>VTLG01009725.1_pt1 | contig 20737 bp, 7 predicted proteins | sample 4694571 | NCBI WGS metagenome assembly VTLG01 (sample SAMN12604809, study PRJNA352737) | marine metagenome | biome: ENVO:00000447; feature: ENVO:00000209|ENVO:00000569|ENVO:01000036; material: ENVO:00002151; isolation source: viral sequences binned using virsorter ... | reverse complement strand
GTAAGTCCATTAACTTATCAGTAGCATCAGAAACACTCTTAATTAACTGACCTGCTACTTCATATGCTCTAGGCATTTCACTTTCTTGAGCAAGTTCAAGAATACCATCAATTGCTTCTTGACCCTTTTCTATGATACTGTAAAGATTTCCTCTAGTATAATCATAGTCTCTTTCAATGTCTGATCTCTCATGCTTTTCAGGTTTAGTAATACCAACTTCAGAAGAAGTTGTTGGTACTATTTCTCCAGAAACATTAAAAGTATCATTTAATTCATCAAATTTTTTAGTCATTAGATGGTTCCATCAAATCCAAAGTCATCTCCAAATTCTATAGCAGCATTATCTGTAGATGTAATAACTTTAACTTCTGCACCATTCACATGGTCTGTAGCAGTAGTATTATCTTGACCTCTTCTAACAGTTAGTGCTGTTCCAGAAATGGATTCAACATACATTTCTTCCTGATCTATGTATATGTAATTGGTTGCTTCTATACCACTAGCACTGGTTACATTAATAATAGCAATACTATCATCTATATTTTCACTCAAGTTAGTAGTAACTGTATCTCCATATGCTTTAGTTGCTCTAGGTACAACACTATAGGTAACTTCCCTAGTTGGAGTAGATGTCTTACCACCAGCAACATATCCAACAGATGCCTTCTTGATGATATCTTTGGATACATCTGTATTAACTGGACCAAACATGTAGGTCTTAGCAGTAAATCTCATAGTATAAATTAATGCCCTTCTAGTAGAAAAGTCACTTTCATAATCATCACTAGTAGTTATTGAATTTAATACAATAGGAATATCTCTTTTTTCTCCAATAGTATCAACTAGGTCTATTGATACAGTATAAGCAGGTTGAAAGTATGGGAGGATTTGCTCAACTATCTGAAGCATATCATCATTCAACTTAGTAAAAATACTAAGTTCAAAATCTAAGTTATATGGTACTGGAAGATATGTTTTTGCTATTGTGCTCTTATCACCCTTAACACCTTTTAAAAATGTTTGTGTGGTTGTTGATTTTCTAGAAGGATCGTAATTAAGACCATTTAGTTCAAAAGACATTCTTGGTAATGTAATCTGAACTGGTTTGTTTAGATCAGGTACTTGCTCCAATCTTGCTAAGAACTTTTGAGTAGGTCCATAAGCAAGAGGAACTTTAGTAGTACTTACAACAGAACCATCACTATTATCGTGGTTTATCTTAATATTATTGAAAATAGAACCAAAGGATATAATGGTCCTCCTCATTATTTCGTGATAAAAATATTCAAACATTGTTACAATCCTAGTGTATTATTTAGGGCATCCCAAATGGGTTAGTCTCTGTAAAGTCTATAATAGAATCAGCTTCAGTTTCAATAGTAGTATTTTCAGCAAATCCATCATCTGTATTAGACTCAGAAACCTTCTGATATTCATACTCAGCACCAGATGTGCTACCTGTAATGACCTCACCATCATTAAATGCTCCACTAATAATGGAAATCTTAAGTTCCATAGTAGATGCATCCCAAGATTTAACTCTACCAGTAGAACTAGTAGCAGCACCAGTTACTACCTCATTAAAGACATAGTTACCAGAACCACCCATATAAGGTGCAGTGACTGTGATAGTTGGAGGAGTGGTATATCCAGATCCAGCATCAGTAATACCAATTTGAGTAACAATACCCACACTGTTTATGTATGCTAAAGCAGATGCTGTTGTACCCCCTTCAGGTGCTGCTGTAAAGGATAATATTGGGACTGTAGAGTATCCAGTACCTCCAGAGGTAATTGTTACTATTCCAATAGATCCATCAGATACAGTGGCAGTAGCAGCAAATCCTGCACCTCCACCACCAACTGTATAGATCTCTGGTTCTAGACCTACAGTATATCCATAGCCTGGATTGATAAGATCTATTCTACGTATTCTATAAGATTTCTCTCCATCATAATCCACTATATCATCCCTCATAGATGCTATACCTACAGCAGTTAAACCTGCAGAAGGAGCAGATGAAATAGCAACCCTGGGAAGACTGGTATATTCATTTCCTGTATTAGAAATAGTAACCTTGCTTAATGCTCCATCTACTATTCCTGTAGTAAGAACTGCAGTGGTTCCTGAAGACACTAGAGTAAGTGTCTCAATGTAACCTGCTTTCTCTAGGTTATCATCAATATCACCCACTCCTGTATCAACAACAGCATCCTCATATCTGTAAAGCTCACATCTAAGTTCATAAACATATCTCTCTTTTAATTGATAGAATGGTTTCTCATGCTCTACAAACTTAATCTCAAATAATCTATCTCCCAATGGGAAGTATATTAAGTCTCCTTCTTTAGGTCTAGTTGCTAATTCTATGTTTGGTATATTCTTAATAAGTGGCGTAATATAATTCTCATATCTATCTCTTGATATTATAAGAGTTAAATCATCAAGTGCCTGAACACCAAACTTTGATAGAAGAGAACCTTGTCCCTCATATCCATCAAAGGTATCAACATATGCCTCTAATGGAATTGCTTCCTCGAACTTAGACTCTATAACCTCCTGTATTACAGTGGTCTTTGTCATATATCTTCTAGGGATATAATAGACATCCACCCCATACATCTTAATCTGTTCATTGATTAAGCTTTGGACTAGATTCTGTTCTGTAGAAGACCCTTGCAGGAAATAAGGATTTAATGCCATTAGCCTATCATGTCAAGAGGTGGTATTTCATAAGTATTAGACATCATCTCTCTAATTCTTTCTAATTCTTTTTCTGCTTGTTCATACATTTCCATACCATTCAATTCTACACCACCAGGTAATTTAACTCCTTGGAATTTGGACATATTTTGTCCCCACTGCCTTTTAATAAGAGCAGTAGCATATGGTTTTAGGAATGAATCATTCCATACTCTTGGATAACTGGATGGGTCTAATAAAGTAAAGCAATCTATTACTAGATAATCATCAACAGATAAACTACCAAAATCAAGATCTAGATATAATCTATCTTGTCTCTTATTAAATCTTATTTGCTTCTCTGTAGTTAATAAGAAGTTAATATCCTCTAGATATGTCTTTACCATTGCATAGGAAAGAAGTTCAGTAGAACCCCAATAGTAAATATCATTTAAGAATAACTGATATTTCACACTAAACATATTATTAGTGATAGTATTACTTCCATCAAAGTGGAATATCTTAGTAACTCCTATAACTTCTGGAGGAATAGGAAGATAATTGCTATTTTCAGTGTAACTAAATTGTGTAGTAAGTCCAACTGTTGTATCTACTGTAGTGGTTGTTATTCCTGCTTTTCCCTTTCCTCTATCAATATCTTCTTGAGTTATTTTATATTTTCTATATGACTGATAAACACCATCAAAATGCCTTTCTTGAAAGAACTGAACAGCATCATCTACAATATCTTCTATTTGCTCATCTGCAACATTAATTTCTAGCACAGGAGCACCTAACTGCCTTTTGCAGTAATCTATAAGTTCCCCTCTTGTACTTGGTTGCGCCATTTATCTACTTTACTAGTATAATGTTATTTATGAAGGAGCAGAAGAGATACCTGCTATAACTAACACATCTCCTGATACTATCCTATAAACTGATGAACCTGAACCAATCAAAACATCATATACATATCTACCCTCTGACAATGATCTAGTGGCAGTAGAACCTAATGACAATCTAAACTCACCACCCTTAGCACTAGTAAATCCAACCTCAAATGTTTTTATTGCATGTTGTGATGATCCAATTGCTACACTCTTAGCAAGTTGAGCAGAACCAGTATATCCAGTAAAGTCAAAAGCAGTACCAGATGTACCAACTACAGTATAATCAGCATCCAAATCTGCTCCAGTATTGAGGGTGAGATTAACACCATATGCAACACCAGAACTAGGATCAAATGTAAGAGTGTTTTTAGCCATTAGATAGTGCTCTTAGTAAAGTTTTGATTTCATTAATATCATCCTTTAAATTTTTCAAATCATTTTCCATATTATCTATCCTATCTGTTCCTTGCTGTCTTTTAGCACGAAGAGCTAGGTATTGGTTATATTGACTTGTATCATTATTTAAGATAGCACCTGTGCTATTATCACGAACTAAGTCAACATGACCTTTTACATTTGTATGTTTCATATTATGCAAGAGCAAGAACTCTTAGGTTTTTCATTCTAGGTGGTTGTGCTTGATTAGTACCACTTCCAACAAGTTTGATACTAAAGTTTCTAAATGTTGGAAGATTGTCAATACTAAATTCATAATCATTCCATATCACCTGATCAGAAGTATATGCTATAACATCTGTTTTAGCAGTTAACTTATCAGGAAGTCCACTATTTTTTGCTGGATCTATAACCTGTCCTGTAGATAGTAAATTATCATAACCAGGGAAAGGTTGATAAACTAATTCCTCATTTGGATCTTCTATTAATGCATAGAATGCTCTAATATCACTAGTGGTATTAATATGAGCTTCTAAATGAATCTTAAGAGATGTAGAACCATTTTCTAATTGAACTGGTTGAGATGCATAAACAAATGCATGAGGATCATCTTTAAGACTATTAACTCTATTGTCTGTAATGTAATCTGTTACTGGATTGTTAAGTCTATTTGAAGTAAATATCATTGCAACTCTATCCAAATCAACTATTGGAGAAATTGCAGGATTGCTACTTTGTAAAGATAGACTTAATGTGAATGATTTATTATCTGGAAGATTGGGTAATGAAGTGGTCTCATTAATTCTAGAAGCAATCATTCTAGGACTAGACATGTAGTTATTAGTAATCAAACTAATCTCCTCAAATCCTTTATCTTGATAAGGAACTTCTGATCCATCAATACTAGATCCTGTAATAGTCCTTATTTGACCAGAAATATTAGTACCAGTAGGTGTAATATTTTGAACAATAGGTGTTACAATTTCAAATGGTATATTATTTGTAGCATAGACACCTGATCCACCAGTGGATTTTTTCTGATTAAAGTGAAGAATTGGTAAACTTGTTCCTACTGATCTATCTACCCCATTAGTTGAAGTATCAATCTTCACATTATAATGATTTAATCCTTGAGCATTTGCAACAGATGCATCTGAAAGATTATGATCAGTATTAATCCTTCTCAAGGATATTCCATTCAATTCATACTTATGAGCATAGTCTCCCAAATCATGAGATAGAGTTTTAGTAGAATCTACCCCTCTAGAAACTCCAGTTAAAGTATTGTTAGTTACTCCACTATATGAAAGTATTTCACTACCAACCTTAATATAACCTAAGTTTGTTGATCCAACACCTACATTCTCAAAGGATGCAAAATCACTAGCATCATCAAGTATGATAGAACCTGTAGATGCTGAATCATAATCTGCTGATAACTTAGTAGGAGTAACATCAGATTGAATATCTGTGAATGTCACTACATCTTGATTAGTGTGCATACCATGATTCTTTTGATTGACCCTAATATGAAGTCCATCTGTAGTATCTACAGGAGTTCCTGATAAGAATACATTTCCACCAGCTTGACCATTAAGATCAGTAGCACCAGCTCCTGCTGTATATTGAATTGATTTACCTACACCAGTTAAGAAATCACCTTGAACATTATCAAGAATATATTCATTAACTCCACCAAGAGATGCAATAGTGAACTTAATATCTCTTCCTAAAGAACTAAATCCTACAGTATTTACTCCAACTACATCACCTACAGAATATCCACTACCACCATTAGAAACAGTTGCTGCAACTGCTACTCCATTGGTTATGGTCATATTCAATGTTCCATTTCTTCCATTACCTGTCTGAGTAACCATAGGAACATGATGATATGTAGTATTACCAGAAGAAGGAGTATATCCAACACCAGCATTTGTAATAGTTAAATTACCACTTGCAGTTCCTGCTGAACCCACATAATTACCTGTGGCATTGCTACCATATTGAGAAATTGTATGCCCAATAGCTACTGTAGAATCAGATATAGTAGTGTTAAATCCAATCCTTACCTTATTGGAAGATATTTCTAATGAATCTTTACGTAAAGCATTGATATCATCAGAGTAACTAAACAGACTTGGATTTGTAAAGTTAACAGTTCCTTGATTTGGAGCAAACTGAGCTCTATAGAGAGTAAACTTAAGATCTTCCCACTGACTTGGGTTCCAAGTCTCACCATTTTGTGATTTGAATAAAGAACCCAATGTAGGTTGTGAAGATATAAGTAGTTGCTCAGATTCAGGAGAATTAACTGTCAATACATCAACTTCTCCTACTCTAGATATCCAAGTGCTGTAGTTAGAACTTACTGAAAGAAGAACAACAGCATAAGTTTGACCTGGAGATAGGTAAACTGGACTTGGGAATATAACAGGTGTAACTACAGTAGAATTATCAGATAAGAAAACATTCTCTGGTTCTAGTATTGTTTCGCCAAAAGGAATAACTTCATCTGTTGGTAATCCAAGTTTTACTGTTCTTAACTGAACTATCAATGGCAATGTTTCATCTTTGGTTGCCATGTATAAATCTATTCTACTAATAAAGACTCCAACATTATTTTCTACAAAGAAAGTTTGAGCTAGAGGGTCTGTTTTATTAGCACATAAAGCTCCATTATTAAAGGAAGGATGGTTCTTACCTTCAAAGAATGAATTAACTCCCTCCCAATCATCTCCTTGCTCCTCTTTTGCAGTTCCTTCTGCAGAAGCTCCTAGATGAGTCAACATCACTTCCAATTTTTCTTCATCAGTCTTTGCAGCTGTATATGCTGCATCATTTGCCCAATAGGCTGCTCCACCAGCATCTGGTCCTCTACCTAATACTTGAGTATATGCTTGCTCAATAGGACTCAGAGTTGCCTCATCAGGAACAAATGCTACTATTCTACCAGTTCCTGTTCCAGTATCTTCACTTACGTTTGTTAGAATACCACCAGCATCAACTCTTGCATTTTCAAAATCAGTATAGTTATCATATACTGTTAGATTTTGAGATTCAATTACTTCAGCACTATTAACAGTCTCTTTACCATACTCATTAGCATAGATAATATCTGTGCCTGAATCAGTAACTGTTACTTGTGCTACTACACCAGGAGCAGTGTAAACTTCTTGCCAATGCTGAGTCTGAGGTGGTGTATAATCTTGACTATCTGAACCTATCTGTTGTGTATCAGTTGTAGTGTAAGTAGATCCTCCACCACTAGTGCTACTTCTACTCTCAGTCTGTATTTGAGTGTGAGTATTAATATTTCTAACACTAATAATAGTAGACTGAACTGTTTCAATAGTACCAGATGCATCAAATACTTGAGAAGCATCAGTACCTACATCAGTTGCAGATTGACTATTAGTGCTACTGCTAGTAAGTCTAAAGACCTTTTTACCAACTTCAAATTTAGGTGTAGTTATATCATTAGGATTAGGTATAAAGAAAGATCCTCTTACTGATCCTAAAGTATCAGTTCTTAAATTAACTGCACTAATAGTTGCTTGAGCACTCGAAGATTGTCCAACTAATTTAAGACCTGCTTCTACATATCCATGATAAGTATTTTCAGACTTATCTGATAAACTTAATGTATCAACATTCAAAAGGTTAGATGTTGAAGAGTATTCTGCTGGAACTAAAATGGTTTCTGATGATACACCACCATCTGCTGATGTAGGTAATATAGTATCAATTAAAACAGTTCCCCTTCTAAGAGGAGTAGAAGAATAATATGGATTAGTATTATATACTGCACCAGGATCATCATATGGACCTAATTTATGATTAGATACAGCAACTCTAAATCTAATTAATTCTTTTCCATCCTTTGTGGTTCCTATAACAGTTTCTCCAACTTGGAAAGTTCCTGTAACCATAGAAATTTGAAGAAGTTTTGGAACTATAAACTTGTTAATATTTTCTCCATCAAAGAAACCAAATACACTAGTAGTTGGTTTCAGACCCTTACATGAGAAATCTAGATTTCTAGATCTCATATAAGCTGCTATATCAGTATTAAGTACTTTTGGACCATCATTAATAGTACTAAAAGTTTCTCTTTGTATAGACCTAGTTGCTTGTCTTTCTTCAGTAATATCTACTGGATTAGTTCTAAATGTAGTTGTAGTAGTTCTAAACTTATTTCTTGATCTATAACCATTTCCTTCTGTCCATCCACCCCAATGAACATTGCTACTTGAACTAATTTGAGTATCACTACTAGAACCAGTCCATGTAGTTTCCCATCCACCCCATACTACAGGGCTATATCCAGTATCAGGGTCCCATCCACCTGCTTCTACCTGTTCACTAGTTTCAGTAAATGTATCCAAATCTGATAGCTTAGCATCTAAAACAACTTGATCTACCCATACATCTGATGATGGAGTTAATAAAATAGATCCACCATAGTAGTTGATAAGGAAAGGTGTTACACTTTCAGTTCTAGTTGCATATGGATTTCTAACAAAAGGTACATTGACATAATCTAAAGATAATACTCTACCAGTTTGCCTTATGCCATTAAAACTATTACCATCCAATTTCAAATCAAGTTCAGTAGTATAAGGTGAAGGTCTAAGTTCTCCATTCTTATAATCAATACTATTTTTTACTATTGTTTTTTTGAGTTGATTATCTGTACTAGAAAAATCATCTACAAAGAATCCAGATTTAAATCTATTTAATCCATCTGTATCAGTAACCTGCATATTCAATGTATCTTTTTCCAATAAGGAAAGAGAAGTATAGAATTCTAAACTTTCAATTCTTTTCTCCAACCTATTGATATCACGCATCTGATATCTCTTATAATTTGCTAAACTTATATTTACATCATTAACTTCATACAAATATGCAGGTAAAGATATAGAAGCAACTTCTAATGCACCATCAACAGCATTTGGCCACTCTGGTGTTTCTGCAGGAATTCCATTTACTAATTGGAATGTTCCATTTTTATTTAAATAGACTTTATCAAGTCTAGGAAGATAGAAGGAATAATCTAATAATATTGATTCATCAGATGCTAAAATATTCTTAGCAGAATTTCCAGAAGCAGTAAATGATCTTCCTAAAAATTCAAATGGAGAATATGAAGTTCCAGAAAAATCTGATACTCTTGGTCTAATATCTAATATATCACTTACATTAGATTTATTAATGGTAGGTAAATCTTTATATTCAAAATTATCATATGAACTAACTGTGGTAATATCTCCATCATCAGATGATGTAAAGTATGCAGATTCAAATACTATAGATAATCTTCTAGATGGTTCATTATAATCAGGTTTTCTAACCATTCTAGCATAATCATAAATGGTACTTCTTTGCCCATCATCATAAGTAAACTCTTCTGTTATATTATTTGATCCTAATGTAGTAGAAGAAATTGTTGCTTCAGTAGAAGAATCCTCAAAAGTTACAGTTTCATTATTTTGAAAAGTAAAATCATTTAAAGCAAGGTAATTGATAGTAGAATCATCTTGCTTACTTACATATATTCCTTTAGCATTACTATTCTTTCCAATAAATTTTTCCCCTATTAATAAATCACCAGTTTTTCCAGTAGCACTATTAATAGAACGTAATAAAATTCTAGGGAAAACTGGATCACTAGTATTACTAGATTCTAATACTCCATAAATTTTTGTAGCATCTGGAACATTTAATGATATTTCCTCATCTTGTACTCTAGTTCCATATACAGTACCATAAGTAAGACCATCAGTTGCAATTCCAGAAGATGTTAATTTAGAATTTGCTATAGTTAATACATTTATTTTTTGCTTTTCTTTAATTTTTTCACTTACATTTGTTTTTCTTAAAGTAGCTATTAATTTAGCAGGACCATTTCCTCCTAAACCATTAAAAGTTATCTCAGTAGAACCTGAATTAAAGTTAATCTTATCTGTAGATAATGATTCTGTTACACCATCAGTTCTGATTAAAACATATCTTTCTTCATCATAGGGTAAAAATGTTTCTGAGGCACTTCCACTAGCAATAGCTCCAGTAGAATTATCAGTAATAGTAACATCAAATTGTTTTCTTATAGTAAATGAAGAATTAGTTAAATCTACATCAGAAACATTTTTCTTAGGTAATCTAGTAAATAGATTATTATCAGTAGAAGATTGGAATTGAGAAGTTAATATCTTAAAATTAGATACATTAATAGGACCACCAGTAGTAGTAAGTCCTGCCATAGAATATTGAGGAAGACCACCTTCACAAACACCAGAAACAGTACTAACTCCTGAAATAGTTAAAGAATTTTGAGAAACACTTTCAATTCTAGCATAAGAAGGTATCTCAACTCCACTAATATTAGTATTAGTATATTCTACAATATTTCCAACTGTAGCAATTCCAATAAAGAACTTGCTTGGATCTGCACTAGTAACTGTAGCAATTCCTAAAGATGCTCCTGAAGTAGTTGCTGCACTAATATTAACTTCTCCTACATTAGCAAATAAAGATTGCTTTACATCAGCATTAAAAGTGCTTGCTGTGCTTACTGTACCATTGATAGACTTAATATCACTGGTAGTATAAGCAGTTGATCCTGCAGAAATAAATCCTTCTTCTATTCCATTAAATATAAACTGCTCACCAGTAATAAAAGTTCCTTTAGTGTTGTATATGGTAAGTGCAGTTGAACTACTTACAGCATTTCTTAAATATCCAGTAGCTCCACTAGATTTACCTTTAATATGAGTTGGAATAGAAAGAGATGTAGGAGTATTTAAAGCAACTTCTGTATATGGTTGAATATCATATAAAGCAATATCCCATTCATTAATATTAGCATTAGATGCATCATAAGAACCTGATTCTAATGAAAAATCATATACACGTGCTAATCCTATTTCCTTACCAGCAGCAGTTGTTGCTGCAGCACCTACTCTTTGATCTCTTAAACTAACTGTATAATCAGTACCTACTCCAATTTGAGGAGCACCAGAAACTCTATTTAAAGTAAAAGTAGGACCAGTAACATAATTAATACTTTGGTTTTCTAAAAGTTTTGTAGTTCTTGGTTTTTTAAAATCCAAGAAAGAAGGAGTTATAGTTTCAACTTCATATCCTTCAATATATGCTTTTCCAGGTGAAAACTTATATGATGCTAAATCATCACTTGGATCGTTGTTATTATAAGTTTTTTGATCTTCAGAAAATAATCCATTATTTCCTTCAAAATTATTTAATGTATTTCTTGCAGTAAGAGAAAATGGTTTAACATAATAATTACCAGATTCATCAAAAGTCCTTCTAGCAAATTCTTTACTTAAATCATCATATTTAGATTTATCCTGTGTAGAAGCAACTACACCATTTCTTACTTCCAATAATTCAATAAAATTAGGAGTAGATTGTTGGTTAATATCAACAGCTTCTAATTTCAAATCTATTGCTAATCTATCAGCACCAGGAGCAGTATAGTTACTATATCCAGCAGCATTATCTGTTAAGGAACTATCTACATCAGAGTTTATAATATTTTCTACAACTCTAAGTCCTACTTTAGCACTAACAGTATTAATGAAAGGACTTAATATAGTAGTTTGTTTTTTAACTTTAATAAAATACCCTCTAGCATAGTATATACCTTCAGATAAAACAGCAGCACATCCTATAAAAGTGGATACTCCATTCATTAACTGAGCAACAGATTCTCCTGGTTGAAAAACTATATTCTCTCTAGTAATAAAAGGTTCTCCATCTAAAAGTAAAGATTCGCCAGATAAACACCTTTCAGTATTATTAGCACCACTATTTAAATAATTTACAAATATAACATAAGAATTATCAGCATATATACTTGCCATATGTCCTTTAACTTCAAGTTTTATTCCAGATTCACTACCAACTAAAGTTTTACCATTTAATTCTGCCAAATAATCTTTAACGTTAAAACCTTTATTAGATGACTGTATCTTAATAGACTCATAGGCTGGAGAAAATTTAATTCCTCCACCAGTTACAGAACTTCCTTCTTGAAAAATATGACTTCCAAACTTTTCAATCTGATCCTGAAGAACAGATTGTACACCAGTTAGTTCTCGTGCTTGAACTGGATATCCTGGTTTAAATAATATTTTATAGTATTTGTCATCTGCATTAAAGTCGTCATAATAAGGTGCGACGTTTAAATTGGTTTCCTGTGGCATGAGTCTTTAGAATTGCAAAATGACTTTGATATCTTCTCTTTGGTTAGCAGACCTAGTGATAGAAGGTCTGTTATCAACATATATTATATTTCCAGAGTATTTCTTAACTTCAGGATTAGAAACTCCTTGAGTAAAACTCTGTCCAAGGTAATATGTTCTATTATTTATTATGGTACTTATACCAGGACTTCCTGCTACACCAAAACTAGTATCTATTCCTAATGTTCCCTCATTACTAGCAATATTTACATTTCCTCCACTAGCAGGAGATGCAGTAAATCTATGTAATGAATATCCATAAGTAGGATCTGTTTTCAAAGAACCATCACTATTAAATCCAACTAAACTTTTATCTTGCCAATATTTTAAAACTCCTGTTGTTTGATCATAAGAAATAACTCTTCCTACTGCTGTAGAACCTACACCTACAGTTTGAGTAAATTGTCCATCTAAATTGAAAGTAGCAGTAGTATATCCTGCTCCAATTAGTTTTAAAGCATATACTGAACTTGCTTTAGATAACTCTAAATTAGCAGTAGAATTATATGCTTGAGGATTTTCTATAATTCCTATTCTAGCAATTTGGTTTCCAGTGATAAAATCAGGATTAGATGAATCATTTTCAATTTTAGAATAAATTAAAACATTACTTGCTCCTAATTCTCTATAAACATCTGCACCATGTCCACCTTGAGGAGGAATAATAACATTGAAAATTGGAACTGTAGTACCAGTTGGAACTCCACCAGCAACTAAGTCTAAAGTACCATAAGTATATCCAGATCCACCTTTTGATATATTAACAGATTCAACTTTAGCATCATTATTAATAACAATAGTTGCCTCTGCACCAGATCCATCACCATTTATAGGAACTCCTGTATAAGTTCTATTAGCAGTTCCTATACCTGCTCCTCTATTAGTAATAGTTGCTATTTTTAATTGACCACTACTAGATGCATTATCCCTTACTGCAGCATTATCTGAACTAGTCTCCCAATCATTAGGTACAGGTATAAAATTAGTTGAATCAAACTTTGCAATATCACTTGGTTTAATAGTATAAAGATATTTCCATATATAACCATCTCCACTGTCACCTGCTGCTTTAGGTTCAAGATCTGTAAATGTAGGTTGGTCTAGTGATGGTCTTCCTGTAGTATTTTCTGGGTCTGTTCCATTTTGCAGACAAATATAAACCTTAAAATCTTCATTAACAACATAAAATTTTGCAGAATATAAATTAGTTGATCCAGAAGGTTGTGCTAAATTAGTTCTACTAATATCTCCCCTATACATATCATAAGTTATACCTGAAGTCCAAGTATTTTTATTCACCATTCTACGTATATCTGAAGAAGTTACTTTCTTCAAAGCAATCATAGTATCCCAATAATCATCTTCTTGATCAAAACTGTCCTTAGGGGCAGGTGGATTTGAATCCCAAGTAGATGAATAATTGGTAGCATTAGGTAAACCAACAAAAGAATAATATGAATTGGCAGTAGAAGTTGCTGCTGAGACAAAACTCTTAGCATTCAATATTCTAAGTTGATCAGTTATAATGGCTGACATTTTTACTATTTTTTTAGTTATTTATGAGATATAATTTACGTATCTTAAAGGATTAACTCTCTCCACTAATGGGGAACTAGATATTCCACTTAGTCCATTAGAATTACCAGCATAAGATGTAAATACTTTTCCTGATACTCTAGGTTGAGTAGCAATCCTTCCCCAACTATATTCACCAAAGAACTCACTATGTCCCAATCCAGTCAATCCATTATAATCTTGAACACTGACTGTAACTTGTGCAACATAAGTCAACCCAATTCCTATACCCATAGTTTGAGCAATAGAAACTTGAGCAACTTCATATACATTATCTAAGAAGGATGTTCCTATACCAACTACAGTACCATCTTGATATAGAGAAGTTACTGATGCACCTACATTAGAATTAGAAACTGTAAAGTAATATCCAGTTGATATTCCACTTACAGTAATAGCAGTTCCTACAGTAGGAGCATCTCTGAATAATGAATCCTTTGGAAGGAGTAGATCAAATACAATACCAGTAGATGCTACACCAACAGATGTTGTAGATATACCAGATATAATTCCAAAATCACCTGAGTATGATACATTTTCAATAGTTTCAATAGAAGAAACTGATTTAGGTTCACCTATCAAAACTGCAGGAGCAGCAGTATTAGTATAAGCAAATCCAGTAGTAGTTCCTCCATAAGAAACTGTAATAGCATTTACAGTTCCAACTCCACTTATAGTAGCAGATGCTCTAGCACTTTGAGAAGTAGACAATCCTACAGGAATAACAATAGAAACAGTTGGTGCTGTAGTATATCCAAACCCAGGATTTGTAATATCAAATGAAGTTACAGTTCCAGCAACAGAAACAAAAGCAGTAGCAGATGCTCCAACCATACTATCCTGAGAAATAATTCTAATATCACTTTGTCCAGTATAATTTTCCTTTGAATTATCAAAGAAAGTTCTTATATTGGATACAAATATAACAGTAGATCCAACACCTACAGATTGAATTATATTAGTACTAGGATATATTAATGGTTCATAATGAGGTCTATCTTTAGTAATTGCAGCACCATCTATAAATTTATCTTCAGTTTGTCTAGACCATATTGCAGATCTTTGGAAAGCTTCATTAGTAGTAATACCAGGTCCAGCATATAGGTTAGTATTCAAACTATCTGATGCATTAATAACAGTTACAGTTCTATCATCTTCTTCTAATCCAATATGTTGATCATATAATTTAACTTCATCTCCCTTCTTAATAGTTTCTAAAATATCAACATTACTAACATCTACAGATCCAGTTCCTCTATAGAAAAGAATCTTAGAAGTATCACCTTCCTTAGGTGCTTCCTTAAAGGTAATAAAACTACCACCTTTAAATGTATATCCAACATCAGGTTCTTGAAGAATATCATTAATGAATACTAATAACGCAACCTCAACATCAATATTAGATCCTGGTTTAGATTGAATAGTTTGTTGAGTACCATTTAAATTCAATGCAAAAGAAGTTGTTTTTCCATCAAATAGTGAATCTAGAGTATCTAAAACTTGGAAGTCTCCAACTGTCCATGCAGCAAAACTATCACTTATAGTTTCCTGAACAGTAAGTTCAAACTGTCTAGATGGAGTAAATGAAGCACTGGTAGGAATTCCTACAGCACCACCAACACCTATAGTTAATTTTTGAGTCTCACCATAACCATATCCTTGATTAGTAATTTCAAAATCAATAACACTACCACCCAAACCAACAACTATATCTGCTCTTGCTTCTGATCCTATACCAGCAGAAGATGCAGTGTAGAATAGAGGCATATTAGTATATGATAATGGTTCATCTATAACAACTAATGGCGGATTAGTTGATGTATAACCAGTACCAGGATTAGTAATAGCAATACTTACAATATTACCACCACTGATAGCAGCAGTACCAATAAATTCAATATTAGGTGCTCCTGTACTTAATGTCTGAACTCCTACATTAACTACTGTCTGAATACCAGTTCTATATCCTGATCCACTATTTCCAATACTTACAGAACTAATAGTACCTAATCCAGAAACAACAGCAGTACCACCTGCAGCAACCAATGGTTGATAACCTAATCCTTCTGTAGAACCAACAGAAACTATAACACCACCTAAAGGAACATTAGATGTGTTAGGATCATATGATACTGAAGATATAGAACCTGTAAATTGAATACTAGTAATTCCTACATTAGAAGAATTTTTACCTTCAATTAAAGTAAAATCACCATCAATAGATACACTGCCACCACGTCTTTGTGGTCCTTGAGGAATTTGATTAACTAATATGAGAGCATTATTTGTAGAAAATCCTGCTACATTACTTCCCTCTGATTGAAGAGTGAATGAAGTGGTTAATCCTGTGAAATTAGAAGAAATATCATCAAAGATATAGTTACCAGCATAAGGTTCATCAGAACTACCAGTAATACCAGATCTCATGAAAGATCTTCCATTAAATGTTGAATGGGTAGCAATACCAACCCAATCCCTCTCGTCTGGTTCATTACTTGTAGTTGATATTGGAGATAATCCTACAGGAGCAGTAAAGAAGTTAACAGTGCTATCTACAATATTATAGTTACCATCTACCTTAGTTACTAAAGTATTATCAGAATATGTTGCCTTTTGTGTTCCCATCCAAGGTCTAGTTACGAGTAATCTATTAGTAGCACCCAATCCAACAGAATCTACCTTCATAATCTCATCACCAATCTTTAATAGATCACCACCAGTAATAGAAGTAATTCCTGAAATAACTATGGTATCAGCAGTTGCAGATATATCACCAACATTAGTTGTAGTTACAGCAGTAGCAACTATTGGTGATTGAACAATATTATCAATACTTATTATACATCTTGAGTTTTGTTTCTTAGAAGTAAATGAATGAGAAGTTCCAACCCCAACTGCAGTAATATCCAAATAAGTAGGATTAGTCTTCAATGCATTTTCTGCAGAAGATGCAAGTCTAAGAGTAGAGTCATCAACCTTAACAGCATAAACTGTAGAAGGCATTTTATCAGTAGTACCATATCCAGTTATAGCTTGTGATGTAATTTCAATAGCAGAAGTAGTACCTGCACCAGTATATCTGTAAGATAATTCCTCTCCAGTAACAAAGAAATGATCTGGCAATCTAACTGTATCTTCACTTACACTAACTGCAGTTGCAGCACTTCCAACAAAGTCTCTCTTAAAGATTGGGCTTTGCCTATGAGTAAGTTCAAATGCTCTCTTAACATCAGTTTCAGTAGCAGTATAACCACCAAAACCAGTATCAATAGTGGCATTAGTTAAATTTATTGTAGTATTCTCATTTGCATCATCAACTAGTCTTAAAGCACTTTGGAATACTCTAACTTGAATATTAGCACTTGCTATTGGAGTGAAAGTTAAACTTGTATAATCTCCAGATATAGAACCACTAAAATCACCTAAATTAGTGACAGTTTGATTAATAGCATATTCAGTAACATATGGAGTTGTTCCATCATCTACTAATATAACTTCTGATATCTGATAATGACTATTAGTGGTATCTTCTACACATACAATATAATAAGCACCATTAAATGTTTCAGTTTCATATTGTGCCACTACAGTAGCAGATGGAGAACCACTAGCAGATATAGCAGTATATCTAGAATCTAAATTAGCAGTTTTTAATGCAGTAGTTCCAACTCCAGCAGAAGAGGCATTTCCAAAGTCAACATGAATAGTATTAGCAACATATGTGCTGGCAGTAGATACTGTAGGATGAAGATCTAAATGAACCCTAGATCCAGCAATATAAGCACTATAAGTACCAAGACCAGGAGTACCTGATTCATCTAACATTTCAGTTGTAATTTGGCCATATTCTACTAAATCTACATTAGTACCATCATGAACCAAAGTTATTTCATCATGCTCCCAATAGGAAGAATCACTTGCAGCATATGCTACTAGGATCTTAGATCCTCTGTAAGTAGTAGCAAAAGATACAATATTATGTTGTGTAGTAATTCCTAAAGGTACAGTACTAGTACTACTTACAACATTAACAATACCACCAAATCCAGTAGATCCTACTCCAGCAACACTGTCAGAAATGTTATAAGCAACATTAGAAACATTATAATCATTATATTGGAATTTCTTAGGATAGAATAGAAGTCTTCCATCATCACCAGCAATATCCATATCATAAGAACCTAAATCCCCACCAAATTCACCCAAGTCAGTATTAGTTTCAACTCTACCATACTGGTTAATATAGATATTTCCAGTATCATCATGAAGAGCAGAAACCAATAGAATCTGTCTTTCTTTAGTATATCTCTTATCACGAATAAATGTAATATACTTTCTATATCTTACACTTGCTAAGTTGAAACTATCAACAGACATAAATGCATCTGTTCTTGCATTATTATTAAAGTCTCCACTAATATCATCAATTGTTAGTACCCTATTACCTATAGACTCACTATAATCAGCAAGAATTTTAGTATCAAAAACCAATTCATCTGAAATGATATTAGAACCTATTGTTAAAGTTTTTTCTCTTACTAAATCAAAATCAAATACTGTATTTAAATCCATCACTGAAATTAAATCTGTTATGACTTCAAACTTACTAGAATCTTGATCTGTTGATACTCCAACCTCAGATTCACTTTTTACAATCAAATCACTGAATTTTTTAAATCCTGCAGTATGATTTAAAGAAGAAACAGCTTCCTTCCATTTAGTAAATTGAACTGCAGACTGAAGTGAATATGAAAAATATTGATAATATTCACTATCAAATATTCTTTGTTGATTGTCATTCAAAAATCCAGAATTATTTTTCCATCCTTCTTTAACTATAGAAGAAGCTTCTACATCATATAAAGAATTATAAGAAACAACATCAATAACAGTTGCCTTTGTTTGTGAAGATTCTCCACTGATAGTTTCTCCTTTCAAGAAAGTATGTGCAGAAGATACTTTAAGAATTCCAGTTAATTTATTGGTTGATTGTAAAATTCCTTTTTTATCACCACTAATTAAAGTTTCTCCTATTTCAAATTTATTATCTTCTAGTTTAATATCAAAAATAGGGAAATAACTTTCCGGAATAATTTTACCAGATGAAAGTGCTGATTTAAATGTTCCTGGAATAGAACCACTAGGAATAACATTACTTAAATTATATCTTACAGTTCCTAGAGTTCCTCCAATATTTGCATCTGTTGCTAAAATTTCAAATAAAGTATATTCAAAATTCTCACTATTATATCCCAATCCAGTGCTTCCTACTCCAACACTCACACCTTCAATCATCACTTTCTTACCCACCTCAAATGGATAATCAGCAGCATCACTAAAGCTAGCACCAATAGTTACTGTTACATCTTTAGTTCCATCATTATAATCTATATTATTAATTGTAATTCCATTAGAATTACTAGTAGGTATAATGCTAGGCACTACATCATTTAAATCTTTACTATTCCTTAAAATAGTAACTTCACTATCTCCTATTTCATAATCCAATGATATATCAGGAACTACTTTATTAGTCAATCCATCTAAGACCACCAAACCAGGAGAAGATAGGTAATTTTTACCTACAGAAGTAATTCCTACTCTAAGAACAGAAGCAAGAGCATCCACCTCCACCAACTGAGGAAGTTGTGATTGTGGTCTTAAAGTTTTATCTGCAGAATAATCAAAACCAATATTTTGAATATCTACACTTGATATTCTACCTATGGTATTACTTTTTGGTTTTAAAATTGCACCATCACCAAAATCAGATATAATAGTGCTTATACCAGGTAGACTCTTATATCCAGATCCTTCAGAAGTAACTAATATAGATTCAATAGGTCCATATGCATTATTAGCATCTGTAGAATAAGTTAACTTACCATCAGATGATACATAATTTAATTTTTGAGGAGAAACTTGTGCAGAGAATGAGAAGGTAGTTGTTCCTACTCCCACTATTGTATGATATCCACTTAAAGGGTTAGATGTTAAAGACAAACTATTAGGATTAATATTGTTAATATTATCTCTAATAATTTCTTTCTTTACATTAGTGTTAAGAGCATCATTTATAGGAGTTAGATTATAATATAAATCTTTATCAATTTCCTCTACATTTTTAATGGTTACTGTAGCAGTTGCATCTATACCAACTGTTCCTGATTGACTAACATTAAAATCATCAGTTTTACCAGATGTAACAAACTCAGTAGTTAAGTTACTATCCTCATATAGATTAAACTCAAATGCAGGATATGATGCTGCCTTATCAGTAAATGATAAAGAAGAATCTGATAGATCAAATGATATTTTTTGATCTTTTTCTACTTTAACATTTGGGTTGATAGGAGATATAGTACCAGCAGAAGCACTAGTAATATCTATGACAATAGGTGCAGATTTTCTAGATTGATAATATTCATTACATAATTTAATAGAATCTAGATCTACAACATATGCATAATAAATTCCATTATTAAATAATCCACCAGATGCTGTAGATGCTGTATAGATAACCTTTTGACCATTACTATAACCATGTCTTGGAATGGTTATTGTATTGGTGGATACATTAACATCTCCTGAAGCAAATGTTCTAGGGTTAATAACCAATCTTCTATTATAATCATTATATGCTACTTTTACTGTAGTAGTAATGCCTGGAAGAACATTTAAAAATACACTGTCTTTATTGGTTAATCCGTGAGTTGAAGCAGTAGATACTGTAACCAAAGATTTTTCTACTTTACCAGTTAAAACATTTTCATAATTTGTTTTAAAACTATGATACAATCCTGTTCCTATTCCAGTGAAATATAAAGTACTGACATTAAGATTGGTACTATTAATTCCCACAAAAGAACCTGTAGAACCTAGACCTACTCTAGCGGTGGAGATACCTATTAAATTTTTTGATA
>VTLG01001873.1_pt1 | contig 20741 bp, 24 predicted proteins | sample 4694571 | NCBI WGS metagenome assembly VTLG01 (sample SAMN12604809, study PRJNA352737) | marine metagenome | biome: ENVO:00000447; feature: ENVO:00000209|ENVO:00000569|ENVO:01000036; material: ENVO:00002151; isolation source: viral sequences binned using virsorter ... | reverse complement strand
CATCATCTTCATCACCGTGGTATGCGGCTTGAATTGTGTTTTGCTGATCCTCAATTTTTGAAGGAATGTTTGCAGCTTCCTCTGAGTCATCCGCTTTTTGAGGCGTTCCGCCACTTGGGCTAGCCTTTCTGTCTCCACCACTTACGTCGGCTCCAGCGTAACTGTCTCCTTCGGTGGCTTTTAACATTGAAACAACCTGTGAAGCTACTGATTTAACGAGTTCTGATTGAGCCTTCTCCATCTCTTTCTCGTTTCGTTCTGCTTCATCTTCTTCCTCTTCCTTAGCCAATCTAATGTCCATTTTTTGTAGGACCTCGGCTACAGCAGCGAGGGCAAGGTTTGTTCCTTCCATTTGTTTCTCAAGTCTGTCTGAGATATCTGCCATAGTAATTTACCTCCTATGCCTTGTTGTTTTTCTCATAAACATAAAAGGTTGGTCTAAGCCACCTCCGACCTTTTTAGAATGAAAATATAACGTTATATTTAACGTTATTACATTATACTACGAGAATCGAAAAAACCTACTAAATTTAATAGAATTATATTATGAACAATATAATTTAGTCGGATTCAGGTAATCCTTTAGTGTCAAGTTGAATCATTTCGTTACGAAAATCATATAAAGGTACCTGTAAAAGTTTTTTCAGTTTGTCACATTGATTGCCTTCTGGCAAAGATGCTTCTACTAAATCTAATATTTTGCCTACCATCTTAGAATGTCGGGCAATTATATATTCTTGTGTGGGTGTTATTTTACTTATATCCATCTCTCTCTCCTATTTAACTAAATTCAAACTTACTAGATAAATTAATACCTAGTTTCGTTAGAAACTTCCTTTCTTTTTGGGATAACTCTTGAACGTATGCATCCCATGCTTTCTCTAACCAACGGCTTCCTTCTCTTGGGGTATCTGTGGTATACCAACCTCTTGGCGAATCATCCCACTTTACTACCCGCTTGCTACCAAAATCCCTCCCGTCAGGGTAAGACACTGGTCTAGATGACGCTCCTTTATAGGGACCTCTCTTTATGGGGCTCCTATAAGTCCTATCGTGATCTTTAGGTCTTTGTATGTATTGTGGTAATGGTCCATCGTCCCCGTCATGTACCTGTTTAGCATATGGAGCAGAGTAAGTAATTTTAAAACCCTTTGAATCAAACGAGATAGTTCCAGATCTTTTTAAATTACCGGAACCCCCCTCTGGGACTAATTCTTGTGCCTTATTAAATACAGCTGTGCCTATAGCATTTATAGTAAACTTGTTTAGCTCCTTAGCAAACTTAGATCGGTTTTTAGGCATAATATGTTATTATACTGACGAGCCCTCTAAATCCGTCCACCTTTCGGGGATTTTATCAATAAACTGTCTTTTACTAGAATCATAACGATTCAAATAAATAACATCTCTACCCACATAACCATACCTTGGGTGCCAATATGTAACTATCTGCTTAGGTTTAGTGGCTGCTTGTAATCGTTGAAGAGCAAACTCATCAGGACCTTTCATAGTTCCACATATATGTAATTCCCCGGTACCTATATCTAACTCGTCAATACGATGGAAGTGTCCTATCATAACACTATCAAACTCTTGTTCTAAATCACCATCCATAGAATCTTCGATTTCTCTTTGCAAGCTCTTTCTAAATTGGAAAACGCTTCGTAGTTTAGTTATAGAGTTTAGTATAGCACCACTACTTCCAGCTCCTGATATACAATCTCCGTGTGTAATAAGAACTACTTTATCATGAACTTTAAATGTAGTAATAAAACTTCTAGGAATATGGAACTCTATATTTTCTTGGTTCTTACAGAAAGATGCTACCCATTGATACAGCATATAATCCCAATCCATATACTTATCTTTCATAGGTGGCTTTCTTGTCATTCTTCCATGATTACCAACTACACAAGGAACTTTAATTTTTGTAAAATGAGGTGCTAAATACATCAAGGCTTGCCCAATAATACTAGCTCCTCTGATCATTTGCTCCATACAGTTAGCCATATTAGATCTTGCTAACTCTTCGTGTATATCTCCACTAATCATATCACCTAACATAGGTATAATTAGTTCGTCCACAGGAGCTATCTGTCTGCGATAGTCTGCGTGTTTTATTATTTGATTAGCCCAACCGTACATACGTTTGTTAAATATTTCAAAGTTATATTCGTTCAAGCCACGCATTTGTTCTTTAAATACATGCTCCCCTATATGAGTATCCGATAAAGGACTAACCATAATTTGTGCTTGGTGTCCAAATGGGGTCTTGTCTGTTTTTTCTATATGTTTTAGCGGGACTGCTGGAAAAGATTTGGTAAACTCTTGTATAGTGTCAACAATAAGTTCTTGTTTAGTATTTTCTTTTAGGGCTTTTTGGTAAAGCTTTTTGTAAAAGGTCGCTTCACTTTTTTGGGTAGCAACTTTTTTATCAAGTTTAACTCTCTGGGCTAAACTATCTTCGGGATGTAAGACCTGCTCTTCTTGAACTTCCTCTACCACCTTGTCGTGCCAACGTTGAATCGTTGTTCGATGGGTGTCGGTCCCGTACTCCTCGTTCATCCAATTTGCTATTGAGGTCCACGTCGCTCCCAACGCCCTCCTTCTTATTACTTCTGATCTTGCCTGCTCTGGAATCATAGTTCCTCCTTATCTGCATAACTAATATCTTACCACACGTAAGACACTTTAAATCTTTATCTTCGTTTATGTACATATGTCCAGTACACTTAGGACACATTCTATCATATAATCTCATTTAAACAAAGGGGCTTTGTTTGTCTTCTTCATCTTCCGCATCAATCTTACCTACATCTTGATCTCTATAACCACCTGTAATTGTTGGACTTTGTTCAGATCCTGAGCCGTAACCTAACTGGATACTTAACCCAGCTGGAGCCGCATCAGCAGCATTTCCCCGTTCATCAGGTTTATTATCTTTAATGTTTTCGGAGTCATCAAGGTTTTTGATTTTTTTCTCCATATCCTTTTGTTTTAAATGTGCTTTATCGTCAGGTTTAGCATCAAACTCTACTGGGTTTCTAAGACCGTCAGTCTCTTTAGTTTGATCATTTATTGCTGTAGAAGAAGACTGTTGCCTAAATTTCACATCATCTTTTTGAAGTTCTTCTTGAACCCATTTAATTAACGATATAGTTGCTGGAGTGTGGCTTTTTTGCATTTTTCTTTCTGGGGATTGATCTGTTAAAAATAGACCTAATCTTTCTATACCAGTTCTTTTTTTACTCTTACGGTTCTTTTTCCATCTCTTCTTACGTTCGGTTCTACCACCATACGTAGGGGTAAAAACTCCTGTATCTTGTGACGTAAATACTGTACCACCACCGAATGAGCCTGATGTAGCAGCACCACCGCCACCACCGCCATTACCACCACCATTATCTTTTTGGATTCTTTTATTTTTAGTATCCAATGAGCCTCTAGGATTTGTAATCCAACCTTTTTCTAACTCTGGGTGGAACTTAAATGTAACTTTTTTTGCATCTTTTTTCACTGATTCACCATCCACTATTATTTCTATAGGATATACTTGTAATTCATCGTACCAATAAGCCACCTCATAACCACCATCTTCCAATAATTTAACTAAAAGCCCTCTATTGTAATCCTCTTCTTCTGCTTGTAAAACCTTAGTCTCACCTCTAGGAAGTTTGAGATCATGATCAATATCTTTCTTTTGTTTCTGTATATTACTCATCTTCTATGTCATCCATATTAATAGGGGTAGGTTCAGTAGCTTTAGGCTTTTCTTGTTTGTTCCTACTCAATCTAGTTGGGTCACCAAACATTGCTTTTTCTACAGTAGTAACGCCCGTTGAAGAAAGCTGTGCAACATAATCAATGTTATTTTGAGAAAACCACATCTGATTTAAATCAGGTGATATCTGTTTAATAACAGGTGCAGCAAATCCTTTCTCACTTAACGATTGAATCCATGTTTTAGATAAGGTTAATTCATTTTTATTAGCTCTAGCTTCAGCGTATTCATCAATATCCCTCTCTTCGTCAGGGTGTTTATCAGACCAATCAGGAGTAACTCCCCCTGTCCGTCCCTTAAACTTTCTTTGTGAAGGAGGTATATAGGCTTTTTGCATTGCTTGAATACCAAAAGGTCCTTCTGGATTTTCTTCATCGCCTTCTTGTTGGCTCTCATCTTCTGCAAGTTGTTGCATTTGTGCTTGTTCTTCGGCTTGCTGTTGTGCTAGTTCTTGTTGTTGTTCTTCCATATCAATTTGTTTTTTCTGTTGTTCTAATGCCATTAGCTGTTGTTCAGCTTGCATCTTAGCAGTAGGCACCGGTTCCCCACTCACAATAAATTCTGCCTCGTATAAATCAACGTCTTGTTCTTTTAGCTTTATATCAAACCCTAAGTTCGCAAACTGACCAGCAATTGCAATTTTTTGTTGAGCAAAACTTAATCTAGTGTTTTCTGCTTTCTCTTCAGGTTGAGGTAAATGAATTTCATAATCAGTTATACCAAAAGCTTCTAATAATTGAGGGAATATTTTCTCGTGAAATAATCTTTGGTCTCCCTCTACAACACGACTCATAACAACTAGTTGCTGGGTTTGTGTTGACATACCCCCAAAAGCCTCTGGAGCCCCTTGCCATGCTGGTGTAACACCCCACATAGCAGCTACTCTTTCTCTGATCTCATCCCTTACAGGTAAGTAATCCATTTCTTGTAGTGTATGGAATAGTCTTACCATGTCTACTCTACCTCTTTGGTTCCTAGCAGATACTGCTACCATAGGTATGTAGTTGGGATCCATTCTTGTTTGAGCCGCTATATGCTCTCGTTCTCTACGTAATGACTCTGGGTCATCCGTAGTTACCATTAACATTGCTGCAGGCATTTTTCTCTCAAAGAAATATCTATATAAGTTTTTATCCATACCTACTAAGGTCAAAGCCTTTTCAAATATAGTAAGTATTGGTGACCATCCGTAAGTTTCAGATGGGGCAAATTTAGACAGGTGGATAATTTCACTGTCTGTAAAATACATATGAGCACTTCTGTGATAGTACTTGTACATTGCAGCAACTAGTGTTACTTCACAGTTTTCTTTCTCACATGTCCCTGCTGATTCTTGAACCACCTCTCTGTGGATTGGACAAAGGAAATGGGAGTTCTTAGGTAACCCAGCTTGATCTAAATCAAACTCTACTAGTGCGGGGTTTAAACGCCTAATTTCTAATAGTTTAGCTCTAACTTCCCCATCACCCACATCTTTATACTCTTTTGCTAAATATAAAAATCCGTCATCAAGAGAGTTTACATCAAAGTGGAATTGTCTAAACACTTCTTCCATACTTTGATCAAATACATTACAATCCTTTAACCATCTAGTAAGTCTTTCTTTTTGTTCTTTATCAGGGTTTTCGATTTTTGGTACAATTTCTAACCCTCTTCTGAAAACTTCACCAGTAATATGATTAAGTGGTCCTCTAATTTCCTCAACTGACAACGTTATAGTTTGTAAATCTTGTACTAGCTGTTGTCTGTACGCCATTTGATGACGAACCCATGTATTAACCACATGATCTAATCCTACTGTAGGAGCAGCTCCAGTGTCACCAGTAGATTTCATTACGTCCAACAGACTTATTTGTTTATTCAAGTCTGCCATTGTTTGCTGCATTTGCGGAACTTGTGGTAAATATTCAGATAATTTCATTATTAATCCCTGCTTAGTTTAGTCATATCTTGCATAGATACTAACTTTAATATGTTGTCCATCGCTTTCTCTTTTAATTCAAACTCTTCTGATCGAGAAGCTGCTTTTTCAACAACATTTTTTTCTTTTGTTAGATTTTTTATCTGCTCTTCTAACTCCTGAATTTTTATAGTTTTCGTTTCTATTTCATATTCTAGTTCCGATGTGTCTATGTCAGAACCAAAGTTTGCATTCTCTAAAACACCCCGACTGCCAGCTTCTTTTATTAGGGCTATAAACTGCCCCTCAGACAAAGTTACAACTGCTGGACTATCATCGGGAATATCTTCCTCAGCATCCATTGTTTTTAAATCTGCATGCCAAGTATCTAGTATTCTCCAAGTATTTGTATCATCTTTGAGAGCCACATACTGCTGCCCTGAATCTGAAAGCATGTTTCCTATTACCATATCTCTCTCCTAAAACTTTTCTATCTTTATATTATACTATATTTTTTGTATTTATCTTCTACCTGTTAATTCTTGGCGAAGTTGATTGTTCTCATGTACATATTTTTCTGCTAAATCTGTATACAAAATTGTTAATTTATCGAGTTTCTCCATTAAAAGTAGCATTTTAGACTTTAATTCCTCTTGGCTTTCTAAAATGTTGGAAATACCTTTCATCTCTTCTTGGTGATTGTAAAAGGTATTATCAAACTCTTTACGTTCATTTTTGTCCATTATTATCTCCTATGAAATAAGGCAAACACTATACCCACACGACTTACAAGTCTCGCAACCTGATTCAAAAACTACATTTGGAATCTCACAACAATTGTGTTGTGGGACTATGTAATTAGTTTTATTTGCTAATTCAGCTTCTTCATGCTCAAAACCATCTAATGGAAGCTGTTCTACCTTATCTGTATTTCCCTTTACTAAAACTTCCTTTTCCCTACTACCAGCTCTGTATACTGTTATGCCTTTACACTTAGTTTTCCAAGCAAGTATATATGCATTCTCAACGTCTTCTTTAGTTGCACTGTTAGCAAAGTTTATCGTTTTAGATATACCAGAATCTACGGCTTCTTGAAAAGCTGATTGCATCAAAACATGATCTTCAGGAGATATGTCAGGAGCAGTAGCGTATACTTCTTTTACCCAGTCAGGAACTTGTGGCACTGTTTCCAAAGATCCCCCCTCGGCTAAATAATCCATCAAATCTTCTGAATGGAATCCATGTTTTATAGCATCAGCTTCGAAGTATTTATTTACGTAGTTCAAAGTTTTACCTTCTAATATATTTTGTTTTTTCCAAGCCAATGCAAATGTAGGTTCTATCCCACTAGATGTATCAGCTATCATTGATATTGTGCCAGTAGGAGCAACTGTTAATCTACAGTGATTCCTAAAGGCTTCAGTCTCTTTATCGTAGTTACTATTACCCCAAGCTGGGAATGGTCCTCTAGCTTTTGCAAGTTCTAAAGACTCATCGTCAGCCCATTGTCTAATCTCTTTTGCAATTTCTGATCCTATCTCTCTAGCCTGTTCAGAGTTGTATGGAACTCCCATTTGTATTAATAAATCAGCAAAGCCCATTATGCCTAGCCCAATCTTTCGAGTTGATTTAGTCATCTCTTCAATTTCAGGAGTAGCGTATTTATTCGCATCTATTACATTATCTAAAAAATGCACAGATGTTCTTGTTACTTCTTCTAAACGCAACCAGTCTATTTCTTCTTTCCATCCAAATGTGTTAGCCTTTTCCATGTTTTTGTAAAATTTGGCTAAGTTTATTGATCCTAAATTACAAGATTCATTACCTAGTAGGGGTTGTTCCCCACAAGGATTAGTTGCTATCATTTCCCCATATTCTTCTGAGACATGATTATCTGTGTTTACTTGATCTAAAAATATCATTCCCGGTTCCCCATTAGTCCAAGCACCCTCTACTATTTTGTTAAACACTTCACGAGCATTTAGTTGACCAGTCACTTCATTGGTTTTAGGGTTTATTAAATTGTAGTCCATATTACCTTCAACTGCTTTCATAAAGTTAGAGTCAACCCCAACTGAAATGTTAAAGTTATGTATTTCCCCCTCAACCTTTTTACAGTCAATGAAGTCTAATATGTCTGGATGATATATAGACATGACTGCCATGTTAGCACCATCTCTTTTACCACCTTGAGTTATCATAGATGAAACCCTTGATAAGGTTTTTAAAACCTCAATAGGACCACAAGCAATACCATGTGTAGATTTTATTGAAGATCCTTTAGGTCTTAATTTAGACAAAGCAAATCCTGTTCCACCACCGAACTTTTGAACCATTGCACTATCAGTTGCTGCCTTCATTATTCCTTCCATACTATCTTCTAGCGGAAGAACAAAACAAGCAGATAAAGTACCCTGTTTTGTACCAGCATTCATTAACGTAGGAGAATTAGGTAGAAACTCTAAATTATCCATAATAGTAAAAAAGTCTGTTTCGGATAAAACTGCTTCTACGTTTAACTTCATATAGTCTTTATCTACTTCTGAAACTGATTTAGCTACCCTGTGAAACATTTCTTTAGGAGATTCTATTACTTCATTATCACTATTTTTTAATAAATACCTGTGATTTAAAATAACCTTTGCTTGTTCTGTAATTTCTGATTTATTTTCTTTTAATGTCATTATTTAAATTCTCCTAATTTTTCTTAATTATTGTCTATGTCCACAATATAAACATAGCCCTCTTTCTGGAACCCAAAAAGAAGCACTACAAACACTTTCTTTACATTGAGGATTGGGGGCTAATTCTGCTTTTTCCACAGCATTCACCGGCTCCATCTGTAATGGGTTAGGTTTGTTTTCACCTTGTTGTAATAAGCCACTTTTCTCTTCTTGTTGCTGTTTCCTGCTCTCAGGGGTTTCCCCCGGACTCATAGCATTTAACCACTCTGTTGCACTGCCTAAGTCTACGAACTTATATGCGGTGTCATGAACAGCTTGTAAAGCCATCGCAATTGAGAAAAATGCATCCCCATGTCCCATCGGTGTGTCGGGTGCTTTTAGTTCATTGCTCACAGACAATATTTGCTGTTTCTGTCTTTCGTCTCTTATTAACTTTATTTTACCATCATGGACAAATTTTTCAAAGACTTGAGCCATTGTATTTTTGCTTTTTACAGTAAAGTGCATAGATCTCCATCTAGCATCTAATCCTCTGTCTTCTAGCTCCCCTCTTGTATTATCCACATACCCCGAATTAATATCAAAGTTTTCCGCTACTTCATTTAAATATTCTATCTGATCTGAGTAACTCCACCCATCTAAGAACGAGTGATGTATTTGTTCTATATATTCCCCTCGTTTTCTAAACAGAACTAAGTGAGATGGATGTCTTTTTTTACCTACATCAAACCCCCCAAAAATTTGGTCTCCTGTTTCCCAATCTTTATATTTTTTAGTTACTGGAGCAGATCTTAAAGTCTCGTCTTCACATTTAGTAATATCTTCTTCATCAAAATAAGATTCCGTAGCAAAATGTGGTACTAACATAAACTCTGAAGCAAATGATTTAGGTCTAGCTTTCTGTTGAGCTAATAAATAATCTTCGGTATACAGTTCTGGCATCAATACTCGTCTTCCCGGTACGGGGTCTAATGCTGGCAATACCCTAGCCTTAAACCTTGGGTCTTCTTGTAGTTTAGATAACAAGTCTCCCGGCATCATAGGTGTACCAACAACTATTACAGGGACTCCTTTTAAAGGAATAAACAAACTTTCTGTCATAAAGTGATCTTCTACCTTAGTAATTTGCCCCATGTTTAGTGGGTTCTCAGGGTCTCTTAGAACGTCATCAGCAATCAAAGCACCATTCACGTGCATTCCTCGTTTGAAAGAAAACAACCCCCCATGCATTATTTCCATAGGTTGATTATTTTTATAAAATCTAGCAGAGTAATCTGCTTTAGGATTCCTATTGACCAACATTTCTGTGATAATTGGGTTTCTAGCAACTACTTTATTTATTTCAGCAATGTGGTATTTAGCCATTCCATCACTATAAGAAAGATAAAGTACAGACATATCTCTAGGTGCAGTCAATAATCTCCAGACACTAAAGGCATGCCCTAAAATAGTCGACTTAAAATGCCCTCTTGGTAGAACTCCTACATAATTCAGACCTGTTTCTACACATTCTTGTATGTCCTCAGCTAACAATCCAACATGCCAAGCTTTAAAATATTCTGGGTTATCATAAGATAAACACCAAATGTTCTGAACAAACTCTTTAAAAGAACCAACATCGTATTTTTTTTGTTCTATTAGTCCTTTAGAGAGCAAGTCAAATGCACTCCCAAAGCTTACATTGTCTTTAACCATTTCTATATGTCCCTATGTTTTTGTTCAATGGTTTTTAACTTTACACCGATTCTTTGTAGAGTTTCTTGATCGTTGATCTCTTCAATTAAGACCCCCATTATATCTTGGACAAACTCCATATTAATCATCCCCTGCAAAATCTCCCGCTGTCCTTTAATTCCAATGTCAGCTGCTCTAGCAGCATCTAAAGCTCTATCAAACTGTAGCCCTTTCAAGTCTTCTGATGCTTGTCCTGCTATCTGTGAGTAACTATTAAGTTGTTCAGATTGCATTCTAGCAAACCTTTGACCTTCTGTTTCAGCAATTTCTTGCTGTTTGTCAGATATAGCTACGGCTTTTTGTTCTCCCCAGCTATCTTTTTTTGCCCAAGCATATATAGTTGGCGGGCTTACTATAACCCCGTTTACAGATAATTCCTCAGCAATTTGTTTAGCTGATTTATCACCCTTAAGATACATTCTCATGGCTTTTAATTTTATTTCTTCAGGTATGTGTTTTGGCATAATCGTAGTTTGTTTTAATTAATCGTATATATTGTTATCGTCCATCATTCCGTATCCATCGTCAGAAGCATGTTGGGAATCAATGTTACCCCCCAAAGGACTTCCATCAGAGTTTAGGAATTGAGAGAAATCCCAGTATCCTGTTTTATCTGTATGTGCTGTGTAACAGCTTGGTACTTTTATTTTAGCCCCATGAGGAAGTTTTACTTCGTTATATTGCATTCCTATCTCCCCTCTGGTACATATTCCAGCCCATATATGTTCTTGTTCTACAATTGGAGTATAGTTTGTTCTTTTTAGTATACTTCCTGTAGTTCTTTGTAGGTTTTTCACCTCTTGATTACTACCACATTTAGCAAATTTACACCATACAACGGTGCCGTATTCTTTTTTTACCTCTTCTATAGTGGGTAATTTTTTAGGAAATTTATCTTTGTACTCTCTTTTTGTCTTCTCCTGCTTTCCCGGAAAAAACATCTGAAATCCTCTTACTACTTTCTGTAATCCACCTGAGCCTATCATACTAGAACCTCCTTCTGTTCCACAACGCTATGCAAGCCGCATCAGCGTAGTCTTGTTCGGGGAATTTATTACCCCACTTTTCTACTGCAAAAGACATTATGTCATCTTTTTTTAAACTACCCTTACCTAAAACTTCTTTTTTCCAGCCGGCATGATGGATCAAAGCTGTATCAATATTATTCAAAACTAACACTGCCCACACAGCTCCTATCATATTTGCCAAAGAAATTAAAGATTTTCGGTTTTGTACAAATATAGCAGCTTCTATTGCTGCTTTTTCTGTTATATCTATTTTACTAAGTTCTTCTGAAAAGTCTACTATAATTTCAGGGAATCTTTCCCCAGCTGATTTTTGATTACTTGACCACTTATAAAGACCTACAAGTTCCTCAGCATCATTTACAACAGCCCCATGAATTGCTTTACTTGAAGTATCTAACCCTAAATATGTTGCCATTAGTATTTTTCCGTAGTTCTAATTGTAACCACTCTACTGACTGTACCATAAGCTTCTTTATAAGTATCTAACAAACCTCGCAAACGTTTCAGCTCCGCTGTCTGTTCAATAATATCACGCCGTAATTGGATCAAGGCATCATATCTTTCCATGATCTCACCTTTTAATTCGTCTTTAGTAGCTTTTTTTCTACCAGCCTTCTCATGCTCCATTGATAAACGAAACGATGCTTTACTGTACCCCTCACTAAATGATGCTTCTAAAGCCCCAACTGTTGCTTCTATGTCAGCTACTTTTGTTTGCAGGAAGGCATTATAACCCCCATACATTGTTAAAAATCTCTCTAAATCTTTGTCCGATGAATTGGCTAAATCTGAAAAATTTAAGTCCTCATACTCAGGCAAATCCGGATTAAAGACTGGTATACCTAAACCATCAACTCTTCTTGCCACATTCCCCAAAGCTTTCATAGGGGTCCATTTAGTATCTCGTGATTCCATTTTATAAAAGTCCTTCTTCTACTTGTCGACAATCACACCAACGGGGTCCCGTACATTTTTCAGGTGCTGCCAACATGTCTTTAATTTTAAAACATCTATCTAATATATCTGCCCATTTTTCAGGATCTCTATCTACTAGAAAAGCTTTTATCTTTTGATTGTTTTTATTCTCATAAAATACAGTTCCTTTTTCATAACCGCCCATATTTAAATACATTTGTATTTGAATAAAGTGATCATCTAAAGGCTTTCTTAATTTATCAAACTTTGTAGTATTTATAGATTTTAACTCAATTGGTACTACACCATAATTTGCATGTCGAATCAAAAAGTCAATTCTTCCTGAAATTGCTGGGATATCATATTTAACAGAAACTTCTCTATCAACTAAAATATTAAGGTCAGTCAACCATTTAGCAACTCTGTCTTCTAGATAGCTACCATTTTGAAATATACGCTCTAGAACAGCAGGTAAGGGTCTATCAACCATTCGCCCATAATAACACAACCATACATATCTATCGCAAGGGTTGCTTATAACAGATGGATAAAACACACGTTTGTTACGAGAAGTCATAGTTCCTGTTAAGTGTTCATCAATTAAATCTTTAAGCCATATATCTTCTCTATGAGCTGGGTTTGCTTTTCTTTTATAGATCATTCGGTTTCCTTATCTAAATTATTTAGTTCAAACCAAAGTTGTTCTTTAATTTTCTCATTTGTTTTTTCTTTAATATGTATTACATAATCTATATCTTCTAAATCTAAAAGATCGGAATCTCTTTTCCTATCTCTTTTACCTAAATGTCCATAGACTCCATCGGCTTCTACAACTGCTTTTATCTCAGGAATATAAAAGTCTACAATATATGGATGATAATAAGCTTGAGGTTCATAGCTTAATCCAAACTTAGATAAATGTCGAGCTATAATTTCCTCTTGTTGTGTGTAATCTCTAGGAGGTAAGTTCATCTTTTAGTTTTTCAAACAATTCTTCGTTTTCAACAAATTTTGTTTTTAGTCCATTCATACCCATAGCTTTCACATCACCATAAGTATACCACGCCCCAGCTTGTGTTATTAGTTTAGCTTCAATACCATCCCTAATAAAGCTTTCTAGGACATCTATACCTCCCTCAACACGAAAGGGTACAATAGCAGAATCCCAGTTTTCCCCGCCTGTCTTTGTCTTTCTTAGTCTAATATTCATATTGAACCCAACCTTTTGTTCTTTCTCTTCTATCCAACCTTTACGTTGAACTTGCATAATAGAATGGGCAAAGAATACTTGTCCTTGTCCTGCGGGCATATTATCTAATGCTACCGGACCCATACTAGCACGCACTTGGTTTATAGCAACAAAAGCAGATCCATTTTGTAAGTGAGGGAAAATTTTTGGGAAAGAACTATTTACAAATCTTGCTTGCCAAGCCATAGGATTAAACCCAAAGTCTTCTGTCGATACGTTTGCGGGGACTAATCCAGCTATACTATCTAGTACAATCACTTCAAAACTAGCCATCATAGCTTCTCTAATATGTTCCATGGCTTCTTCACCTGTAGTAGGCTGTGATACTAAAATCTTTTTACTGTCCACTCCACATCTTGTCATCCAATCTTTATCGTAAGACAATTCAGTGTCTACCCACACAGCCTTGCCACCCATTTTCTGGGCATTAGCAACTATTTGTGATGCTAAATAAGACTTCCCAACATTAGTAGGTCCATATATAAGAGTCATTTTTTTAAATGGTATCCCACCACCAGTCAACTTATCTAAAGCGGGTATGTCAAATGGAATCCTGTTTGTTGTAAAATCATTGCTATCACCTAATTGAAAGTTTAGCTTTTTGTTTTTTAGTAGCTTTTGTATAGCTTCCTCAGCATTATTGTCCATCCCGTATTCTCCTTCTAACACACTCAGCCCATGCAAAATATGTAGCACAAGTCTGAATAAGTTCGATAAATAATTTAGTGTCGGTTTGGGAAAATATTTCTTCTGCTATGTCCCCATTCTTTTCTGTGGTTAAGATGTTCCACCATGAGTCATCGTGATTTTGTTGACCCCACAACGTGTCTTGACGTTCTCTTTCAGCTAAGATAGCTTCTAAAACTGAGGCTCTTATAGGTTCGTTATTTTCCATCATCTAACATATCCTCAATTTGAGCATCTACTTTATCTTTTAGTACATCCCAAACAACATCAGCGACTACTTTTGATTCCTCAAGCTGTGCATCTAGAGGCAGTGTTGTATCTATTTGATCTATTGTTAAGTCTACTCTTCCATATTGATTCTGGTCTAAAGGTCCTACTCTAAATGTAAACCCTAAATGTGCACTAACTTTTGCCATGTTTATCTCCTGATAAATAGCCCGTCCAAAAGACGGGCATATTTTTATTAATGTATTTATAGTATAACCTATATTTATAGAAAGTCTAGTTATTATTTATACTTATCTATAGTCATAGCAGCATCAGTCCACAATCTTGCATCCCTCGCCATTCCATTAGGTTTATTGTCGAGAGCGTTAGCTGTACTTTTTAAATACATTACTAACTCTGGAAGAGCCTTATTCAATACTTTTTTCACCTCTGTAAAAGACCTGTCCCAAGATAATGTGTTAGGGTCTATTAAAGATCGAAATCCTGATAGTAGAGGTTTAACTAATCCATCTGTAAGATTAGATTTTGATTCTTCACCTAAAATGTACATTGTTTTGGCATTATTTGTGTCAATATATGCTGATCTATTAGAAGCATTCTTAAACTGTTTCGCATGCTCCTTTGGTACAGCCATTTGAATGATTTCAGCTAGCTCTAGTATATTTGGTAATAGCTTAAACATCTTCTCGTAGTGTTTTAGATTCTTAGCATATGCCGTAAGCGTCGCAGTCTTCCCTGAATATGCGGTTAGTGGATGTTTTGATTTAATCCAAAGCTCTCTATTTAATGGATAATTGCCTTCATCTAAACACACTAGTTTGGATACAACTTCTCCTATTTTAATGGGTTCTAAAGCATTCATTTGATACGCTATCTTATCCTCGTACGGGTGCTCTTGTTCTGCTAAAAAGTCCTTTAACGAGTTAAAGACTTTTTTAGTATTAAGTATAGAAGTTTGATCTACATTTACTTGTGAATTTAAACCAATAGCTACCTCTTCTTTAGTTTCTTCATCCATACCTTCAGTAATCTTAACTTCAACTAGTGCATCAATAGCAGTGCCGGCATCAACATTTTGGGTGATTAGTTCGTAAGTATGTCCACCATTTACAATTCCTTCATTATCTTCATCAATAAAAAGATCATATAAATCGTTTGTTATCTTAACCACGGATGATGCTGCTAAACTAATCCCATTATTTTTTAAATGAAACTTGCCGTCTCTTCCTGTTTTTCCCTGAATAGTTTTCTCTACTGTTCTATAGACGGCTGATTTAGTTGTACCAAACCCCAAATCATCAATTGTTCGTACATTTAATTTATTGGGCAATCCTTGTGGTAACCCAGAAAAGGGTACATATGCGATGTGAATAACTTCCGGCTCGTTATTAGACGGTTTTATTCTTTTGATCTCCTTAACCCGGAGCGGGTATTTCTTAATAGCCATGAGTTTCCTCCTTAAACACTAGAATATATTTGTCCATGTGATGATTATCACCACTGGTCTAGCATTGCTATTCTTTTATTATATACTAATAAATTATTAGTTGTCAAATTTATCGCTAAAATGTAGCAATAACATTGCATAATGAATAATCTTTAAGATATCTTTACGGGGTGTTCCTTTTTTATCGTATCTTGAGGCGTACTTAAGTATGTTGCTTCTGCAGAATGCTTTAGCATCACCACAAGCTTCTATAAAGTCTAAAGTTTGTACCTCTCCCTCACTGTAATGTTGATCATATGTATTGCGTACATACTCACTTATTTCTTTTATTATCTTTTCTTCACTATATTTCATGCTAATCCCAATCTATAACATCATCAAAAGTCATAGGCTTTAAGTCTTTCTTCACCGCCCATGAACCCTTGCAAATTTCCATATCAACTTGTAAGGGAATATCCAAACTATTTGTTTGTAATATATCTCTTATAGTATATGGAATAGTTTGTAATTCTGTGTCATGTATTTCGCAGATAATCTCATCATGAACTTGTAATATAATGTTGCTTTTTTTATCTTTAAGGTACTTATCTACTTCTAACATTCTTTCACTAAGTAAATCAGCACTAGTTCCTTGTACTAAATAATTAACCCCTTTATATGCAAAGGCTGGGTTTATCCTGTATTTTCTACCGTATCTATTTTTAATCCAACCTCTTACCGTGACAGTCTTAACAACCTCATCAAAAAAGTCTTTAGATCCCTCCATACCAGCAAAATATTGCTTCTTATATTTCCCAGCTTCTCTAGGGGTAGTGTTCAATTGTTGAGACAGTTTATTATTACCAATACCATAAATTGTACCAAAGGTTATTGCTTTAGCCGCTTGTCTATACTCTTTAAATTTTTCAGATGACTCATCAACATTAAATGCCAACTTTGCAGCCTCTGAATGAAAGTCTACATCATTCTTATTTAAAATTTCATTTATAGTTTTGTTCCTAAAGTAAGACATAAATACCCGTACTTCCATTTGACTGTAGTCAAACGCCACTAACGAGTACCCTCTTCTAGGGACAAACAATCTTCTTATGGCTATCTGGTTAGTGTCAGAGCTTTCATAGGATTCATCTCCTACAAAAGACCAAGTTTTTAATACCTCGTCAGATAAGTCTTCATTCATAGACATTCCTTTAGCACCAACAGTAGCAGAAATCTTGTTCTTTATTTCTACTTTCTCTTCTTCTGATAAATCTCGCTCAATTAACTTAAAATGATTTCTAGGTATATTTTGTAAGTTTGGTCCTCTACTAGATAATCTCCCTGTAGACGTGCCCCAATTACAGAAAGAGGTGTGCATTACGTCTGTATCGATGTAAGGGTCTATATAAGTAGATACGAGCTTCTCTAGGGTCCTATATTGTCTAATAAGACCTGCCAGTCTGTGGTTTATGTTAACTAAAGCTGCCTCACTCCAAGAATCTTGCCCTTTTGGGGTTTTAACTGGGGAGGAAATACCCATCTCTGAAAACACTTTACCTATCTGGGCAGGGCTAGACACATTAAATTCTTTATCGGCTAACTTATATATCTCGGATTGAACCTCATTTAGCCTAGTAGCAATTAATTTTTTTGATGTTTTAGCATATTGCGTGTCGATGGTAATACCTTTTTGTTCCATTTTATATAGAACCTTTGTTAAATCACACTCTAGATCAAATATCCTAGTTTGTTTTGAACGTTTGATTTGTTTTAAATAGTCAGTGTATAATCGGGCAGTAAGAATTACATCTTTTTTACAGTATTCCCCTAGTATCTCAGGGGGTGCCATTGAAAAATCTTTGTTCCATTTGTTTGATCTCAAAACCTTTTTAGTATCAATATCATACTGAATTGCTGATTCCCCATAATTTCTTTTACCAGTAGGGGTTAGTGCAAGATCTTTAGTATCTGAATGTTCAATAAGACGAACCATAACAATAACGTCTAAAAGCTTTTTACTCAAAACATCAAGCCCCTCTTTTTCTAAAAAATGTAAGTCAAATTTTAAGTTATAACCTACATAAGACTTAACATTCTTGTTTAGTAGGTCAATAAGACTCTGTAGCTTGTCTGGTGTAAGGTTTTCACCTTGGTGATGTCGGAATGGGTAGTATTGAGATAGTCCTAAATAATCTGTTTGACCTATACCCACACCACAAATTTGATTGTTTTTGTAGGGTTCTAAGCCATTAGTTTCTACATCAACGACTAAAGTCGGATCTACCTCTAAAACCGACTTTAGTACATCAATGCTACTTTGAAATGTGTCATTAGTAATTACAGACAAAACAGAACTTTCTTAAAACAGTTCGTCGTCTTTATCTTCAGTATCAAGTCCACCTTCAGGTACATTAAAAACACCGTACCTATCAAAGAAATAATCCTTGATTAATGGAAGATCATCAACTTCAGACATTTTATCCTCTGGAATTTTATCCGTCTTAGGAGTTCCTGTAATTGAATAGGACGTGTCATACATTCCTTGACCAGTCCTTTTAATTCTAATAACGCCTTTATTCAAAGCACCCCAATCACTATACACATCTACCAACTGGTTCCAAATGTAGTCACTTCTTCCGAAGCTTAAAGATATAATCCTAAAATCGTTAATATCTTCTCTGTACATTTTCTTACCTGCAGGTCCTTCAACTTCTACCCAGTCATCATTTCGTTTCTCTGTATGTATTACATTATGAATGTATGCCCATACTGCAAACTTATGAGATGGTCTATTCTCGTCTGGAATGGCACTTGTATCTACTCTGTCATCTTTTAAGACATTTGTAAAACCATTACCTATTCTTAATGTGTATAAATAAATCTCATCTAAAAACTTGTCTTCTTCAGACCCAGTAGCTATGGAAGAAAGGAAAACTTGATCCCCATCTCTAAACCACAATTCCCTACCGGGAGCATTATTAGAAGCAGCAGGTTTTCTAGAATCGTCTATTCTTTTTTGAATCCTAGCTATTCCACTCATTATATTCTCCTATTAAAATATTGTTACGTTTTGTATTACCCTGCTTAACGTTTCTTTGTCTCTTATCTCTTGAACGTCTTTATATTTTTTAGGTAACTTTAAGTATGATAGCAGAAATCGATCTTTCATGTCAAATGTAGCTTTATCAATTCCTTTTCGTCCAGCAGTATCATTGTCTAACGACAACACAACCTCACCCGGATTCAAAGAACTTATAAGGTCTAGCTGTTTTTTTGAAACAGAAGCACCTAAAATTGCTACACTTGAGTATCCATGTTGATGTAACCACATACAATCTAAGGCACCCTCAACAATAAATAATCTATCCGTATCCACAATTTGATTTATACCAAACAGTGTTTGAGACTTAGAAAACCCTTTAGAAAACATATACTTAGGAATTGCTTGAAGTCTTCTATAGATCCAACCTAAATTATTATTTTCTTTATTTTTTGCGGGTATCATAAAGTCACCAAATTTATTAACTTTACAGCCCCACTTGTTGATCAAATTTTTAGAAAACCCTCTATCATATATCCAATGGTTGTCTGGGACATCGGATTGATCATCAGGCTCTACTAAAATTGATTCTTTCTCTTCAGGTTGATACTCATCTAAAAAAGATAAGTCAAGGTCTAACTCTTCTACCTCAAACTCAGCATTTATATCAGTCCAAGATTTGCCTGAATATTTTTGAATGAAGGACTTTAGTCCCCCTTGCCCACATCCGGCAAAGCATATCCACACACCTTTTTCTAAATTAAGAGCACATGACTTCCTTCTATCTTCGTGAAAAGGACAGTTTAGTAGTATCTCATCTTGATGTTCTACGTCTATCCCATGTCTTAATAAAGCTGAGTACCAATCTATCATTCTGTTCTTTTCTTTGTTTTAGTAAGGAAAATAACTATTTTATTCTCAAAACCATTTTCATCTACAACTCTTCGTCTTTTTATATCGCCAACAGTTATATTTGTTATAGGCTTTCCTTTTCCTTTACTTCTGCCTGTAGTAACAACTATCTGATCGTCATTATTACCGGCTATCCATGAAAAAATTCCCATTTTTAACCTCCTTTAAAAATTATCGTTATCCCATTCAAAGTCTGAGATTTCTTCTATTGTACCATTATTAACACTCCACTGCATCACTATGCTATCTATTGCTAACTCCCCGTCCCGATACTTCTGAAACTGTACTAGTCTCTTATCTTCGTGGTGTTCGACCTTAGCTAAGGCTACAGCAACATCTGCTGATCTTATTAAAGCGTCCCCAAAGGCTACCTGAGCAGCCGATGGTGGCACATAAACATTTTCAGCATCTCTGTTTGCTTGTGTTGATACCATGATGGGTGTATTGGTTGATATGGCTAAATTTTTTAGTCCATAGAATATACCGTGAGATTGTTCCCACGCTGCTTTAGTGGTGTCTTTTGTAGTAAGTAAATAAACTCCGTCAATAACAACAAATTTTGGGTTATGTTTCCTGATTAATGCTGCTATAGATTCTAAAGATATTCCAGTCTGACCTGCGACACCATCACAAATCAATAAAGATTGTTTGTTAGCCTCTTTTAAAAACTTAATATATGCATCAACATCAATTTCTTCCCCATGCCGTAAGGCTCTATGAGAAAAATTGTACCCTTTTAATTTTGCAAGAGTTACATCTAACCTCATTGCAATTTGAGTATTAGGCATTTCAGTAGATATTAACAGTGTTTTGTATCCATTATGAACTGCTGTAGCTGCTGAATGAACACATAACCAAGTCTTCCCTATAGTGGGTCTTGCAAAAGCTGCTATCAACTCTCCCGGCATCCATCCTATACCCGCTTGGTTGATAAATTTAAAGCTTGTTGGTACTCCCATTAAGCCTTCGCCCATTTTTCTTCGACGAGTTCTTTCTTTCCATTCTGCTAACCTGTCTGTTTCACCATCATCATAGGTTTGAATGTCCTCGTCATATACTAAGTTCACGTCAGAAAGCCCACTCATTATATTAGACAAAGCTTGTTTTGGATCTTCTTTTACTAACTCACGTTGTTGTTGAACTGTAGAAACTACAGC
>VTLG01013225.1_pt1 | contig 20742 bp, 30 predicted proteins | sample 4694571 | NCBI WGS metagenome assembly VTLG01 (sample SAMN12604809, study PRJNA352737) | marine metagenome | biome: ENVO:00000447; feature: ENVO:00000209|ENVO:00000569|ENVO:01000036; material: ENVO:00002151; isolation source: viral sequences binned using virsorter ... | reverse complement strand
TTTCATATCTTCTATCCCTTCCTGTGGCATTGGTGTCTTTAAAAACTCTTGCCAATCCTTTTGTTCTTCATCCGTCTTTAGATTATAAGTATCAACATTACATCCCACTTTACTAAGAGCATATTCCTTTATATGAGCATACTTAGTGCTACCGTCCTTTTTAGAGTACCTTGTAGGGACTTTCTTGTCTGTGGTTTCTATATATACACCTTCCTTCTTTAAATCCCTTATAACGCCTTGTAAGTCCCCTATTCCAAGATCTATCATAGCATCTCTAGTTGTAATTGTGTTTCCTGCATTTAGGTAATCATAAAGAATCTGTTTATGAGTACCCCATTTAAAATTAAAATTATTCATAGTATTATTCTGTTTTTTCATAAATCCAAGTTAATGCTAAACTATCTGTTATTCGTTTCCAATCTGGATTATTTACTTGGAAATCTACAGCTTCTTTTAATCCCTCCTTAGTAGAGGTATTTATATACTTAAAGTTAATTGTTTTATTCATTGCTATATAATTTAATTACGCCTGGTGTTTCTATTTCATCTAATTCTTTTTGATGCTCTATAACTTCTTCTAATAATGTAGTAAGCATATAGTTATCATTTCCTTTAGCTTTATTTTCTATTCTTTCTCTCATTAATTCAACCTTTAAAGATTGTAAAGCTAATTGTAATATATCTTTATTCATTTTTATATGTCGTTTGATTAATATGTAACAAATATATATAAAATTATTTTAACACGAACACTATAATTCTTTTTATTTATTAACAATACGAATGTTAATAACTATTAAATTAATTTATTTGTATATGAAATTTATTTACTATTATTGTGCTATAATTTTAAATGTATAATTATGAATAAAAAACGTAAACAAGCTATAGAGTTTGCTATGTTTAACCATAAGGTTAATAAGTTAGAACTCGCTGAAGCTATGGGTATGAGTTACCCAACAATGTTGTCAAAACTTAAAAATGTCGGATCATTTAGATTAGATGAATACGATAGATTAAGTGATATATTAAACTTAGATAATAAATAGGATGGAAAAAAACACAAAACGAGAACGTCTTAAAGAATTATATTATAAATACGGATTAGATAAAGAGGACATTTTTTCATTGTCATTGGGCGGTAAATCTATTCCTATTGTAACAAGAACTGGCGTGGAAAAGATTATGTCAATGGATAAGATTACCTTACAATATGAGGTTGTTGTGTGTGAGCGTGATTTTTGTGCAGTAAAATGTATTGCAACTAAAAATGATGTTAGTATTGAAACTTATGCTACAGCACAACCTAAAAATTGTAAATCTTCGTATTTTTTAGAAATGGCAGAAAAGCGTTCAAAAGCAAGAGCAATTTTGCAAATTACAGAATTTTATTCTTTGGGTGTTTACTCAGAGGTAGAGTCAGATGAATTTAAAAACAATAATAATCAATAAAATAAATAATATGTATAAAATAAGAGGTAAAATTTTAAAGAAAGAAACGGAAGAAATAACAACTAAAAATGGAGAAACATTTGAGAAAATGTTAATAACCATAGAAGAACTAGATAGTGGTTTTAGCCATAAGCATCAGTTTGAGATTTTTGGAGAAACAAAAATAAATTTGCATAAAGATAAAGTTAAGGTGGATAGATTTGTTACAATAGAATTTTATATCAAATCAAATGAGTGGAAAACTAAATTCTTTAATACTTTAAATGTAAAGGACATTATAGTTGAGCAAGAAATTACTAATTTAGTAGATAATCCCCCATTTTAATTAATTCCGATAGGGCTTGTGTTTTTCTTTCTTGTTTTATATGTTTATATTCCTTTTGCACAAGTCCTATCTTTTTAAAACTTAACTTATGAAAAAAACTTATTTCAATCACGATTCCACAGCACGTTTTGATATACGAGTAATTAAATTAAGATCTAAACTAGGATATGAAGGATACGGCATATTTTGGGCAGTATTAGAGCTTTTATTTGTAGAGGAGAATAAACTATGTGTAAATGACTACGAGCCGTTAGCTTATGGCTTACAATGTGATGAGCATATATTAAAACAAGTTATAGAAGATTTTGATTTATTTGTATTAGAAGATGGTTGCTTTTATTCCAGAAGATTAAACGACCATATACAAGAGATAAACAGTAAGTCAAATAAAGCTAAAGAGAATGCTTCTAAAAGGTGGAGTAATGCGGTCGCAATGCAGTCGTATAGCAACGGCAATGCTAGTAAAGTAAATAAGAGTATAAGTAATAGTAAAAGTAAAGTAAATAAAACAATAGAATATAGATTAGCGGAATTTAAAAATTCCGTACAATTAATAGAGGATGTTAGTAATGAAGATAAAAAAGCATTTATAGATTATTGGACTGAGCCAAATAAATCACAAAGTAAGATGAGGTTTGAGTTAGAAAGAACCTGGCATTTATCAAGGCGTTTATCAAGATGGGCAAATTCATCATTTAATAAAACAGCTAAAAGTAAATTCCCTGATTTCTATGATGCTTATATATACAAAAAGCTAGATACAGAAAAACAAAAGGAATATGAATCACACTTAAAGAGCTTAGGGTGGACATCTAAATACACACCCACAGCAGGAATAGTTTGGAATAAAAAGAAATGAAAAATAGAAATTTAGAACATAAAGACGATTGGAAAACACCAATAGATTTTTATAATAAATTAAACGAAGAATTTAATTTTGATTTTGATCCTTGTCCTTATCAACACGATATGTCGTGGGATGGATTACAGGTAGAATGGGGATATAGAAATTTTGTAAACCCACCATATAGCAGAAAATTAAAAGAAGCATTTATTATGAAAGCTATTGAAGAATCTAAAAAAGGTAAATTATGTGTAATGCTTTTGCCTGTATCTACAAGCACCAAGATATTTCACGATCATATTTTACCTAATAAAAAAGAAATTAGATTTATTAGACGTAGATTAAAATTTAGCGGATATAATACTAAAGGAGAATATGTGGATAGCAAATGTGGTATGCACGATTCTATGATTATAATTTTTTAATATGAAAGAATACCAATTACAAAAAGCAGTATGTAAATACTTAGATTTACAGGGATATTTATATTGTGCTACTATGGGAGGACAGTATCAGAAATATCATAGCCAAAGAAATAAGGCAAAAGCAACAGGTTATAAAAGGGGAATCCCTGATATAATAATTTATGAGCCAGTAAAAAAATATCAATCAGACGAGTATTGGCATGGCTTGGCTTTAGAGTTAAAAGTAGGATATAATAAACCTACAGAGCATCAATGGTTTTGGATAAATCTATTGAGAAAAAAAGAATATATTGCAGAGGTGTGTTATGATTTAGATACTGCAATTAGTATAGTAGAAACTTATATGAGTGGATATATAAAATGAGCATAAAAGAAAAGTATACAGTTAAATCAATAGCTAAACATTTATGTAAAGAGTGGCTATTACATAAACACTATGCTAAAAGAATACCGAGTATTAGTTATGCCTTTGGCTTATTTGATGATAATTTAATTGGAATATGCACATTAGGTAGTCCACCATCTAGAGCTTTGTGTGTTGGTGTTTGTGGCGAACATAATTCACATAAAGTTTTAGAATTAAACAGATTATGTGTAAATGATAATTTAGAAAGAAATGTTTTAAGTTATTTTGTAGGTAGTTGTTTAAAATTATTAAAAAACGAATTAATAATAGTTAGTTATGCTGATACATCAATGAATCATAATGGATATATATATCAAGCAACTAATTGGACATATACAGGACTTTCAGCTAAAAGAACAGAAAGATATGACATAAACAATCCAAACAGACATAGCAAATCTGTAACCGAACAAAAAGGAGTTAAGTATGAAGATTTAGCTATTAGAGAAAGACCACAAAAACATAGATACATATATTTTACAGGAAACAAAAAACAAGTAAGAGAATTAAAAAAAGAATTAAAATACAAGGAAGAACCATATCCAAAAGGGCAAAACAAAAGATATGATTCTAGCTATAAACCCACAATACAAAAAGAATTATTTTGAAAGTTAAACCTACATTTTTTAATACAAGGCACGAGAGATTACATTGGGATTACACAGATACTAACAACTGGGTGTTTATAATTTTATTTAATAGTGGTGCTGAACTTAGTTTTATATTACGAGATTTGAAAAAAGATAAAAATATATTAAAATATATTTATAAGAAACTACAGCAAAGATTTGCAAATATAGCAGAGATAGAAATATCTAAATTAAATGTTACAGAATATAACTTAATGAAGCAGATGAATATACCCTCAGTCATCAAAGTATGTTAGACAAGTATCTTATTGAGAATTACCATAAGCTAAAAGATATGGCTTATAATATCACTAGTGGTAAAGGTAATGATGACTTGTTTAGTTTTGTAGTAGAAGAGCTTTATAAATGCGACCAAGATAGAATTGACGAAATAATTACAAAGAATCAAATGACGTTTTATGTGGTTAGAGTTATGATTAACCAATACCATTCTAAAACAAGCAGATACTATTATAAGTATAAAAAATACTACGAATATCATACTACTACAACAATAGAATGTTTATCTGCTGACAATACACAATACACTATAAAAGACAAAGAGCTAGTAGAAGAACGGCTAGAGTGGATAGAAGAAAAGCTAAAAGATCTATATTGGTTTGATGCAGAAGTATTTAAAATATATTATAGAGAGGGTTTTAGTTTAAACCAAATGCAGAAAGAAACTAAGATAAACAGAAACACTTTACATAAAGCAATCACTAACGTAAAAAAGTATTTATTAAATGAAAAAAACTAGGATATTAAGAGCATTAAAAAATTGTAAAACTGAACAATTTAAAGCAGATAGTGTATTATCTTTTAAAGATGAAAAAGGCAAAGAGTATTTTTTAGCAGAGCAACCACACTATATGAACATTATTACTAACTCTATAAATGTTATATTGAACAAGACATTTAATATAATTGATGATGTAAAATTAAGAGATAAAATTTTAAAAGGATTAAATGATGACAAAAAGTAAAAGAGAATTATTAAATAAAGACAAAGAAATATCTACTATATTAGATTATTCATTAGACATAGAATATCATTTAAAAATGATAAAACAATACGCATCTGAAGAAGAAGAATTTGATGAATTAATATGTGAAGATGTAGATGAGATTAAATTTTTAATAAAAGAGATATTTCAATTAGCACTTAAAATTAGAAACGAAAATGAAGAAAAATTCAAGTAAAGGACTCGGAGATTCTATAGAAAAAGCATTAAAAGCTACAGGAATAGACAAAGTAGCTAAGAAGATATTAGGAGATGATTGTGGCTGTGAAGAACGTAAGAAGAAACTAAATCAAATGTTCCCTTATGCTAGACCATTTACAGAAGATGAATTGTCTATATATGAATCAGTATTGCCTAGAATACAGGGTGGCAGAATAAACGGACAAGACCAGGATATTATGGTAAAGCTATATAACAAAGTATTTAATGCTAATAAGAAAAGGTCAAGCTGTACACCTTGTGTTAAAGAAACACTAGATAAATTAGAAAAAGTATATAAGAACAGTTGTAAAATAAATGACAATGGAACAGATATTTAGATTCTGCCTTAGATGTGTTAGGGTATGTCCTATTGAAAAAGGTAAATGCCATTATTGTAGTGGTAACTTTATAGTATCATCATTAAAAGATGATTTGTATATGATTGATAAAAAAGAAAAAATTGCAGAACCATACTAAAGTATATTTTAATTTTTTCGGTTATGATGAAAGCTCATATATTGACTGTGAAATGGAATGTGGCTCAAGGGCAGTAGATATTCACCATATAGAAAGAAGAAATAAAACCAAGAATGATTTTATTGAAAACTTGGTTGGCTTATGTAGAGATTGTCATATTAACTGCAATGATAGCTCTTTTAATATGTACGTTAGAATAAAACACTTGGAAAATGTATGCGTTCAAGTTTACGCATTAATAAAATTAAATGAACAATTAGATGAAAATAGAAAGTAAATTAGTAAAAGACCTAAACCCTGCATCATACAATCCTAGACAGATTAGCAGTAAACAATATAAGGACTTAAAAGAATCAGTTAAAAAGTTTGGTCTTGTTGATCCTATAATAGTAAACAAAGATAATACTGTAATAGGTGGACATCAACGATTAAAGATATGTAAAGACCTTAAATATGTAGATGTTGATTGTGTAATGCTAGACCTATCAAAAGAAGAAGAAAGAGAATTAAACATTAGATTGAATAAAAACACAGGGGACTTTGATATGGATATATTGGCTAACGAGTTTGATATAGAAGAACTTACGAATTGGGGTTTTAAACATATTGACCTTGATATTAATATAGATAAAATTACAGAAGGCAATACAGAAGATGACCATATTCCAGAAGTAAAAGAAAGTAGAGTTAAATTAGGTGATGTTTGGCAATTAGGTAAACACAGATTGATGTGTGGAGATAGCACAAAAGAAAGTGATGTTGAAAAGTTAATGAATGGACAGAAAGCAGATATGGTATTTACAGACCCTCCTTATGGAATTAATGTTGTTCAAGGAAATAAAGTTGGTGGCGATAAATCTTTTGGTTCTGTTGGTGGTGATAAAATAGTAAAAGCTAAAACATATTCTAAAGTAATAGGAGATGAAACAACTGATGCTGCTTTAAATTTTTATGAATTATGTATGAAATTAGAAATTGAAAATTTTATTATTTGGGGGGGTAATTATTTTACTGAATTTTTACCTGCTTCAAGTTGTTGGATTATATGGGACAAAGAGAATACAGGAAATTTTGCTGATGTTGAAATAGCTTGGACAAATTATAATAAAGGTGCAAAATTATATAAATGGCAGTGGAATGGTATGATAAGAAAAGGCGATACAAAAACAGAAGGTAAAACAAGAATACACCCAACACAAAAACCTGTTGGAATGTTTGAAGATATATTAAAAGATTTTACAAGCAAAGTAGTATATGATGGTTTTCTTGGTAGTGGTTCAACATTAATAGCGTGTGAAAAAACAAATAGAATATGTTATGGAATGGAATTAGATACTAAATACTGTGATGTAATTATTGAAAGATGGGAACAGTTTACAGGACAAAAGGCAAAAAAGGTATAACGGTTTAAAAACGGAATCAATGAATAAATTTCCAAATAAAGCAACACAGTTTAGTTCTACTAATCAACCTAAGAAGAATGGTAGACCAAAAGGTAGAAGAAATGTAGCTACAGTATTAAAAGAATTATTATCTACACAAGATACTAATATGGGTGGAGAGGGCGACTTTGGAAGTCCTATAGCCAAGATGTTAATACAAATAGCTTTCCATAAGGATAGTAACAATAACGAAAAGCTAAAAGCAATAAAAGAAATCCTAGATAGGATAGAGGGATTGCCAGACCAGAATGTTAATGTAAGTGCATCCCCACCATCTTGGATTAATGATGATGACGAAACAAGCTAAACCATATTATGATCTAAAACAATCTACTAAGAGAATCTGTGTTCTACAGGGTGGAACTAGAAGTGGTAAGACATATTCTATTCTATTAGGACTAATTGAGTTTGCTTATAAGAACAAGGGTAAAGGATTATATATTACAATAGCTCGTCAAACGTTCCCAAGTTTAAGGGCAACTTCAATGCGAGATTTTTTTGATATTCTTAAAAAGGAAAATCTTTATGACGAAAGACTACATAATAAATCAAATCATATTTATTCATTATATGGAAACTATTTCGAATTTATTAGTTGTGATTCTGAAATTAAGATTAGGGGAAGACAGAGGTCAATACTTTTTATGAACGAGTGCAATGAATTTTCAATGGATACATTTATTCAGTTGTCACTAAGAACAACATACAAGATTATTATTGACTTTAATCCATCAGAACAGTATCATTGGTTATACACACAAATAATTGATGCAGATAGAGATGATGTGGATTTTCATATATCAACATATAAAGACAATCCATTTTTAGAAGAATCAACAATAGCAGAAATAGAAAGATTAAAAGAAGTAGATGAAAATTTATACAGGGTCTTTGGTGAGGGACAACGTGGGGTAGCTTCCGAAACCATTTTCCCTGTATTTAATATAGTAGATGATATTCCTGAAAATGCTAAAGAGATTGCATTAGGATTAGATTTTGGATTCTCAGCAGATCCTACATCATTAGTAAAAGTATATAAGCACGATTTAGATTTATATATTGATGAATTAATCTATGAGAAAGGATTAACCAATCAAGATATAGCACACAAGATTAAACAATTAGGAATAGATAGAAGTATTGAAATATATGCTGATAGTGCAGAACCTAAATCTATAGAAGAAATATACAGGATGGGTGGCATTAATATAAAACCTGCTAAGAAAGGTGCAGACAGTATTCGTATTGGAATAGACGTTCTAAAAAGACACAAGCTAAATATAACTAAACGTAGTGTTAATGCAATTAAAGAATTTAGGAATTATAAGTGGATAAAGAACAAGAATAGTGAAATCACTAACAAGCCAATAGATGCTTTTAACCATGCTGTAGATGCAGTAAGATATGTAGCATTAAACAAGTTGATGGTGTCTTATTCAGGCAAGTATTATATATCGTAAAAACAAATAATAACATTTTATATTTATTAGTAATGAAAGAGGTTAAATTAACAATACCTGATAATTGGTCTGACATAACAATAGACACTTATCAAAAGTATGTAAAAATACAAGAGGGTAAAGGAACTGAAAAAAACAAAGTTATTAAGAGCTTGGCTCTATTATGTAACACCACACCCTTTGTAGTTAAGAAAATGGCTTACAGCGACTTATTAGAGATTATGTCTATAATAAAAAAGATGATAGACACAGAGCCAAAAGAAGAAGATTTTAAAAAGGTATTTAAATTTAACAAGATAGAATATGGCTTTGTGCCTAACCTTAGTAAGTTAAGCACAGGAGAATATATTGATTTAGAAGCATACTGTAAAAATCCTATAGAGAATCTTCATATTATTATGAGCATACTATATAGGGTAGTTACTTTTAAACGTGGAGAACGCTATGCTATAGAAAGTTATGATCCAGACCAATTCAAAGAAGAACTCTTTAAAGAATGTCCTATGAATATAGCATTGAGTTCGCTAGGTTTTTTTTTGACTTTAGGAAGCGTATTGGCGAAGACTTCGCAGCGTTATTTGAAAGCACAGGAAAAGAGAGTGCAAAAGGCGTAAGTATGCAAAGCAAATGGGGATGGTATAATGTCCTCTATAGCTTATCTAATTCAATACTAGACATAGAGAAGATTACACAGTTACCTATATTAGAGGTGCTGACTTATTTGGCTTTTAGTCAAGATTATAATAATAAACAACGCAGTAACTATGATAACTTTTAGAAACGTAGTAGGATATTTAGAAACAATAGCAACTAAGCATTATATGTTAAGTAGCTTTCATTCAGGAATGATGGATGAAGTAGATATAAATAAATTAGGTGCTTCAGATTATGCTATATTATATGCAGAGCCAGGTCAAGCAGTTATAGATCAAGGTGTATTGACATATAACTTTACTATATATGTTATGGATATGATAAATGATGAGATAGATGAAACTACTGGAATTACAGCAACAGGTACAAGAAGTAAAGAAAGAGTAGGCAGATTAGATACTTATTCTGAAACACTACAAATACTACAAGATGTTTTAAATGAATTTAAACATAGCTTAGTTACTGCATCTTGGGTAGATGGCGAGGTAGTATTAAATCTTCCTGTTACAGCAGATCCTTTTACAGCACGTTTCAATAACCTTTTGACAGGATGGTCTGCTAATTTAAGTGTTCAAGTAAATAATACTAATAATCTGTGTATTGCACCAATAGCACCTAATTCATAATGGAATTTAAAAATACCATACAATCATTACAAAATCTAGGGCGAAATGTTGTCAAAGAGGGACGTGGTATTCTTAAACGTAAGAAAAAAACTACAAGTCCTAATACTCTTTATAATGATTTTGATTATTTAGTAACTGCGTCTAAGGATTCTGTTACATTAGAATTTGAATTTGGCGGAGCAGAAGATTATTGGCAATTTGTAGATGAAGGTGTAAGAGGTGCAGGAGGATTTAAAGGATCAGGTAGAGCAAGAGGACAAAACAGTCCATTTAAATATTCTACTAAAATGCCACCTAGAAGATTTATAGATAGATGGATAGTTAGCAAACCATTAAAAGCAGCAAGAGATAAGTCAGGTAGATTTATAGCTAGAAAGAGTTTAGCGTTCTTAATACAGCGTTCTATATTTCAAAGAGGACTTGAAAGAACACAGTTTTTTAGTAAACCATTTACACAACAATTAAAAAAACAAACAGACAACATAGTAAAATCTTTTGCTGATGATTTAGAATTAGCATTAGAACAAACATTAAAAGATTAGAATATGGCATTAGGCAATATATCATTTGTACAAGAACCTGTAAACACAACTTCTAAAGTTCCTGTAATTACTAACTGGACACCATTAATAGGATATATGGTATATCAAGATGACATTAGTGGTTTGTTCTATTTTAAGTTAATACTAGAGGTTAGATTAGATGATGCTTCAGGGACATTACTAGGTAAGATAAAACAAAGAAGAAACGGATATAGTCCTGATGTTGCTGCTAATGAAGCTAGAGCTTTTTTTGATTTAAGAGATATTGCTAATAGCGTTTTAGTAGATACGGTGTTCGACCAAAATGATTCTGGACAACCATTTAGAACAATTCACAAAATAGGTGTTAATACGGCAGCTAAACCTTTTAGTGTAAATGGAGATAGAAATACAGACGGCACACAGATACAAACTATTTATGTAAAAGCATATCAACAATATAGTTCTACTGCTTCTGCTATTCCTGCTGAAGATACAACGCCTAGCGTAAATGACACTTTATATTACTTACAAGCATCACTACCACTACTAACTGCTAGAAGTGCATCATCTGATTATGTGCAGGGAACTGAATTTAATGTATTTAATGGTAATGGTGCAACTGATAGATTTTTAAGTGATTTAGAAACAAGCTCAGGAGATTATAATGTTAGTGGATATATTAACTATATACAAGAAGCTGACTATCACACAGTAGCTTTATTAAATGACAATTCTAATTTTGATAGTGATATTGAAAGAATACTTATTAAGTATTATGATAGTGCAGGTAGTCAAATAGGTAGCACACAAAATATTGCTAACACTAACGCTAACGGTGGTTCTAATCCTACATCAGAAACTAATACAGATGCAGAAAGGTTAGTGTATTTTGGATCAGGGCCAGGTAATTTACAAGCACAATCTGTGACTACAGCAGCTAGACCTTCAGCTTTTACTAATTGGGTATATTATACTATTCAAGGTGCTGATTCATCAGATGTAGTTAAAACAGCTCTATACTACTTTATTAAACAAGACGGAAGCTGTAAAGGTTTTAAGGTAAGAAGATTAGCTTGGCGTAATTCTGTTGGTGGCTATGATTATTTTAATTTTAAAAAGAAATCTACACAAACTGTGGAAGTAAAGCAAAATAATTATAGCACAATGTTAGGGACTTTTAATGGAAGTAAATGGAGATACAACAATACGCAAAGAGGCAAAAAGACAAGACAAACTACAGCTATGCTAAAAGAAACTCTTAATACTGATTGGATTACAGAACAAGATGCTAATTTATTAGAAAAGCTAATAATGTCTACAGATGTTTATATAGTAGAAAATGCAGATACTACATATACAGAAGCAGTAATGATTACTGATAGCAGTTTTGTTAGAAAAACAGTAGCTAACGATAGAAAAATACAATACACTATAAATATAGAATACGCTAATCCACTAAATACAAATAGCTAATGAATGTAAGATTAGTAGCATATAGAAAAGCCACAAGTGGAGCATCTTCTACAACGGCTTATAATTTAGACCTACAAGAAGCACCTAATATATCGCTTAATTATCAATTTAGTGATGTTAAAGAACCAGAAACTAGAAAGGGTAGCTTTAGCCAAACATTTAAATTACCATTTACAGACAACAATAATCAGTTCTTTCAGGATTGGTATAATGTAAACCTAGACACATTAGTATTTAACACTAGAACTAAATTTGATGCAGTTTTATATATAGGAACTGTGCCACAGTTTGAGGGTGCATTACAACTAAAATCTGTATATAAAAAAGCACAATGCTATGAGGTAGTATTAATGTCTAGTAGTGCCTCACTATTTAGTACAATAGGAGAGCAAAGACTTAAAGATGTATTTAAGGAAGATAATGGTAGTTATAGTGCTGATCTTAACCACGTTTATAATAATACAAATATAGAAGCATCTTGGAACGGTGGCAGTAGTTCTTTTCAAAATGCAGCAGGAACAGCTTTAAGAGATACTGATTTTGATGTTCAAAAAGTAATGTATCCTATTTCTGTAACAAGAGAAAAGTTCTATTATGGTGCTGAAGCTAGATATTTAAATCTAGACCAAACTTCAGCTAACACCTTAGTTAGTGATGGTGGTGTAGAAGCAGCATACGACTATTCTGTAGATATAAACCAATTTAGACCTGCTATTCAAATTAAGTATTTATTTGACAGAATAATGGCTAAGGCAGGATTCTCTTATACTTCTAATTTCATAAGTGGCACAGGTGATTATTCTTCTGACAAGTATTTTGGCAAGATATTTATGACAACAGGAACAGCATTAGAACAAAGTGCTTTACCTACTACTAATACAAACGCTTCTCCTAGTGGTGTTATGCAAGTATCTAATAATGCACAATGGGGAATACACACAATACCTGCAGGAACTTCAGGGTGTCAAAGTTTTCAATCTGTTGTACCTGCTAACACTACATCAGCTTCAGGAACTTGTACTACACCTGCTGACCCTGACAGTATTTGGAATACTAGCTACAATTATTTTACAAAACAAGACACTACAATGGAACAAGTGGTGGTAAAATATATTCCTAATTTTGATAATTTTGAAAATTGTGGTGGCAATATGTCAATTAAAGCATTTTTAAGAGAATGGGATGTTGCTGCAGGTGCAGCTACAGATGTTATTTATGGCGATATGTCAGAATACCAAATACAACCTATAGCAGGAAGTTTTGGAACAGGATTTATATTTACCAACACTTTGTCTTTAGCAGAAATGCCTCCTGGCAAATCAGCTCAAATAGTTATGGAGGTAGGGCAGGTGCAACAAGACAATGCTGGTGCTACTAGCACAGTTACTTTAGGTAATTTTAATTCAAATGCTTTATCTTGTGGAACTTTTTACAATAATATCCGAATAGATTGGGTAGGATATAGCACAAATGTATTCGGTGCTACTGTAGATGTTCCTGCTTGTATAGATGCTGATATCACACAAAGAGCATTTTTAAAAGACATAATTCAAAGATTTAATCTAGTTATATTAACAGATCCTAATGATGACACTAATTTAATAGTAGAACCTTATGATGACTTTATAGCTAGTGGAGAAATAAAACAATGGACAGATAAATTAGATACATCTAAAGAGATAGTAGTAAAAGATACTACAGAATTACAGAAAAAAACAATACACCTTACAGACCAAGAAGATGAAGATTTATATAACAAATCATTTAAAGAAAGATATCCTGAAGTAAATGTATTTGGACATCTTAAAATAAACGAATTTAATAATGAGTTTGCAACAGGAGAATTAAAGAATGAATCTATATTTTCTCCTTATATAAATAGTCAAGTATTTGTTACTGATGACGAGCAGTTTGGAACATTGCTTCCTAATATGGCAGTACAGTATGAATATAGCTACGAGAACAATGATGGTGTATTTGAAAATAAAATAAAAAAGACCAAACCCAAATTATATTGGTATAATGGAACGGCTACAAATGTTTTAAACCCTGCGGGTTCACAAGTAAACTATTATCTGCACAGATCTAGTAATACAACACTTACGGCTTATACATTTAACACTTACCCTGTTTGTACACCTTTTGATATAACACCTAGTAGTAATGTATATACACTTTCAGAAGACAATCGTTCTTTATATTGGAACGCCACCCCACCAATAGTCGGTAATTTACAGGTATTTAATTATCAAGGATATATTGGCAACTGGTTTAATAAAACATTATATGGCGAGTGGTGGAAACCATACCTAGACAATATATATAGTTCTGAAGCTAGAATAATGGAATGTTATTTAAATCTTAATGAGGTAGATATATTTGATTTTAGTTTTGCTGATGAAATCTTTATAAAAGACACATATTGGAGAATACTAAAAATACAGAATTATCAAGTAGGTGCTAAAGCATCTACAAAGGTTACATTAATAAAATCATTAGATACTAGATCTAATTGTAATGGCTGTGATTATTCTATAGGAACTTTAGGGGATAGTAATTTATTCGAAAACTATTATTATTTATGGTGTCCTGATGATAATCCTGGATGCACACCATCACTTCCTGCTAGTGTTTATACATCTCCTGAATGTTGTACTTGTAATGGTGGAATAGTTGCTTGGAATTATACGTCACAAGCATCTAATGGCTTATATCCTTGTATTGCTAATGCAAGTAGTTTACCGTTAAGAATTAAAAGTATTTTATCATCTACTAACATAATGAGTCAAGGACAGCTTAAAACTCTTATATATGATAAATTAGGTGGTAGAGATAGACCATTAATTAGAGGTGTAAATAACACTAAATACAGTCAGAATCTATTGCCTACTTATGGAGATGATATTATCATAAAATACAAAAGTAAAAACAGAAAAACACCACAGTATTCAGGAGAGAATCATAGAATTACTTTAAGCGGTTACACAGTAGGAAATACAACAGGACATGCTTATCCACAAGGTGATCCATACGGCAAACCATTATTGATTCCTGACAATGTAAATTTGCTTGTTAGAGTAAATACTTTAGTTACTGTAGTGGGTGGCACAAGTGCAACATACCCAATAGGAAGAACAGAAGCAGTAGCTTATTATGCAGGTTTTAGAATAACTAAAGGACAAGTAATTAGAGTAGGTACGGCAGGGGGTGTGCAAGAATTTAGCATTACTGAGGCAACTATAGCAGCTAGTTGTACTATGAATATAGCAGTACAAACAAATGCTGATGGACAAAATGTATTAACATTTGGTTTAGCAGATAGCCAAACAGACACTAAAAGATTATGGAATCTTAAAGCAGATATAAGTGTAAATAGAATTAATAATATGAATTTAGAATATGATGGTAACTGGGCATTATTCCAAAATGGTGACAACATCTTATTCCAAAATGGAGATTATATGTTATGGAATTAAAAAAGTATATAGAATCAATGGCAAAATTAGTAATACCTACTATAGATCATATTCAGTTAGTAGAATATACTGATAAAGAGTTAGATTTTGTTTATGGTATGGAAGAATATCACACAAGTTTTAGAAGAATGTTTAAACAATTAATCAGGATAATATGCAGGTAAAAAAAGTAAAAATAGAAGTAGATGCAGAAAAAGCAATATCACAAGTAGATGAATTAAAAACAGGTGTTAAAGAAACAGACGAAGCTACTATAGGTGCTGAATCAGGTTTTAAAAAATTAACTGGTGGTATAGGAGCGGCAGGTTTAGCATTTAAAGCATTGGGTATTGGTTTGATTGTTTCAGCTTTTGTTAAGTTGAAAGATTTACTAGGTCAAAACCAAGTAGTGATGGATACAGTAACACAAGCAACTGAATCATTAAATTTTATTTTTCAACAAGTTATTCAAAAAGCTGTAGAACTAGGTCAATCAATGACAAAAGCATTTACAGATCCTAAACAAGCTATTTTAAATTTATGGCAATCTATTAAACAAAATATAGCTGACAGAGTAGAGGGACTTATTGATACTTTTGGTGCTTTAGGTAAAGTTATTAAATCTGCATTTAGTAGAGATTTAGAAGGATTAAAAGAAGGTCTTGCAGATGCTAAAACAGGATTTGTACAATTAGCTACAGGAATGACAGAAGTAGAGCAAACTAATTTTGTAGAAAATTTAAAAGAACAGACAGAGCAATTAAAAGAAAATATACAAAGTGCTAAAGATTATGGAAAAGCAGTTACAGCTCTTAGAAATCAAGTTAAAATAGCTGAAGCAACTCAAAGGGGTTTAATTTTAGAATATCAAAGAGAAGCAGAATTACAAAGACAAGTTAGAGATGATATAAGTTTAACTATAGAAGAAAGAATAGAAGCTAATAATAAACTGGCAGACATTTTAGATGAACAATTTATAAAAGAGCAAGAACTAGCACACAAAAAAGTTGCTTTGGCAGAATTAGAATTATCATCTAATCAAGACAATGTAGATTTACAAGTTGCTTTAATTAATGCTAAAAATGAGTTGGCAGACCTAGATGAAAGAATAACAGGACAGCGTTCTGAACAATTAACTAATTTAAATGCTTTACAAGAAGAATATAATGATAGTATAAAAGAAACTGCCGTAGTTGCTAAAAAAACAGGAAAGGCAGAAGTTGAAATAACTAAATTAACAAATGATGAAAAAGCAGATATTATTGCAGGAGCTTTAGGAAATATAGCAGGTGCATTAGGCGAGAATAGTAAATCAGCTAAAGGTTTAGCTGTAGCACAAGCATTAATAGATACTTATGCAGGTGCAACAAAAGCTTTAGCACAGGGTGGTATTTTTGGTACTGTAGCAGCAGCAGGAATAGTGGCAGCAGGATTAGGAAATGTAAAAAAAATAGTATCTACTAAATTACCTGGTGTTAATGATAGTAGTTCTCCACCTACACCTGATGCAGATATACCTACAACATCAGTAGGGGGAATAGGTGGATTAGTTCCTAACGTAGAAGCTATATCTCCACCTGACATATCACAGCAACCTGTACAGGCGTTTGTAGTAGAAAATGATATTAGCAATAGTCAGGCGTTACAAGAAGAACTAGAAATACAGGCAACATTATAAACAAAAAACAACAATTTATATTTATTAGTATTATGGCAAAGAAAAAGAAAAAACTTATAGAACTTATTATAGACGAAGCGGCAGATATGTTTGGTGTAGATGCTATTTCAGTTGTTAAATTTCCTGCAATAGAAGAAAACTTCGTATTCTTTAATAATGACTTTTTATCACTTGCTAAAGTAGATGAAGAGAAAAAGCAATTAGTAGGTGCAATTTTAATACCTGATAAAAAGATCCCTAGATTAGACAAAGACACTAACGAAGAATATGATGTATTCTTTACTAAGGAAACTATTAAACAAGCACAGAAGCTATTTATGTCTAGTTTAAACAACAATAATCACACTTTAGAACACAAAGAGCCAATACAGGGTTTAACTGTCGTAGAATCGTGGATTAAAGAAGATAAGAAATACGATAAATCTAATATGTATGGCTTTTCTAGTTTACCTGTTGGTACTTGGTTTGTTCAAGTAAGTGCTGAAAATAATCCTGAAATATGGGATGCTATTAAGAATAAAGAAGTGAGAGGATTTAGTATAGAAGGATATTTTACAGACAAGCTAATAGAAGCATCTAAAGAAATAGATATTTTAGACGAGGTTTGTGAAGATTGTCCTGATGAAGTTATGTTAGGTAAAATAAAAGACATTATTCTACAGAATGAATTAAGACCTGTAGGTGCTTTAGATGGCGAACCATTATTTAGGACTAAAGAAGAAGCAGAACTATATGCTGAAATGTTTAAAAGCTGTGGAGGTAGCCATGCTCATACTGTTGATGGTATTAAGTTATGGATGCCTTGTGATACTCACGCTAACGCTACAATGAGAGAAGAACATTCTGAAACAGGAAGAAAAAAAAGAAAAAGAAAATACAAGATGCTAGAATATGTTGCTTATGCTAAGAAAAAAGCTATGCTAAAGTATTCTTGGGATGATTGTATGAGAGATCAGATTAAACAATACGGCAATAAAGAAACTGCTGCTAAAGTCTGTGCAGCCATCAAAAATAGGACAGTAAAACGCTAAAGAAATAAACAATTTAAACACCTTTATATTTATTAATGTTATGGGAACAATAGAAAAAATTTTAAATATCTTGAAAATGAAAAATGAACCTAAATCTTATAGCGTCAAAATGTACGCTGAAATGAAATTAGATGATGGTCGTGTAGTTGCTACAGAAGATGAGCAATTCATGATTGGCTCTAAAGTATTTGCTGTCTCTGATGATGGCGAAGCATCTGCATTAGAAGCAGGTAGCTACACAATGGAAAATGGAAATAAATTAACTATTGGCGAGAACTCTGAAATCCTTGACTTAGGCGAAGAAAAAGAAGCTGAAGATGTTGAAGCATCTGAAGAAGAACTTTCTGAAGAAGTAGCTGAGGAATCTAAAGAAGAAGAATTAGCTGAAGAAGCTGATGTCGCTGATTGGAAAGGAATGGAAATTAGAATTAAAAATTTAGAGGATGCTGTAGCTGATCTGAAAGCTGATAAAGTAGAAGCATCTGCTGAATTATCTAAAGAAGAATCTGTAGAAGAAACTAATGAAGAAGTAAAAGAAGATTCTGAAGAAGATAAAACAGAAATGAGTTCAGAAGTTATGGGGGAACTTATGACACAAATAGAAGAACTTAAAGGTAAGATAGTAGAATTAAGTGGTGAACCTGCTACGGAGGGTATTTCATACAATCCTGAAGGGACTAACCTTAGTGCTACTGTCGATTTAAACAAACTGTCTATCAACGAGAGGACAGCATATTACATTAACAATAAATAATAAATAAAATGGCGAATAAAATTCAATTATCAAAAAAGCGTGAATTTGACATAACTATCACAGGCGATACTTATGCAGGTGTACACGCAATGCCTTATGTGACTGCTGCCTTGAGAAGTCCTGACACAGTTGCTAAAGGTTATGTTAGAATCTTAGATGGTTTAACAAAAAGTGCAGTAATTAACAATATAGCTTGTGCTAATCCTATTGTTGCAGGTGGCTCAGGTGCTGCTTGTGACTTTACTAGCGGAAACGATACATCAACTACTGAGCAAGTTCTTTCATTAACTGATCTTAAAGTAAATGAGGAAATCTGTAGAGGAACAATCTTCCCTACCTGGATGGGTCAAGGAATGGACAGAAATGGTAACTTACCACAAGCATTTTCTGACTTCTTATTACAAGTTGTTGCAGGAAAAGCTGCTGCTCAATTAGAAATCGGAATATGGCAAGGTGCTGCTCCTTTTGGAACAGGTTTCTTATCTGATGATGGTACTCAAGATGAGGCAGGTGCAGACGCTTCTGCTTGTAAAGACTTTAGCGAAGTAGATTTTGCTAATCCTTTAGACAACGGAGATATTCTTGATGGTATGGCTGCTGTTTATGACAAAGCTGCTTCTGATATTTCAGGAATACTTACTAAGCCAGGTGTTGGGTTCTATATGAACAACAAAACTTATGGTTTCTACATTCAAGCACTAGCTGCTGCAGGTGCTAATCAAGGACAAATCTCAGGATTAGGTTTTGATGCAAAAGCTGACACAGCTACTTACTTCGGATACCCAATCTACAGATGTCCAGGAATGTTCAATGATGTAATCTTATTTACATATCCTGAAAACTTAGTATTTGGAACTAACCTAGCTACTGATTGGACAGAAGCTCGATTGATTCCTACTTACGAGTATGATGGTTCTGACAACGTAAGAGTTGTAATGAACTTTGCTGTAGGAGTACAAACTGCTGTAGCAACAGATGGTGTTTACGGTTCAACTGTTTGGACTTAATAGATACTTTAAATGGGGAGTTGTAATATACTCCCCTTTTATTAACCTTTTAATAATATAATAATATGGCTTGTGATATAACAAGAGGACGATTGATAGATTGTAAAGATAGTATAGGTGGTTTAAAAGCTATTTATATTGCTAAATCATACAGCAACAATGTTTCTGCTGTGGCTACAATCAATACTACTGAAATGACTACAGCAGGTTTTGCTACTTGGTCTTGTTGCGGTGGTACTGTTGAAGTCTTTAAATACGAATTAGTACAGAATCTTTCTAGTCTTACGGTTAATATAAATTCTGATAATGCTAATGGTACTACTTTCTTTGAGCAAACACTTTCTGTAGTTTTACAAAAAATAGATCACGATATGACTAATGAATTAAGACTTATGGCTTATTCAAGAAGTCAAATCTTTGTTCAAGATTCTAACGACAATGTTTATTTATTAGGAATAGACGGTGGTTGTTATGTAACAGGTGGTACTGTAGTAACTGGAACTGCTAAGGGAGATATGAGTGGATACACAATAGAATGGGGTGCAGAAGAAAAGAACGCTTTAATACAGCTTCCTGCTAGTGCAGGTGCAGGTACAGCTAAATATCCTTTTGATGGATTAGCTGATGAAGCTAACTTGACTATTACTGTAGGAACTTAATCGTTACTCTAAATAGATAAAGAAAGGGGTTTTATGCCCCTTTTTTTGTACATTAAAAAACAATATCATAACTTTTATATTTATAATAAAATACTATGGCTTGGAAACTTAAAAAAGAATGGGAAGGCAAAAGCGTTGACAATATCAATATCCCATTAGATGAATTAACACAAAAGCAAATACAGGGATTAAACG
>VTLG01010582.1_pt1 | contig 20745 bp, 25 predicted proteins | sample 4694571 | NCBI WGS metagenome assembly VTLG01 (sample SAMN12604809, study PRJNA352737) | marine metagenome | biome: ENVO:00000447; feature: ENVO:00000209|ENVO:00000569|ENVO:01000036; material: ENVO:00002151; isolation source: viral sequences binned using virsorter ... | reverse complement strand
TAATATTAAGTAATCCATCAAGAGCTAATGTTTTAACTGATGTAGGTATACTAGATAATGTGATAAAAGAAGGAACTCCAATAAAAGTAATTAACGGAGCTAATTTTATTGCAATGTTTAGGGGTAGAGTGCACTCACTTACTAGACAATATGATAATGCTGCGGGGACAACTCTTCAATTGACAGCTTACGATGCATTATATGAGTTAGGTAGAAGTGCTATAACCGGTGACGGAGCAGACATAGACTTTGACGTAGATAGTAGTGCTCAATCTGATGGTTATACAGAAGATGCCTCTGACAGAAAGATATCTTCTGTAATTAAATTATTAGCTCAACGATATCAATTCGGGGGCACTGATGGTACAGAGTCTGTATTGACTATGATAGAGCCAATAGCATCAAATGCTGAACCTAGGTTTCAACCATCTCATGTAGCAAAAGAAAGTAGTGCTAGAAATGGTAGAATATCCTTTGCTAGTACTAAAGACAGAGTATTACATACTATGCAAAGACTAGCTCTTACTGATAAAAGCCCTGCAGGAAGCACATTAGGTTATTATTTTCACACTGACCCTAATCAATATAATTTTTCTACGGGTTTAAAACCTACTCCTGTATTAAATTATTATCCCATAGGATTTGAACCTAGTGCAGATGTAGGAAATACCTCTACGGCTGGTAGATTATTATTTAATAATTTTAGTTCCACTATACCAGATGAAAATGGAACTAGAAAAAGAATGATATCAAATGTATCTTTTGATGAATTTGACACAGAAAATGTTAACATAATTAACGTAAGATATAAAGACCCCATATCAGGATTTATGAGAGAGCTTGAAATGGAAGCCTTTTATGTAGGAACAGGAGGGGCTTTTAGTGATTTACAGTTTGCTCAAGCATATTTACCAAACAGTGCTGCAAGTCTTAGACTAGTAGCTACTAGAGAGGACACTGCAGGTGCTAATGGTTCACATGACCCAGATTTAACATCTGTAAGTGACCAAGCTAATTTTAGAAGTAGAGTTGTTGATGCAAGTAACAATATAATTGGATATGTACAATATGCAGGATTTAGTAACAACTCTGCTGGTTTACTAGTATTATCAGGGACTAGTACATCTAGAAGCGGTAGTGATGTAGCTGCAGGAGAAACAATTTATCTTGATAATAAAGATAGTGGTAACACTAAAGTTTTATCTTCAGTAACTGACCCTAACGCTCCAAATTCATTTAGACCTCAAGCAACGAGTGAAAAAAGAGTGGCTATAACCATGGAATTTGGAAATGATGTTAACTTTCAACACATTAGAGAAGCAGTTGCAGCTAGATTTTTACAACAAAGTAGACCTAAATTACGAGGTAGGTTTCAAACTTTAGGGCAATTCCCGTCTGAAAGTTTTCAAGTTCAAATACCATCAAGCGGAGATACAATCACTGAAACAACTGTCGGCAGTAGAACTTATGTAGAATACACTGATGCAAACATAGCTAGTGGATTAACTGATAATGACAATAACTTTACAGCAGCTGGCTACGTTTTTACGGGTATGAGAGCTGGTATGCCTATTATGAAACTAGACGGAGACGGGGGAAATGTCAGCACTCATGGATATTTAAACTTTGTAAGAAACGGCAATGATAATTCTAACCCTAGTCTAGGTTTTATGTTAGAATCTGGTAGTATTGCCGCAAATGATTATTTAAGATTTGCTATTCCATTAACTCCGGGACACATGATACAAATGACCTCATTAGTGCATGGGGTTGCTGTAGGTGGAGGTGATTTAAAAGGAGGACGTGGATTAGTAACTTCTATGATGTACTCAGAAACCGCTAGTGAGGCGTTTACAGATATTGAAACAGTGTCTTACAATGATGATTCAGCAGATGTAATTGCAGCAAGAATGCCTGATTATAGCAATATAGATGATGATACTGATGATGATTACGGAGGTTCATATGAGTTTACGCCATATAAACCACATTTTACAGGTGAAATTTTTGCAGGTCAAACAGATGATGATACATCTACAGGCACTCCTGTATCTGGAACAAATGATGATACTGTAACTTATGGAACAGGGACTTTATATGTAGGGACAGAAACATATAGAATAACTAAGACAGATAGTAGAGACGGCACTTATGGTATAGGAGGAGGTATGGCTACAAATGATACTGATAATGATGGTATGTCTGATGTATCTTATGTAATGTTTTTTGAGCCTGCTTTATCAAAAACTCGTTTTTATGTAAAAACAGAATCAGAGTTTCAACAAAGGAACTCCGAAGAGGGTAGTAATACAACATCGGGCAATAATAAACACTCACCTATAGGTCTTAATAGACTTAAGATTGCAAAGATAACCCCTAACGCCACTAGTAGTGATGTTACTATAGAGTATTTTATTAGTGTTGGTGCAGCTACAACAGGGGAAAATTCAAATACAGCAGATACTAAAGGATTTCCAGCAAGTGTTATTGGTGGTAGAGCTTTGACAGGTAATATAAATAAAAGCTGGGTGCCTACTTCAGATGGGGCTCATGATTTAGGACTATCAAGCAGTGCATTTAGATGGCAAAATGTATATGCTACTTCAGGAAGCGTCAATTCTTCTGATGAAAGAATGAAAGAAGAAATAAAAGGACTTGACTTAGGCTTAGAGTTCGTTAAAGATTTAAACCCTGTTAGTTATAAATGGAAAAAGAAACAGCCTAATAAAATTGATAAAACTCATTTTGGAATAATAGCTCAAGATTTAGTAAAAGTTTTTGATAAATATAATATAAAAGGGTTAGAGGACTTTGGAGCGTTGTATAGAGACCCTTATGTTGATAAAGCTCATCCTGAAAATAATCACGAGGGGTACTATGGGCTTTCATATACTGAGTTAATTGCTCCTTTGATTAAAGCAATACAAGAATTATCTGATAAAGTAGATAAATTAGAAAATGAAGGTAAAGAATAAGGTTGTTAGACTAAGGAAACAAAACCCTTTTATGTCTACATCTGAAATTGCAAGACGAGCAGGGGCAGATATATCGTATGCAAGAAGAGTTTTACTTAAGAATAATCTAGAAACCAACCCACCCAAACCTAAACCTGTGGTATACTGTAAAGTATGTAGGTTGGCAACCACGGACCGTTACGGACTACATGATGGTGAATGTAGATTTAGGTGGAATAGAATAAAACTGACTTGTTCTTTTTGCAAAGTTCCTTTTTATAGGAGCAGAAAAAGAATAATGCAGGGATATAGATTAAAACTAAAAAATGTTTATTGCACAAGAGAGTGCTATCAAACATATAGGAAACAAAAAACAAATGAAAATAGACAACGACCTAATACTACAGTGGGAACCTAAAATTAACAAGATGTTGTCAAACATTTATATATACGGTTATGATAGAGAGGACCTTGCACAAGAATTACGGATGATAGTGTTGAAAGCTGCTAAATTATATAAGCCGAATAGAAACGCAATATTCCATACCTATTTACATACAGCAATGGTTAACAGATTAAAAACATTATGGATGCAAGCAAGTAAAAAAATACAAGGTTACAGTTTAGATTTAGAAACATCAGAAGATGAAAACTCATATAAACTTAGTGACTTTGTAAAACAATTAGACGATAATTTAGATGAAGTAGAATTTGTAGATTATTTAGACTCCCTTAATTTAGATATGGGAGAAAAAGAGTTCTTACTAAAGAAGTTCCAAAACCACACCATGAAAGACATAGAAGAAAAACTAAAAAGCATTTCTGATACAAAGATTGTCAATGGACAAGAAGTTGTGGTAAACTATTCGATATACAAAGTGAAAAAGTCACTTAGAAATAAACTAAACGAAGAGAAATAGTATTGGAAAATTTTAATTTTATAGAGTCTGCAGTCATTTTTAGTCTGTGCGAATCGAGTAATTATAAACATTTTGCTCATTCACCTAAAGATTTTGCAGAACATGGAGAAACATTTAAATTTATACAGGACCATATCGATGCCTATAAGGACTTTCCTAAGCCAGAGTTGCTAATAGAGAAGTTTGATACATTAAAACCTGACGCACAATCAGTAAACTTTAATTATGCCTTAGATGAATTTGGTAAACAGGTCATGTTTAGAAACATAATAAACACTTTCAACTCTAATCAAGCTACATTAGAGGAGAATCCTAAGAAAGCATTGGGTAGTTTGATTGAAGGGCTTAGTGATATAGAGATATTGCATGATGAAGATGTCAATCAATATGATAGTGGGGGCTTAGATAGGTATGAAGAGTGGAAGAAGCGTAGTAAAATTAGGCAAATGGGCGATGGACTCATAGGTATACGCACTCCGTTCCATTTAATCAATGCGTCAGGCGTTGGTTGGCAACCGGGAGACCTAATTACTTCCTATGCGAGACCTACAGTAGGTAAAACTTGGTTATGTTGCAAGTTAGCAGCCGATTCAGTGCGTAGTGGACACAAAACACTACTAGTATCTACAGAAATGCCTACATCTGCTATAGCTTTGCGTATGGATGTACTATTAGGACACTCATTAGGCTACAATTTGTCTCATAGTGCCCTTAGAAATGGAAAAGAGATAGATGAGGGTGAATATAAACGCTTTTTAGAAGAAGTAAACTACAAAAACTTGTTAGTATGTGACCATATTAGTGGAGAAGACAGCATATCTTTACCAAGCATAACCAATTTAGTGCGTAAATACAGTCCAGATGTACTAATTATTGATGGGGTGTACTTAGTTTCCACCGCAGATAAGAATAAAGCTGCTTGGGAGCAGTCACACTCACTATTTTACGGGTTAAAAACAATGGCATTGTCTACAGGTACGACAGTAATAGCCTCTACACAAGCTACAAGAGATGCAGCAAACATGTATTCTCAACCTACAGCAGGTCAAGTAGCTTTTGGAGATGCTTTGATTAGAGCATCAGATGTAGCCATATCTATGTGTATGATTGAAGACGAGCCCCAACTAAGAGAGATAGCCTTTCAGAAGTATAGGGATGGAGATTTGGGTCAAAATACCACAGAATTTATCTGGGATGTGGATATCGGAAGAATAGAGGAGAACCATGACACGCTTGATTAATTTAAAATGCGGTAAGTGTTCAGCTAATGGTAAATTACGAGTGGGTAAAACTATAGTTGATACTAATGACCTACTTAATAAAAAAGTTTTAGGCTTAGTAAAGAATGACCCATATTGTTTTCAGTGTGGTATGACATTCCCAGAAGGTTTTTGGAGAGAAAAAGATGGTTACTTATACCGCATACAGAGTAAATAGGATGATTGATTGGATACAAGCACTACTTAATTTAGGTATAGATGTACCTGTAGGTAGTGATGAAGTATCCATACTATGTCCTTTTCACGATGATACATCTGAATCTTGCTCTATTAATATAGAAAAAGGTGTTTGGATATGTTTTGCCGGTTGTGGGCAAGGTGGTTTGAAGAGTTTTATTAAAGAGTATAAAAATTGGGATTATAGACAAGTTAATCAATACCTAGTTAATTATAAAGATACTCAAAGTACAAGACTATTTATTCAGCCTGTTGTAGATGAAGACAAGCCATTACCTGAAGTAAACGTACCTTTTCAATTAGGGACAGTGCCTAGATGGATATTTGATAGGGGCTTTAATAAATACAGCATGAAACAATGGTTGTGTGGGGTATCTCCAACTAATGGGTTGATTATACCTGTTAAAGATTGTGACTTTAGAACTGTGGGTTGGATTACTAGGCAAGAAAAACAAATACCAAAATATTTATATTCTAGAGGTTTGAAGAAATCACACGTATTATTTGGTCAACCTTACATACAAGATTGTGACTATGTATGTGTAACTGAAGGACCTTTGGATGCTATATGGTTAAACCAACTAGGTTTTCCAGCAGTTGCTTTATTAGGCATGAGTATGTCTGAGAAGCAACGAGATTTGCTATTGACATTACCTACTAAGGAGATTATACTATGTTTAGATAATGACTCTGCAGGTCAAATAGGTAAGAAAAAAGCAATTGAGTTATTAGGTAATAAGATTAAAGTATCTTACATTAATATACCTGAAGAATATAAAGATGTGCAGGATATAAAATCTTATGATATACTAAGTAAAGTAATTAAAAATAAAAGATACTGGTAAAGGAGGCTTGATGTCAGGAATCAGTATGATACAAAACAATATACAAAGCAGAGAAAACAGGACACCACAGGGGTCAGAGTCTTCTGGAAAAGAAGTATGGCTAAAAGATGGTGACCAAGTTTTTATGAAAAGCATAGCCACAGGAGAAGAAGGCGATATCCACTTGGATGACTTTTACATTTATGAATTTCAACAAGGAATGGATAAGAGCTGGACTAGTGTGCTAGTAGAAAATGGTGAACCCGTAGCATCCGTTCCAAGTGAGGCTATGGTTTACGAAGATGGCAGGAGAAAAGCTCCAAGACATAAGTTTGCTCTATGGGTGTATGTAACAGAAATTATGCATACAGAGCAAAGAGTAGACACATGGGAAGAGATAACTAGCCCATCTGGTAATAAACTATACAAAGAAACTGTAAACGATTTTAAAGTTATGACTCTATCTTTTGGAGCACAGAACGCAAATTGGAATCAGTTTGTAGATATCTTTGAAGATAATGGCACACTAGATAAGTCTGTCATTAGAGTAAAAAGAAGAGGTAGTGCATTAGACACTACATACACAATTACTTCTACTTCAGGTTCTATAGAGTTACCTGACGATAAACAAGCAGAAGTAAAAAATCTTACCCCTATTAAAGAGTACTTAGGTCAACGATATGGTGCAGTAGAGTCTGCATCATTCGATGATGTACCATCAGATGCAGTAAGCGTTGATGACGATGACGACTCTTTATTCTAGGGTAACAACCTCCATAACTAAAGACTCTCCGACTCATGTCCTGTCGGGGGGTCTTGACAATTTAGATATGATAGTAACACCAGATACATTTACAGACACTATAAACTCTTTACCTAACTCACCGATGTGGATAATGGATGTAGAGACAAACGGCTTTAATCCTTATGATATGCATCAGATATGTGGCATAGGGTTAGCTGACCTTGATAGTGAACATGCGTATTACTTCCCTTTTAGGCATCAATCAGACGAACCTAATTTATCGCAAGACCAATTAAAACAATTAGTTGAGTTTATTAATAACACTTGTAAAACAGTTGTAGGATATAACGTAAAGTTTGATGCTAAATTTTTACACAATGAAGGCATAAATATAGATGCAATGAATTTGTTAGATGTGCTTGTTATGGTAAGAATGACTGAGCCTACTACAATGAATAGGCTTAGTTTAACAGATACTTTGATAAGAACATATGGGGAAAAAGCAGGGGCATATGATTTAGAAACTAAAAAAGTTTTAAAGAAAAATAAGTGGTTTAGAGACTTTTCTTTAGCACCACCATCTGTTTTAGGACCGTATTGTATAGAGGATGTTAAGTGGACACGCAAACTTTACAAAGATAGGTTGAGAAAAGTAATGACTAGTAATCAACTAGAGCTTTTTCAGTTTCAGACAAAACTCACTAAAACTCTTTACATGATGGAAAGACGTGGTGTAGTTATAGATAACAAGTATGCTAAACAGGCTTACGACAAGACCCTGACTAGAATAGACGTTTTAAAGAATAGAATATATGAATTAGTGGGGCATGAGTTTAATATTAGTAGCACTAAACAACTAGGGGAAACATTTAATGCTATGGGTGTACATTCACCACTACGCACTGCAAAAGGTGCAGAAGCGTGGAATGAAGAAGCTCTTGTAAGATTAAACTCACCACTAGCAGGACTAGTAAGACAATATAGGGCACTAGAAAAGATACGGTCTACATATATAGAACCTTATTTAGAACTGCCCGTGCTTCATACTAGCTTCAATAACTGGGGCACAGTGACGGGTAGACTATCATCTAGCACTCCTAACTTACAGAATATACCTAGAGATACCGTTTATGTAGAGGATAGAGAACTATCTGAATCTGATAAAACAGATATTCGGGATAGAGTTACTGCGATTGTGTCTAGTAAGGGTGGAGATGCGAGCACAGAGTTAACTGATGACGTTTTAAACACTTGGAGTTTTTTAGGTGGAGATAAGTTTGATAGAACTGATAGCAGACAAATAGCAATTAGGAATTTATTTATACCTAGAGATGACTACAAAATGATAGCCTATGACTATTCACAAATGGAAGTAAGAGTGTTTATGAGTTATGTTAATAATGAGGAAATGAATGAGTTGATGAAACAAGATAATGTAGACTTTCATGGGGAAGCTGCAAAGATTGCATTTAACATCACAGAAGATGACCCTCAGTTTAAGTTTTTTAGACAATTAGCTAAGTCAATTACTTTCGGAGTTATCTATGGTATAGGCAAAGATAAATTAGCTTTACAATTAAATACTACCCCTGATGAAGCTGCTCAATATAAAAATACATACTTAGAAAATATGAAAGGGTCTAGAAAGTTTTTTAATTCTGTTATTAAAAAAATACAGACACATGGACAGGTTAGGAATAAATACGGTAGAGTTTACAAAGTACCTAGTGAGTTTGGATACAAAGGTGTTAATTATTTGATTCAGGGGACTAGTGCCGACATAATGAGTGAACGCATGGTCGCTGTAGCAGAATACCTTAAGGATAAGAAGAGTAATTTATTACTACAAGTGCATGATGAAATTATATGTGAAGTGCATAAAGATGAGGTGGATAGTGTGGCATCTGAGATAAGAAAGCTAATGAAAGATAATACTCTTGATATACCATTAGAAGTAGATATGGAAGTATGTGACCCATCGTGGGCAGTAAAAAAAGACTTTGATGATATTAATAAATTTAAACTAGAAGAACACATAGATTGGGACTAATGAAAGTAACAGCAAGAAAAAACGAAACCTTTGAAAAACTATTAAGACGTTTTAAAAAGAATTTACAAAAAGATGACACCCTTAACACTTATAGACAGAAACAAGAGTTTGTACCTAAGAGTGTGAAAAGGCAACAACAAAAAGCAAACAAGTTAAGAAAGAGCAGGGAGAAAGATGTCTAGTAAAGATGTATTCCATTGTGAAGAAAATGATGATGAAGTTATATACTATGATGGACTAAAAGAAGCCTTTATAGGTTTAGGGCACCAACAATTTAAAGGACCTTACGCTATATACGATAGAGAAAGAGCAATAGAAATAATTGCAAGAGATTTTTATAAAGAAAAAAAGAAAGAATATAATTTTGATGATATGGATGCGGAGACACGTTTAAATGTTGTGCAAGCAGTAGGGGATGAAGCGTATGAGGAAGCAATGGAATACTTTGAATACAACACTGAAGGAGCGTGGTTAGGAGATAGAACTCCTATATTTGTAATTATGAAAGACTTATTAACACCAATAGAACCTATAGAGGAGGACTAAATGGCAGCAGCAGGATGGCAAAACCCAGATGCCCCTTATGATTTTACACAAGCAATGTGGAATGACTACAATACAAATTATGCTCATTTATCATGGGAAGAATACATGCAGATGACAAAGTGGGGTATAAAAGAAATAGTAGAAAAAACACCAGATAAACCTAAAGAAGAAAATAAACAGTATAGTTTTACAGAGTCATATAATAAACCTGTTAAAGAAGCTACTGACCCTGTGCACTATCACTTTGATATAGAACCTTTTGATTACATACATGATAATCAGATGGGTTTTGCAGAGGGAAATGTGATAAAATATATAACAAGGTGGAGATATAAAGAAAATGGTATAGAAGACCTATACAAAGCAAAGCAATATATAGATATGTTGATAGCGAAGGAGCTTATAGATGAATAAACATGAAGGCAGAATATTGCCTGAAAGATATTACGAAACTGATGGTTATCCTATTGAAATTAGATTAGATGAAAAAACTGCTTTAAAAGCGTATTTTGACAAGGGAACTAGAAAAAAAGGGTATGTCGATGAATTTAGAGTAAATCTACAACTACAAATACATGGTAAATGGGGGAAGGTAGTCTCTTACAAAAAAGATAAAGATGTTGCTGACCAGATATATAGGTATGCTATTAGTGAAGACCAATGGAATACTCTTTTTGAATCTATAGCTTTAGATTTAGCTTCTAAAGGAACTTTTTCTGAACCTAGTGAAGAAACATTAAGAGTAATTAAAGAGGAGCTAGTGCCTAGTACAATACAGAGATGTGAAGAAAAGAAAAAGTTTACTCCAACAACTATTAAGATTTATGAGTTTTGGGTATCTGTTTGGTATTTTGCTATAGCTGAAAACAATAAAATAGGTAGCGAAATAGGTTACATGGTATTGTATAGTTTACATGGCTTAATGAAACATGATGGGTTGACTCAAGAAAAAGCATGTTCTTGGTCTAACAATACACCCGCTCATAAAATAAAAGAAAAATATTACAAATTAAAAGACAGATTAGGAGCAAAAGTATAATGGCTAAAGTAGGATTAAAATTAGGATTTACATTTAGAGTAGGTCCACTAGATACAAATCAGTATGCAAGAATGGACATGGAGATTCATGACATTGATACTGAGTTACCAATAGAAGAACAATTAGAAGAAGCAGGACTAACTTTAGATAAAGCATATAAAGCAGTATATGATAAAGTTGACGGTGAGATTAGAGGAATCCTGAAGAAGGGTAAGAAGAAGGATGGAAGCTGAACACATTAGAGCTATTATTACTGAACAGTTTTTATCAGAAAGAGAAACCTTTGATAAAAAGTTTAGTGAACAAGTTAGTCATCCTGATGATTTTTGGAATACAATACTGACACGAGAAGCAGGTAAGATAGCTGACGCTGTTTACGAAGAGACTCCAAGTGTATTATATAATGGTTTAGTTAGATGTGGTGCAGTATGCATGGCATGGGCTGAAGCAATACAAAGGAGAAACATAAAAAGACGAGTTGAAAAGGGAGACGACTTAATATGAGAGAAAATGCCAAAGAAATATTTAATAATTTATTAAATGATAAAAAAGTAAAAGCTACAACTGGGGATGATACAGTTTTTGAGTATACAAAGATACCTTTTAACATTCCACAGTTAGACAAAATAACACACGGGGGTATACCTAGAAAAAGGTTTACGCTTTTATTTGGTGGTTTTTCATCTGGTAAGTCTTATGTAGCATCACAATTATGTAAAACCGTACAAGAAGATGGTGGAGTAGCTGTATGGATTGATTTAGAAAAGTCATGGGATAGTGATTGGATGACTAAGAGTGGCTTGAATACTAAAGAAATGTTGGTGTATGACCCTGATACAGCAGAGGAAGCCTTCAAAGCAGCTAGAAACTCACTGCAAGCAGGAGCAGATATAGTTGTATTAGATAGTGTAGCCGGTTTAGTGCCTAATGATATCTTCACACACGAAGATGGAGTAGGTCATAGCCCTATTGCATGGCAATCTAGAGCTTGGAATCAAATGTTAATGAGACTTATACCTGAATTGAAACACGGTGGAGCCTTTGTTGCTATTAATCAGACTAGAGGCACAATGGGGAATGTTCAAATGATGGATACAATGCCGGGTGGAGAGGGTCAAAAATACTTTTCACACTGCTGTATGCACTTTACTAGAGGGTCATGGATAACTAAACCCGGTAAAAGTGGGTCAAAGAACATGGCAGACAGGATGGGGTTTGAGATAAACGCTAGACTATTAAAAGATAAGTTTGGTGGAGAGAAGTTTGAACAAGCTATAGTTCCGTTTAAGTTTGATGGTGGTATAGACATGATTGAAACTTATATAAGAGTAGCTTTAGAAGAAAACATTATTGAACAAAAAGGTGCGATGTACTATTACAAAACTATTAGTTTTAGGGGCATGAACAATGTTGTTACATGGTTTAAAGAAAACCCTAAAGAATACGAGGAGCTTGTAGATGCCACGAAAAAGTCATACCTTACAGGAGAATCTGATAGCGAGAGTGCTTGATGAGGTGGGCTTACGATATACATGGCAAACGCCTGTAGGTAAGTATGTACCTGACTTCGTAATAACAGAAATGAATGTTATAATAGAAGCAGATGGTCCATTTGGACACTTTGCAAAAAGAGACGCACTACGAGATGAGTATCTAAAAGAAGCTGGATATGAAATTGTACATGTAAAAGAAAAAACATATAAAGATATAAAGGCAAAGATATGGCAGGAATTGAAGCTATAAGTAATATGACCCCTGCAAAAGGGAAAAGAACTAAAAATCAAGATAGATGGTTATTAAAATCTATAGATAATGTTCTTGGCAGGAAAAATAGTCCTCCATCAAAAGGTAAATTTTATCCCTCTTTATTCGGAAACCCTTGTGATAAATACTTATACATGGCATATAACGGGTTGCTTGATTGGGATACCATAAAACCTCGTATACAAAGAATCTTTGACCATGGAGGCACATTTGAAGAACGCATGAAAAAGTATCTAGAAAAAGCAGAGTTATATATTGACGATGAAGTATCTATAAAAAATGAAGACCCCCCTATATCAGGTAGGATTGACTTCATAATAAAGCACGACAAGCATGAAGAAGCCTTATTAGAGTTGAAAACTATAAAGGATGAGGACTTTAAAGATTTAAAAGAAGCTCCAAAACATGAGCACATGATACAGTTACAGATATATCTTAATTTAACTGATAGAGATTACGGTGTGGTTATGTATGAAAACAAGAATGACCAAAACTTAAAAGCATTTAAAGTTGACAGAGATAAAAAAGTATGGGATGATATACTAAAACGATGTAAAAAAATAATGACAATGACCACAGAACCTGAAACATGTACAGGTATGTGGTATTGTAAATGTAAAAACAGGAGGTAACAATGAAGAAAAAATGGGGTTATGATGACGTAATGGATTACGCTAAGAAAGAACGTGATTCTGTACCTAGCGTGCCTTGGATTAAATTTAATCAAGAGTTTTTAGACGCTGAAAAAGATGTAGATTGGGCAGATGTAAGTTCAGCATCTAATTCACAACTGCAAAAATTACTTAGTATCTATGGAGGGGGTAAAGCTATATTAGAACACGTTGTAGCTACTCTAAGAGCTAAGGTGGGAGCCATATCAGCTATCTTTGACGAAGAGTACAATGCAGCATTTGCAAAATTCATGCAAGCGTATGAAGGTAAGAAACCGACTAGAGATGAAGCTAGAGGTTTAATTATGTCGTCAAATGAAAATTTAATAGCTTTATTTAAACAAAAAGTTGAGTTAGAGACTGCTTATAGGTATGAAGAAGGTAGATTAAATACTTTTTCACAATGTTATAACACTCTTTCTAGAATAGTTTCACTAAGGACTGATAAAAATAACTAAATCTTAGTATAATAATAATAGGAGGATACTAACATGATGGGAAAATTAAGACCTCAAATATTTCTAGCAATTATAGTCCTTGGACTTTTGAGTGGTGTCGGAGTATATTTTGGATATACAGAGATAGCTACAGGATGTACAGGGGGTATTATAGCATTAGGGATGAAAGTATTAGAATCAGAATAAATAAAAGGAGACAGAATGACAAGTAAAGACATAGCAAAAGGAATAGCAAAGAGTTTACCAGCATTAGGAGCACTTGCCGTGGGCGTAGGGGCTACCATAGCTGTATTTAAAAGAGATGCACTAGAAGATAAAGTGTATGACAAGTTAACATCTAGACAAATTACAAAGGAAGACATACCTTTACAATAGGACTATGAAATATTTAGGACTAGATACGTCTAGCAAAGCAATTCACATTGTTGAGTTAGACGAAGATGTAAACTTAATAAACATATATAAAGCTGAATGCAACACTAAAAAAGCATTCAAAGACAGATTTCCAGAACTAATGGATAGCTTTGCTAAGATTTTAGTAGAGGATATCAACATAGACACCGTAGATTACGCTGTAATTGAAGAACCTATATTTGCACAGAACAGAAATGTAGTGCGTACTTTGTCAGAAGTAGTAGGAGCTGTTTGGGGAACTCTATGTTTAAGTGACATTCCAACTACATTAGTAGACAATGGCACTTGGAAGAAACAAATCTTAGGTAGTGGTAAAGCTACAAAAGATGATATAATGAAATATGCAATAGAACAGTGGGGAGAGAACTTCCCTGAACAAGATTATGCTGATGCAGCTTGCATTGCATCATACTCAGTGAAGGAGAATAGAAATGGCAGCACCTAAAGGCTATAAAAAAACTACAGGTCAAAAAAATAAAACATATTTTTATGATACACCTGAACCAAAAGATAATAAAATAGAAGATAAGTTGCCTGAAGGCATGACTGCTGAAGAGTTCAAAGCAAAGTATGCTAAGGTTGTGTGGTGCGACTATTATAAATGTATACACAATGTGCAAACTGAAGGAGCTAAACGAACTATAGCGACTTTACTAGAAAACCCTCAATACAAACCTCTTGGTCCAAAAGATGCAATGATAAGAGGTGTATGTAGTAGAGCTGAAATAGGTATAAAGTTTAAAGAGATAAGCACAACAGGTGGCGTAAAGCACAAAGTTCCAGAGTGTTTTAATGCTGCTGGTAATAAAAACAAAGGCGGCATGGATTTTAGTAAATTGTTACAATCGGATGGAAGTCCACATGGAGGAAGCATTGAATCAGGAAACGCTGATACAGGATGGTCTAATGCTGCATATATGTAATGCCTAAAAAATTACCTAAAGCGGTTAAAGACCGTGCATTCAAATTATATCTAACAGAAGAATACTCTGCAAAAGAAATAGCTTTACAAGTATCTGCAGAACACAGTGTGGTTATGAGTGAGCAAACTATATATGCTTGGGTACGGGCAGAAGATTGGAAACAGAAGTTAGCTGAAACAAAAGCTAAGGCTATAGAAAAAGTGCAAGAGAATGAATCTACAAAACTTGCTAGAATGCAAGAAGAACATCAACAAATGTATAAAGGTATTAGAGATAAAGCTGGTTCAGAGTTACAACTACTTAACTTTGAAAGAGCTTTTGATGCAGTTAAAGCACTAGATATAGGTATACAAGGTGAGAGACAGGTTGCAGAAGGTTTAATTAATGTTCAGTTTATTCAAGATGTAGTTAATATATTAGTAGAGGAAATAGAAGACCCGGAACTAATTAAAAAAATAGCGGCAAAATTAAAAGTGCTGATGGCATCAAAAGATAATGAGTGATGATTTAACAACATATGGAAAAGCCTTTGAACTACTTGCAGAAAAACTAGAAAAAAGTAATAAGTATAAGATAGGCAGTTTTTGGGAGTTTACTAGGGACATATGGTCTCAAGGGTTTGAGCACCCAGAATACTTTCAAGCGTGGCATGTAGGCAAACTAACTGAAGAAGTAGAGAAGTGTATTGAAGATGGGCTTAATTACTTAGCCATATTACCAAGAGCACACTTTAAATCTACCATATTAGGACATGCGTTTAGTATTTGGAGAAGTTTAAAGATTCAAGGTAATGCTAATATTTTATACCTATCTTACAGTGATACCATGGCTAAGTATCACATATCTGAAATAAATAAAGAGGTAAGCCGTAATCCTTTATTAAAAGATATGATGACTAATAGAGCTCCAAAAGCTGATTTTACTTTTAGATATGATACAGGTAATGGTGGTACTGCAGAAATATTGCACGGAGGATTGTTTTCTTTCAAAAGAGGTATGCACGTTAATGGAGCATTGATTGCTGATGACATATTAAAAGACCCTGAAAGTCCCTTAGCATTAGGGCAAATGAATAAGATTGAGGACCACTTTTTAACAGAGTCTTTATTTATACCTAATCAAGGAGTGCCTGTTGTGATAGTAGGTACACCAATGATGCCGGGAGATTTACTTACTGTATTAGAAAAAGACGACAGATTTGTAACAAAAAAACTACCAGCACTAGACCCAGAACCGGGTAGAAGAGTATTGATGCCAGAGTTATATAGTGAAGAGTGGTTGCTAGAACAACAGAAAGCTAAACCTAAGTCATTTGCATCAGAGTTTTTACTACAACCACATTTTAATACAGAGGCATATTTTGATTCTGAAGATATAGAAAAGTGTGAAGATGCAAACTTAAGGTCTTTACCTACAACTGTTCAACACAACTTCGCAGACGATGAAGATGTATTTGCAGGATTTGACGTGGGTAAAAAAAGACACCCATCTCATTTAGTTGTATTTAGAAGAAAAGGTGAACGTGTAGAACAGATACATCAGTCTTGGTTAGATGGTTGGGATTACTCAGAACAAATAGAATATTTAAATGAAGCTGCTGAAAACTTCGGCTTAACAAAAGGTTATATAGATAATACGAGAGGTGAACTAGAAGATAGAGGATTAGATAGGACGTGGTATCCACTATCCTTTACTTTAAAATCTAAAAACAATATGGCACATATATTTGAACAGTATGTGCATTCAGGTAATTTATTTTTAATTAGAGACACTAGACAAAGACAACAGATATTATCAGTTAACAACGAATTGAAAGCTCCAGAGACTCCAATGGGTCACGGAGATGCTTTCTTTTCTATAGCGATGGCTTTGCAGGCGGCATATGAAACAGGCATATATAACATGCAAGCTGTAGGTGATTTACAAGAGTTTGTTCATGATATAGACCCATCATTAAAATATCAAAATATTGACAAAAATAAGCCAGAAAAGTTAATCGATTTTGATAAAAACGTGTATAATGATAATAGCAAAAACTTAGAAGCACCCAATCCAAATTGTACAGAGGACTTCTGTGGTCCCTCATTATGGGTGCCAGCTAGGGGTTTGTGCCTTTATTGTAATTATAAAAAATCGTAGAAACCATAGGAGGTTCATTTTGGTCACACTAACACAACAAGCAGAGACAGTAGCGTCAAAAAGATATTATTTAAAAGATGAATCAGGTGAACCTGAAGAAAACGCAAACACACTATTAGAAAGAGTAGCAAAAGCTATTGCATCTTCTGAAAAATTATATGGTAAATCAGATGCAGATGTAGATTTAACTTCAAAAGAATTTTATGATATGATGACAGAGTTAAATTTTGTACCTAACTCTCCAACACTTATGAATGCAGGCACAGAACAAGGCACATTGTCGGCATGCTTTGTATTACCTTTAGAAGATAGTATGGAAGATATTATGAAAGCTGCCCATGATATAGCTATGGTGCAGAAGTTTGGTGGTGGGACAGGATTTGCTTTGAGTAAACTACGACCAAAAGGCGACAAAATAAAGACAACTCATGGTATTGCGTGTGGTCCAATACAAGTATTACAGACATTATCAAGAGTATCATCTATGATTACACAGGGTGGTAAAAGAGATGGTGCAAACATGGCAGTAATGTCAGTGTACCACCCAGATATATTAGAGTTTATTGACTGTAAAAAAGTGGAGGGTGATATACATAACTTTAATATATCAGTAGGTGTAGACTCTAACTTTATGAAAGCTGTAGAAGCCAATCTTAATTATCCACTAATTAATCCAAAGAGTAAACAAGTGGTCGGTGAGTTAAACGCAAAAGAAGTATTTGATAAAATGGTATACGGTGCATGGAGAAATGGTGAACCGGGTATGATTTTCTTGGACGAAGTAAACAAAGATAATCACGTTACAGAAGAGTATGGTGAAATGATTGCTACTAATCCGTGTGGAGAACAACCATTATTAGGTAATGAATCTTGTAACTTAGGGTCAATTAATTTAGCTAACTTTGTAGAATCTAGAGAAGTAAGACCTTATATTAAGTGGGATGAATTAAGAACCACTATTAAAACAGCTACACGATTTTTAGACAATGTGATTGATGCAAACAAATATGCAACTCCAGAAATAGAAAAAATGACTAAGGCTACAAGAAAAATAGGTTTAGGTATTATGGGATTTGCAGATATGCTTACACAACTTAGAGTATCATATGGTTCTAAAGAAGGCAGAAAGATAGGGTCTGATATAATGAGGTTCTTAAAGACTCATGCAGATAAAGCATCAATTGAATTAGCAGAAGAAAGAGGTACTTTTCCTGCATGGGATAATAGTGATTACGGTGAGGATGAAAAATATAGGAATGCTTGCCGACTAACTGTAGCTCCTACAGGAACTATCTCTATGTTTGCTGATGCATCTAGTGGAGTGGAACCACTATTCTCTTTAGCATATAGAAAGATGAACATATTAGAAGGGGAGACTCTTTACTATGTAAACAAATACTTTGAACAAGACGCTAAAGATATGGGCTTTTATTCAGAAGAACTTATGGAATACTTATCTGATGGCGGTTCACTAAAAGATAGAACAGAAGTGCCAGACGAAATAAAAGAAATCTATACAACGGCACCTGAAATATCTCCTGAAGCACATGTAGGAATGCAAGCAGCTTTCCAAGAACACTGTGACTCTGGGATATCTAAGACGATAAACTTTGCAAATGATGCTACAATAGAAGATGTGTACACAACTTATATGCTAGCTTGGAAGACAAAATGTAAAGGTATTACAGTCTACAGAGCTGGTAGTAGAGACAAAGAAGTATTAGTAACAGCCCACAAAGCTGAAGAAAAAGATACACCAGAAGCACAACTTAGCCTGTTTGACGATGTAGAAGATACTCTTGAAGGGGAGTATGATTGCTGTACGACAGCAGTAGTTGTAATGGAATCAGGTTGTGAAACATGTAAAACATGTGGGTGGAGTGCTTGTCATATAGCATAAATTCACAGTTTTAGCAAAAAATAGTATAATAATAGTAGGAGAAAAGATATGCCTATAGGTAATATGTTAAGAGACAGACAAGAACAGTATGTCGCACAAAAAGACGGTACTGGAACTTGGAGAATACTCGATACTTGGCATGAAGATTTAACTAAATTAGACCCTGAAGATGAGATAAATGACGCTAGTGAAGCGGTTACAGTTTTATCTGAAGGTAGTTTTCTAGCTTTAGTTAGAGAAGCAACAAGATTAGGGGTGTTACAAAATGCTGCTCTAATGGAAAATGACGCTTTGGCTGACCAAGTAGCGGAGTTAAAAGAAGAAAACGATAGATTAAAAATACAAATTGAGACTACCCCTGCAGTTGAAGTCACGCATGAAGAAAAAGCAGGGTTGAAACAACATGCAATAGACACAATAGCTAAGATAGTGGCTATAGATAGTGTTGAAATAACTAAGGAATAGGGTATATGAAATTAGGAGATTATCTTCCAGAAGTTCCTGAAATGGCTAAGTCCATGGGAAAACTTGGTTCTCAGATAGATATGTTTGGGGACATGATGGAATTAAGTAAAGCCGCTGGGGATACTGGTAGTGGACCTACATTTGGTGTTGACTATATAGTAAACACTTATGTAAGAAATCAACTTGCATATAGAAAACAATTAATTCAAGACTTACAAACTGTAGCGTATACTTGTGAAGAATTAAGAGCCCCTATTATGCACATTACTGGTGAAGTCTTTAGACGAGGTATTGAATTTGAACCTTTAAAAGAGGACCCAGATGAAAGTCAACTAGATAGATTAAAAGAATTTTTAGATGACTGTAACGTGTTTGACCAAGGTCTTGAAGAAGTTTTGAGACAGTTTCACTGGGATTTGAACACTGTAGATGACGCTTTCTTATATTTTGCGAAGGAATACTATGATGGAGGCGATGGTAAGTTAACATCTAGAGTGACAGAGATTAGGAGAATTAATCCTGCACTTATTGAATTTGACTTAGATGAAACAGGATTACCTAAAAACTCACACTTTTTCTGCCCTATACACAGAGAACAGATAAAAGAATCTCCAGAAGAATGCCCTGAAGAAGATTGTAAACAAACCTTACAACCTGCTATGTATAGATATTTATACAGAACAGAAGTACACTACTTTTTAGATACTGAGATTGTACACTTATCTAAATTTAACCCAACCGAAACTTATGGTTGGTCACCTATTTTAACAATATTTGAAAAAGCTCTAACCTTAATTGGTATGGATAGAAACTTATACAGGTATTTCTTTGAAAGAAAAATGCCTGCATCTATGGTTATGGTAACTACAGATGACCCAGAAAGTTTGAAGAGAGAACGTGAAGCACTTGCTGCGAAAACAAGGCAAGACCCTAACTACATACCTATGATTGCTGTATCTTCTAGAACAAATAGAGGTAGAGTTGACATGGTAAGATTATTTCACACACTACAAGAAATGGATTACTTACCAGTAAGAGCTGAAATAAGAGAAAGAGTATCTGCCATATATGGTGTGTCCCCTGTTTTCCAAGGAGCACCTGATTCATTTGGTGGGTTGACGCAACAAACTTTACAATTGACAGTAATGAGTAGAGTTGTTGAAAGAGACCAAAGACAAATTATGGAAAAAATATTTGGAGCCATAGTAGACAACTTTGGTATTACAGACTTTAAAATGGTTCTACCAAATCCTGAAGAAAAAGCAGAAGCTACACGAATTGCTCAGTCACAACAAAGAGCGGCTATTGCGGCTCAAATGTTAAACATGGGTTTTGATGTAGTTTTGAATGGTAACAAATTAAAGATTGATGAACTTGACTTTGTGGTAACAGGTGATGCTGTACCTACTGCTAAGTTACAAGGTGAGCAACAAGCATTACAATTAGAGCAATTAGAACAGCAAGCAGCTCAACAAC
>VTLG01011452.1_pt1 | contig 20751 bp, 25 predicted proteins | sample 4694571 | NCBI WGS metagenome assembly VTLG01 (sample SAMN12604809, study PRJNA352737) | marine metagenome | biome: ENVO:00000447; feature: ENVO:00000209|ENVO:00000569|ENVO:01000036; material: ENVO:00002151; isolation source: viral sequences binned using virsorter ... | reverse complement strand
CCTGTACCACTAGATCCTTCACCTAAGAGACCTACACCTCCACCTCCACCTGCATAGTCACCTCCTGAACCCCATATATTTTCACCACCACCAGCTCCTCCACCTCCTCCTGTACCTGCACCTCCTTGATTAACAAGAACACCTGTACCACCATCACCAGAATAACCGGCGGCACCTCCTCCTCCAGCCATAGTAATAGCTCCTCCCCATCCACTACCATTGGCTACATAGGCTCCCCCTTTTTGCCCATTTCTTGAAGAGCCTGGAGTACCTGTAAACCAACCATCACCAGAAGTGCCATGATGCGCACTTGGACCATTTACTGTCCAAGCAGCTTGGCCACCTGAAGCAGGTCCTGATAATGTTGATGTTCCAGTTGTAGATGCTCCATAACTAGTCCCAGCCTGATGTGTGGTATACGTTAATGTCGCCCCAGGAGTTACTGGAATATCGTTGGCATATGCTAAACCACCACCATTTCCAGCAGCATAAGGGCCATGTCCTCCATCACCTTTTCCTACAGCAACAACACTTATTGAGTAGACATTGGCAGGAACTGTCCAATTAGAATTGACATTATCACCATCAAAAACAACTTGGCCAACTGCATAAACTCTAGGAGTATGATTGAATAAAAGACTACTAGCTCCTCCTCCTATACCTTCCATTCCCGCTACTGGGGATTCTTTCTTAGGATTAATTTCAAACATCTATCTTTATGAAGATGTTTTGACTAAATTACCTATAATTGTAAATGTTGCGTCAGCAGTTTTAACAATAGTGTAACTATAAATATCTTTACCACTAGCTCCTCCAGCACTTGGAGCACTTCCTCCTACCCAATTCTCTGTTACTGCGGCACCATCTATTGTTAATTGAGCACTGTAACCACCTGCTGCTGCAGTAGTGATAACAGTTATAGCAATCATGTCACCTACATTAACTTTACTATTTAATGTCGTACTTCCATTCCAACGTAAATTTGGAGTACATGTTGTAGTTTCTTGTGTGGTGAACAAGAAGACGTTACCATTCTCTACATTCAAGTTGGTATTATCCGATAACTTACCAGCAGTAACAGTACACGCTTCAGAGAGAAGACCAGTGAAATCTGCATAACCTGAAGCTGATATTCCAGCAACAGTCAAATTACCAGTTACCGACGCATTACCAGTTATGGTACCTCCCGTCGCCGTGGTTTCAATACGCTTTGTGTTGTCGTAATAGAGTTTTACGGCTCCGTTATGAATACAATCAACAGCAGATTCAGTTGCATTAACTCTTAAATAAACATCACCACCACCTTCGTTTCTAACTAATAAATTACCTGTTGTATTTTGAATTCTGCTATCCGATCCATCATGGTAGATCTGGAGATCATCTCCTGTACCAAATTTAGCAATCCCGTTATCTAACAAACTCAAATTAGTAGTAAGATTTATACCACCTGTGACTGCTATTCCACCACTCGCTGTCTCAAACTTCTTAACGTTGTCATGATATAAATCTATGGCTCCATCCTCTCTAAAGATCGCCATAGTTTCACTATTAGCGGGGTTTAATATCTGTACTTTTGAAGAAAGTATATTTAAATCTCCTGTACCAGAATCAGCTATATAACTATGAGATCCATCATGATAGATCTGGAGATCATTCCCTGCACCAAATTGTAACTTTTTACTATCGACAAAATTTAAACCATTACCATCATAGTTTAAAATCTGAGTACCGTTAGCGCTAAAACCAACAGAACCAGAGCCAGCACGGAACCAACCTGAATCATTATCATTAGCAAATGTAAAACTAGGAGCTGCAATAGTTCCATCAGGAAACTCTCCTCCAGCGTTAGCGTAATCGGCTCCTGCTAAAACAATACCAAAAAAGGCATGACCTCCAGTTGGAGCAGAACTAAATACAATATTGTCTCCTGTAATTGTAAAACCTGCACTACCAGTTGGATCTGGTTCTTGGATAACACCATTAACAGATACCATTATCTGCTGTGGAGATGCAGGCATGGGAGTTGGTTTAACACCTCCTACTAACAATGCAAAAGAAGTAGCACTTCCATTAAACCCAGAACTTATATCATCAATAATCAGATAGCCAGGAACAGCTGTCTGCAGATCGTACCCAATATACATTTGTATTTAGAAACTTATTTATCTTCTATTGTATTCGCCCCTTATTTAGGAATTACGTCGTATGTGGGCCTTTTGTTGATGGAGCTGTAGGCCAAACAACCTTATCAAATCCATCTACTCTAAATGTTTGAGGAATATCTCTTAAAGATTGCCTATATGCGGCCCATGCTGACTGGTCAACAGTGCAACCTGGAGTCATCGTCCAATCTGATGTACGTAATAAGAAATCACGCTTACGCCTGATAATAGACCAACTTGAATCCTCTAACGCAAGAATAGTCTTATCAAACTGTTTATCAATCTCATCTTTAATTCCAGTGAATTGAGATTGAATTTCACTAAGTTGTCCAACAACAGTTAATGGCATAATTTTAAGTCTGATCGAGGTAACTTACAGTTGCATCCAAGGTAGTAGCTGTATCAGCTCTTATTCTTAAAATATCACTTGCTTCCATTATTATTTTACTTCCGCTAATTAATTCAAGAGAAGAACCGGCAGGTATGGGAACTCCTTTTAACAAATAAACATCATCACCACTGTTCGTTACAACATAAGCATCTACATTTGCAGTATTACTTCCTTTATTAGAAACTAATACACTTAAAAGAATTAAAGTGGAAGAGCCTCCAGCCGTTAGGACATTGGCGTTAGCGCTACCAACTGCGTCTGTAACGACGCTAGATTTCGTAGCCATTTTGAAGGTATTAGCCATATCAGCTTAATGCAACAATTAAAGCGAGGTTGTCATCTGAATCAAGAGACCCAGCTACAGTTAAGTTTCCAGAAACGACAACGTTCCCAGCAGCGGTAACTGCATTTCCATCTATTGTAAGACGAGTGGACCCTTCTGTAACAAAAGACATTGCATGATTATAAGGTCTAATTAAACCTGTATTTTCATCTCCAGCAAATTTTAATGCACATCGAGACGTACTACCTGGTTGTAAATATGAATTCCAAGCGTCACTTCTCATTGCTTCAAAGCCACCTGTTAAGGAAGCATCATGAACTATAAGAGATCGACTATCTGTATTAACAGTGACTTCTCCTAACGCTCCTTTAAAAGCATTGGTTTCTGTTTGGTCTCCTCTTCGGAATTGTACTTGTGTTGACATGAGCCTATCCTAATGCAACTGCAATCGCAGTAGCAAAACTTTCTGACGCAATAGTTCCATCAGAATCAGGAACTGTTAACGTTCGAGTTGTACTACCAGTTATACCTGAACATTCAAATGCCAATTGTTTTGTATTATCTGAATTATCCCTTACTCTAAACCCATTGTCATCAGTAACAACAGCACTACAAGTAAAAGATGATAAGCCAGTTAATGTCGATGCTGTACTTCCTAAAGCAACTGACGTACTACCAATTGTCACTGAACTATTAGCTAATTGAGCATTAGGTATAGAACTTGTTCCAAATGCACCCGTAGCTGAGTTATAAGACAAACCTGAACCAGCAGCTACACTTAATGAACCGAGAAGAGCAACTGTACCTGTGGCATCTGGGAAAGTTATTGTACGATCTGCAGTTGCATCCGTTACAGCTAAACTTGTCTCATAAGCATCAGCTGTTGCTCCTTCAAAAACTATACTTCCACTAGCAATAGATATTGAATTTGCTGCATCTACAGCACCTGACCGTAAAGTGGTTCCTATTAATGTCGTTGCAGTTAGCGAAGTAACACCAGTAAAAGTAGTTACGGTAGCTCCTAATGCTACTGAAGTACTCCCTATAGTTAAGGAATTAACAGTAGGGGTAATAGTCGAAGCAGTTGTTAAAAGGGTACCAGTGTTATCAGGTAATGTTAACGTCCTATCAGCAGTTGCATCTGCAGATGTAAGAGTTATCTCGTAAGTATTAGCTGTTGAACCTTCAAAAATAATATTTCCACTGCCAATAGATATTGCATTAGCTGCTTCAGCAGTACCAGAATAAAGTGTGGTAGCCGTTAATGAAGTTAAACCTGCAATTGTTGAAGCAGTTGCACCTAGTGCTACAGCAGTACTACCTATTGTTAATGAACTGTTAGCTAATTGAGCGTTAGGTATTGCATCTGTATCTAACTCACCCGTACCTGAGTCATAAGTTAAACCTGATCCAGAAGCAACACTTATTTCACCTCTTATATCACTAGAAGATGGACCAGTGTAAGTTAAAACACCAGATGTGTTGTTATAAGCTAAACTTCCTCCTCCTCCACTATCAGTTACAGAGATAGCTGCTCTAGCTCTGGCATCTGTGAAGTAAAGATTCGTATTTTCAGCTAAATCTGCAGATGTATTGCCACCGAAATCTAGCTTATCCGCAGAAGTATTTAACTCTTGGAATAAGCCACCAACAATGACAAGGGACTTTCTTGTTGCCATCCTTTACCTTAAATCAATTCATCAAGCAGGCTTAAATGAACCGTTGATTTTATCTATCTATCCTACTATCACTACCGTTTAACCAACCTCCATAGGTGGCTCAATTTTTATAGCTAAAGAAGCAGGAGTGATAGCCTCTCCTACACGAGTTATGAAATGTCCATCTGTACTAGGAGCTGTCGTCGTAATAGAACCAACACCTAAATAATATAGTTCCCCAGCATCTAAACCAGACGTTGTTAATACTCCTAAAGTAATACATCTAGTATTTTCTCCTGTGTTCTTCGAGGTTTGAGCAAAACCAACTACACGAGCTTGATCAACTGTTCCTTGAGATGTTGCAATACCAACTTTTCCATCACTACTTCGAGAATATAAAGGTTGTCCTTGAGTGACGTTTTCAAATGCCAGTGCTTCAAAACCAGCAACAGAATAGACTGTTTTACCAGCCAAAGTATCCTTTAAATCTACAAGTGCCTCTGTGAAACCCTGAGAATTAGGAGCATATGGAGAATAATTACTTGTACCAGACATTATGATTGAATAAGTACAGGTGGTTCAACATAAATACTAAATACACTTGTAGTAGCTCCCTCTCCTACTCTCGTAACGGCTTTCCCTGCTCCTGAAGGTGCTGTTGTTGTTATTTCACCTGCGGTTGTAGCACTTAAGAAATAAGTGTCTCCTGGGTCGATTGTAGATGGCATTGTTTTAATACCAGCAACTAAAACTTTTACTTGGCCACCTGAAGATACCGTTGAATCAGCAAAACCGACGACTTGAGCGTTTTCAAGTGTTCCATCTGCTGCACTTGCTTTCCCTACCTTCCCATCAGAAGATCTCATGTATAAAGCGTCTCCATTTGCGACATCTTGAAAAGTTGTGACATCAAAACCAACACGAGCTGGAGAAAAAACAGGAAAACCGTCTTTTAAATCAATTATTGCGTCTACTAGACCTCGATAATTAGGTTCATACGGTTGTCTTGTCATTGTAAATTCATTAGCAGTCATTAAATCAACTAAAACTGCTACTGCACCCTCTAAATTGGGTTCATATCCTGTTGCCATGTATTTAACCGTTACTATTTAATATTTTAAATTGTAAACTCTCGTAGAATAGAGAAAAGAGGTAAGAAATTGGAACCAGAAGTCATTGCTGCTGTTATTTCAGGAAGCGTAGGGGCTTTTTTAGGCTTAACACGAGCACTAAGTAACTTTAATAGAAAATTAGATAAAAGATTTGACTCTTTAGAACGTGATATTGACAATTTAAACAATAAAGTTGTCTGTGATTACGTTTTGAAGGAAGATTTCTTACGAGAAATGCAAGCAGTACACACGAAATTAGATAGAATCTTAGATCACCTACTAAGTCACCATTAAACAGCTACCCATGTAGTCGTAGCAAGGTTATATATGTAAAGTGCGCTTGTAGATTCATTATAATGAAGCATTCCATCTACAGGACTTGATGGATAACCTGCACTTTTAGAAACAACAGCTTTAGGAATTTGCCAAGCTGAACCATCATATATCTTATATAAAGGAACATTTGTTGTATCTAACCAAGATTCCCCTTTAGATAAGGATGCATAACCAGCAGCAGAGCTATTTGGTGCAGAAGATCCAATTGAAATTGGTCCTGCTTTTACTAATTTTGTTGAAGGAGAAGCTGTATTATCAATGAAAAAGAGTCCAGGCTCATCTGCATGATAATTAATAGCCAACTCAGCAGCACCCAAACGGGTAGGGTAAGGGCGGTCTTGTAATACACTAGAACGACGAGAAAGAATTTGTACAGCCATATTTTAAGTTTAATTCAAATATTGATTAGTATCAATAAGAGTATCTTGAGAAGTTAAAGGTGAATAAGTACTGCAATCAATTGTACTAACAGAATTGGAAGCTTCTGTAGGAGTTCCATTAAGATATTCTCCTGCATCTATCACTCCAGATTCAAAATCTTCTGTATATTCATCTAAAGGCTTATTAATAATACCTATTTTTATATCTTGTAACAAAGTAGGAACTTGATTAAATAATTTATTAACTAAAGTAACCATTCTATTAGTCTTATTAGCCTGCTTACCACTTCTACTTAATCTTCCTTCTTCATTCCTACGTATTTGATCCGTAAGAGTCATACTCAATATAGATGGATCGAAATCAGCTACAGATTGTGCATTACCAAAACTACCTTTTATTTCTTTTTGACCAGACCATTGAGTAGATTGCCTTCCAAGTAAAGCTAATTCAACAGATGACTGTAATTTTTCCTTCTCTTTCTCAAAACGCTTTTCAAAACTAATTAAGCCATTTCCTACTGGTTTATCATTTGGTTCTAATAACCATTGTTTAACAAAACTATGCTTTTTCAAGTTTGTAATAGTGCAATATCCTTTTGTTGGGTTTGAAAAAGGATATACACAATTGAAATATCGATCATCAATTATATTTGTAACTATGTAATCTCCAGATTCAGCACTACCGGAAGTAAATGTAATTTGAACTCTCGTATTAACTTGTAAATTGTGACCTTCGCTTACAAAAAATTCAATATTTGGTCCTACTTGCTGATATTGAGCATATAAATCAATAGGATCATTACCTTCATCATGATTTAATGCGAACATAGCCGCATAAATATGTTTACACCAACGAAGCTGGTAATACATTAAATTTTGAACAGATGTATCCTTTATATCTTCGTAATCTGGTAATTTATAGAAATTATTTATAGCAACAAAACCTAAATCTCTAAAAGTACCTGGTATATCTCTTTGATCTTTTATAGTATTATCTTTTTCTAGTACTTGTCCTGGTTTTGTAGATCTTACTGACGTTGTAGGAAAACGCCTTTTAGATAATTCACTATATAAATCATAACTATCTCGTCTAGAAAAATCTTGACAAGAACATTGCCAACGTAAGTCAGTCGTTAAAAAACGATATTTATTATTACTATCAAGAGATTCAAAACCCCTATGTGCTGGAACTGTAGTGACAGTCTTATTATCAGTAGTGCTTGCACCATAACTATCTTTCCTTTGGAACATTAATTCTTTAGTAGTTGTATCTATACCAGTAAGTGTATAACCAACGTAATCGTCATATCTTCTACCTCTAATTCTTCTTGTAACAACGTAAGATCCAGCAGATGCACCACTAGCAATTGTTGTTATCTGTAATTGAGTAGTACTTGTAACTGTAACTACATAAACCCCATCTAAAACCTGAAGACCCGATGATGGAGCATTGAAATTAACATAAACACTATTACCAGTAGTTAAACCGTGTGCCGACGAACCATTAAGAGTAACAACTCTGCCACTACGGGAATAAGTACCATTAATTCCTAAGTCTTTTTCAACAATTCTATCTGTTAAACGTTCTCCTTCTAAAAAAGTTACCTCTGTTGGAAGCCAAGCTAAACCTACCCTTGTAGTTGTCCAACGAGAATCTCCAAAAGTGGTAGATAGATAATAAATAACATTTCCTGAAGTAGTTAACGATGTAGCAGACGAAAAGCCAATAACATTATCTGTAACTGTAACAATGGTCGCTGTTTCATCTACACCAGATCCTGTTTGATAATCTACCCAAATACTCTCACCTATTCTTAATCCATGATTAGCTTTAGTGATATAAACAGTAGTGCCATTTTGACTGTAGGTACCGCTTACAGAATTACCTAAATATCTTACTGATCTTATAGGTAATCCTTTATCATAAAAACTAAACGAGTCAGCATCTCTCATGCCAACTAACTGCTCTCCTAATTCTTGATTAGAAGAAGGAAAAGTAAATATACGTGCAGGAATAAATACTCCAGGAAACTGTTGAAATGAAAAATAAACTCTATAATCTCCTCTCTTTTCTCTTTCCGATGCAGTAGAACCAAAATAAGTTTGAATGGCACTATATAACTCATACCCACGTCTCCAACGAGACCATAATGAATCAGTATTATAAAAAGAAACCTCCCCTTTTTCTTCGCCTGTAGACCAAGTTTTTTGTGCTCTATTAAATTGAGACTTTTTCCCTAATCCTCTTGAAACATTATCATTAACATTCTTAAAGGAATTAATCCCAAAAGCCATAATAAATATTTAATAAAAACCACCTTGAACATTTATATAGAAACCGTAAGTTAGTGCAGTAGTACCTTCAACAGCTGCATATATTGCTTGACCTCTTTTTAACATCAAACCACGCTGTTTTGGAGCATGTGCTGTATTAGCACCACCGAAATTAGCACCGGCTTGTACCGTTGGGTGATTTATAAATGGAAGTACTTGTTGTTGTGTCAAGCTTAATGTGCTGCAATTCTGTCCTGCTGCTTTAGCATAAGTTGCAAATAAAGGAAAAAATTGGTTAGTATTTGTTACTGTTCCTGTTTCAACAAGATAAAAAGCTATAACAGTATTATCGTAAAATGATACATTTCCAGTAATTGATCCTTGTGAAGGAATAGTAACTGTAAATGTACCATCTGTTACTGCTGATACTGTATGTTGACCATCAATCGGTACTGAACCACTACTCCAAGTAGTGAAGTTTAAATAAACTTTATCTCCTACATTAAAACGATGTTGAGAAGTAGTAACAACACAACTTGTAGAATTAGCTGCATATGTTCCAGTTGTTAGATTTTGACCAGTTATAACTGCTGTATCAGTTTCAAAAACATGTCTAAGCCAGATTTCATCAATATATGCACCACTAATAGAAGTATCTGTTAATCCAGAATCACAATCAAAAATCTTTGTCGCATTACCAACCGCTGTTGGTACTAAACCTACAGATTGAAAGCTACCTCCACTTGCAGTAGTTAAAAGGGTAGATGAAGTCGCTGGACGATCTACCATTAAAGGTTGTTTATTTGAACTACTGCTGGACACGGTTATTTACATATAGATTTAAAATTATTATAGCAGTGGCTTTATATCAAACCCCATTCTTCCATCTCTCTTTCAGATACAGCTCCTCCTACGTCCCAATCAGCAGGAAATGTCTCCCAATCATTTGGAAAACTTTCCCAATCAGTAGGAAATGTTTCCCATTCTTGACCTGAAGGCATAGTTCTACCTGGACCAATTCCTTGAGGTGCATCTAAAAACCCAGCTTCTGTTATTCTTCCTCTAGAACCTGCCATACGAAAGGGTCTTTGAGTATTAAAACTTCTACTAGTTGCTGCTTGTAATCTTTCGCCAGGTACTCTACTTCTCCATCTATGTGGACGTGCTGAATTCCTATACCCAAGTCGAGTAGTTGGTTTAACAGACATTTTATGCAGCCGCAATACTGAAGGTTACTTCCGCTGCAGTTCCACCAGATTCACTAACAAAGTTTGCACGTAACCACTTAAATGGTTTACCAGTCACATTGTAAAGAGTAGTACCGTTTGATGAAATAGTTTGATTAGCAACAACAGCTATATAATTCGTTCCGTCTATACTTCCTTCTAAATTAACAACTACGTTGGTATTTACACTGGCAACAGTAACCATAAAAGTATAATCCTTTGTAGAGAAAAGATTATTAACAGCTACTTCTAATGCTGTATTAGGATTTGTTGGAGCCGTTAAGGTCTCTGTAAAGCAAATCGTATCTTGAAAATAAGTTATAGCCATGAATTTTTAGTTGACCTATTACTAAGAATAACAGGAAAAGATTTATTAATAATTACCCCACTGATTTCCCATGTTGTCTGGGATAGGAGGAAGAGGAGGAATAACTGTAGGCTTCTTCTCTTCTTTTTTAAATGGATTCATATTTTTTAGACCTTCTAACAATGGATTGATGTTATTTAGCCAATTCTCACTAAGATTAACAGCTTCAGCAGCTTTCTCTTCTAAAGGTGGTTCAGGGTTGTAATCATAATCTTTATACGCACCACTAGTCCATGCACCCCAATCTTTGAGACCTCCTTTACGATCATAAATACCTTTAGCAACTTTTAAATTTGTTAAAGGGTCAAACAATGCTTCATTATCAGGTAAATTATATCTTTTACGTCTTTCTTCTCCTAATAAATAACCAGGTTCATCCAGCATGTTTACTTGCATTAAACCAAAAGAATAATCTGGATATTTAAAATTAGTTGCTCTAGGATTTCCACTTGACTCCGCTTTAATTAAACGAACAATATCACCTATTGTTTCATAGGCATCTGACTTTTCTTCCCATCCTGCTTGTAAAAGAAGATTTCTTAACTCATAATCAGTAAGGTTTTTAATTTCTGACATAATTAACGAAAATTAGTTTCTAAATGAAGTCTGGTACCTACAGCTACATCAGCTGGTCCAGGTAATGCTTGAATAAATTCTGCACCTTCTCTATTAAATCTATACCTAGCTTGTTCAGGATTCCTATAGTTAGGTACATATAAATGTAAAGCTAGACGATCTGTCTCATATAAATAAATACCATTCCAAGTTTTTAAAGTATCTTTGAAATCTGAAGTTGATATATTTCTCTCAACGTCACCAGTAATTGACTCAATTCTACTTCTTGGAGTTGTGTCATTATTAACAGTACCTGTCATATCGGTACGTTTTTCTGCCTCATCACAACGAGTTACCTGTTCAACAATTTTGTCATACCAAAAAGAGTCTTGGACATTATCCATAGCCTCCTCTAATCGTCCTTGATCACCTGCAGGAACTGAAGTTAAGTTATAACCTAAGTGCCAGCGTATCTTAGACTTTATAAACGTATCAAGCTTCATTAACTAGTCCATAAATAAGCCTATATCTAGTTTACGTGTAGTAAGTTCTCCCCACCATCCCCTCTCAACAGGGGCTTAATTAACACGAACGAGATTTTCTTCAAAAATAGTTTCCCAATCAACACGTTTTATTGCTTTCAACTGTTCTAGATTTTGAAATCTTTCCCCTGAACATGAGGTTTGTAGATCTTTAATATCTCTAGCAGTTTTTAAACCTACTCCAGGTAAGTGATCTGCTATTTGACGAGCACTGGCAGTATTAATATTTATTCGAGTATCAATAGGAAATGACTCTCTTGCAGTTGGTTTCGCTGGATCAGCTCCTTCTGCTTTTAACTCTGCAGTAAGACGTTCTTCTGTTCTTATCTTCTCGTTAGTAGCATCAAGTTGGGGAACTAAATCTTCCTCATCAGCATAAATAACTTCTTCTTCGGAATTTTGACACATTTTTATGCCTTCCCCATGCTGGGAAACAACTTCTAGGAGTTCTCCAGTCTTTTTATACAAATACAACATGTAACGAGGTTTAATTTCTCGTCTATGAGAATAACCCTACTAAACCTAACGGGGATGATTAGGATGAGAATTATTCGTTACATATATAGAAAGTGACAAAATCATAGTGAGGATCAAAAGAACTACAAGCAATGTCATAAATCACATGGTAAATACCTCAATAATAGACCAATAAAAAAGCGGGTCAAGAAGACCCGCCCTTTAAGTAACTATTCCTAAAGAATTATTCGTCGTTACCGCCTACTTGAGAAGCGAAATCGATCTTACCTTGAACATCATTCCAAGATACAGCAGCAGCTGGACGTAGATAGTTAATGCGTGCAAGTAAATATGCAGCCTTACTAGCATCAGAGTCCGTCTGACTAATGTAAATACCATCACCAGTTACTGTTGTATTGGTAATAGCATTGACGTTGTAGATCTTGAATGTAGTATCCGCAGTTACCTTGTAGAACATAGAGTTAGCGAAATCGGTATTAGCGATTGTGCCAGAAACTCCTGTTGTGAAAGGTAGTTTTGCAGTAGTTACATCAGATGAACCAGCAGCGATAAGATTAGTACCCGCAACTGTTAAAGAAGATGATGCAGCAGCTAAACCATTTGCCTGAGTAGCAGGTACACCTAAAGGTGCGCCAGAGTTATCAGGGCCTAGTAGTAGAAGCTCAGTCGCTGTTCCACCAAGTCCACAAGTGACAGGAGAAGCAGGGAAAGATGGTTCACCACCAGAAGGGATATCATCTGCAAGTGCAAGTGATGCTCCATAGACGTATGCAGGACGAGTTGCGTCTGCTTGTACAACTAAGGAAGTACGATCATCTCTTACACGATCGCCAACACGGCGATCAGGAGAAGGTACGGTAATGCTGAAGCTCTTGTATGAAGCTTTGTCGGCTGAAAGGTTAGATACCTTAACGTAGCCAACTACTTCAAATGCCTCAACACCTGGTAGTCCGTATACACCTTCGTCGTTATAGCCAGAAAGGCTATTTATTTGGTTGCCAGGCTGAAGAATAGCTCCAGCGGAAGATTTGTAAGTTGCCATTAGTTATACCTCCTTACTCCGCTACCGTGAAGGCTGTAGTGATGAAGTCCTTGTTCAAGTTTGCAAAACCGGCATAAAGTTGCCATATAAGAATGATAAACCTACTAAAGTCATCATTGTTATTAATTAAAACTTGAGCATTTGGACCACCAATACCTACACCGATTGCTTGAGGGCCGAAGAATAGGCCAGCAGGGGTTGTATGTGAAACAGCTCCAGCACCGTCATTAATATTGACAGTAATGGACTTGCTTGGGAAGTTGGTAGACTCGAAGAATCTTACTCCCTCAAAGACGAAACCGCTTGGCATGACTGGTTCTCCAGCGACAAACTGAGCTTGTCCGAACTGTCCACCACCATATATAGCTTGGTTAGGTTGGCCTGCACCCATTAACGGCGAACCTTGTCCAGGCATACCAGGGTAACGAGCAACTTCACGGAAGCCTTGATCTGCACGTAGATCCTTCATGAATGAAGGGTCAGCGATACAACGGTAATATCCGTCCTCGAAAACAGGAACGTGACGCTTACGTAAACTCTTAACTACTTCAAGTAAGTCAGTTTTTACATTGAACTTGAAACGCTCAGAAGCATATTCTGTAGCTGTATAAGTAGTTAGAGTTGTTGAGTTTGTTTTAGCCTTACCATTTGGATAGTAGTATCCACCTTGTGAATCGCTACTTTGTCCACGTGATTCACTCTTAAATAGTTCATCAATGAAGACTCTATCTCTCCAACGACGATAATCATCTAAAAGAGTGAGCGATCCAATGCTCTGGTGGAACATGTTTAAGTTCCCAGTATCGAGCAATAGTCGCTGTGCTGTCATCAAAGTCTCACGAGCAATCTTGAAAGTGCTAGGGAGATTTGTATTGTTTGGATCAGCTGGTCCTGTATACTCACGAAGAGATACAAGTACTTTGTCCTTGACAATAGATCTGCTGTTTGCTGTACCTATGGTTTGATCCTGAGTACGCTCACGGCTAGTCTTAGTGCCAGGATTGCCGAAAAATCTGTAGCGGTCGAGTTGTACTGTCTGTCCAGGCTGCTTAGTAAAATCGTGTACTACAACTGGCTCGGAAGCCATTTCCACAATGTAAGCTGGATGGGGACGATACAATTCCGCGCCGAGAAGTTTCGGGAAATCGTTATCTATAAACATTAGACGTTTTGGTTGTTACAGCACAGGGCTGTTGATACCTGTGGAATAAATCCACTAGAACTGGAAAATAAATCCCATTATTAAAATTATATCAAAGGTTTATCAATGCCGTTATATAAGTTATGTCTAATTAAGATCTGTTGTATGCAGAATAAGGACCTGGAGGTAATGCTCCATTAGGGTGTCCAATGGCTCCCATATTCTGTCCATGAGGCTGTAGTGCCGATTGTGATGCAGGTTGCATTGCCATCAATCTTTCGGCTTCTTGAGCCATTAAAAATGCTTCTAATGCTTTTTGTTCGTCCATTTGGATATTGATAATAAAAAGAGGGGCAGAATTAACTACCCCTTTATTTAATGGATCACTCCATTACGAGGAGCTTTTGACGGAAGATTTCAGGATTCTGCTGGGCAGCATTTAAATACTTCCATGCATTCTGAGGATCTCTATCTGATGCGCTTCCAAAGCTATTCCAGAAGTCAGTAGGTGTTCCCTTTGCTTGTGGGCTTGGAGGTGCAGGCATTTGAGGTCTCTGTGGGGCAGGTCTCTGGCCAGCAGCAGAAGCTTGTGCAGCTATTTGCTGTTGTTGCTGTTGTCTAGCTGCAGCAACTTGTTGTGCTGTTGGTGCTTGTGTTCCAGGTGCTTGTGGCGCTGGACGTTGACCTACTGTGCCACCTGGAGCAGTTCTCGCAGCTTGTGCAGCTTGAGCCTTTGCTACAGGATATGGACCCTGTGGACCGAAAAACTTAGTTGTATAATTTGCAAGGATATTTGGGTTAGTAAGAATTTGCTTATATGCTTTATGCTCAGTATTCAACTGCTTCAGTAAACCAACTCCTTTCTGTAATTGACCAGTAGTCTTAGCTAAAGAATCTTCTAGCTTACATGAATAGTCGTTAAGAATAGCAGGTGCGTCAGGACCAAAATGATCAACGATTTGAAGACTTGCCTCGCTTATTCCTGGAGCCTGTTGTTGACTCTGAAGAGAAGTTTGGGAAGAGCCGTTGGAGAAGCCCTGGTTGCTGTTGATCCCAGGAGTAGAGGTCGGCGCTACCGCGTTGTTGAATGGGGTTGTTTGTTGGGAACCGTAGTTGCCCTGGCCTACTGCTGGAGTCTGAGTCGATTGTTGACCCTGGAACGGGAACTGGACTGGAGAACTCAGGAGTCCGACGACCTTGTTGAACGCCTCCTTGTATGGATTGTCCTGTTGTGGGGTTGCCTGGGGTGTCTGGTAACTTGACGGTGTAGGGCTGTATTGGGGTGTCTGTACGCCCATCTGCGCTTGCACTGCTGGTGCTGGTGCCGCCATCGGCTGGGAGGTTGCCACCCATTGGGGAGACGTTCCCACTATTGGTGCCTGTGCCGCTGATTGAGCCACGGGCGCTACCGCTGCCCCGAAGCTGGTCGGCTGGGTCTGGGATACTTGGGGTGCCGATTGGGTCGGAACTGCGATATCGTCCGCCATAGGTTAATTCCTTTTGTAAATTTTCGAGTGTTCTGTATAAGAATGGAGTGAGATCCAATCTTGGGTCCGCAGCCATCGGTAAATTCGGTTGCTGCGGGTGTGGCGTTCTCATTTCTTGATTAGTTAAATCAATGAAAGCAGAGAGCGCTCTTTGTACTTCTCCAACCATTCGGAACGGATAACCAGAGAGCATCCCTGCAATCTCGTCGTCCGTTTTGGAAGGAAATAAGTACTTCAGTGCTTCTATGCTATCAACGCCTAATTCTTGTAAGTTTCTAGTAAAGATAGATTGATTCAATTTATCCTGTGCAGTATCTTCATATACAGGCCCCATCCATCTCCATAACACACTTCTGTCACCATCTGGTGCAAGGCCCACTACTCCATCAGGAATATCACCTGTTTCTAAAACCCCGTCAAGTGCTTGTTTTAACTTCTTCTCATAATTAAATTTACTTTTATCATATTTATCTACTTGTTTCTTATCATTTATATCTTCAGGTAGTACTGGATACTTAATTCCTGAAACAAATGCAAGTGACTTCTTAAATAACTGCTCTTCTTGGAAAATTATTAATTCAAAACACTTACAAATACCATAGGTATAAAGCTGTAAACACTTCTTCTTAGCAGTAGCACTAACACGTCCATAAGCCGATTTAATCTCAGTTGCGGTTACGTTAGAGATACTTAAGTCATCTATACCACCTAGAGCAAGACGTAATTCACTACGTAGCTGTTCAGCATACCTAGCTTGGTCAGTACTAACAGCATCTGGAGTAATAAATCCAACTCTGTCTGAAGGCTCTAAGTTCGCAATAACACGAGGTACTCTCATGCCACTACCAGGTCTTCCTATGTAACCAGGCTGAGTCCTACTTGTAGGATCTTGTTTATACGTAGAACTAGAAAGGTTGAAATCAGATTGGAACCCAGATTGACTTGAAATACTAGGCCGTTGTACTTCACCATCTGCAGCACTTTCAACAATATCTTGCTTAGGTCGAGAAGATAATAAAGTCGGATTACCAAAGAATGATAGGTTTGCTCTGATGTTTTTAACCATCTCATCATGAGCAATTATCTGATTGCCTAACCACTCAAATTCTCCTGTACCTTCTGTACCAAATGCATCAGGATTATTAAAAACTTCTACACAAGGAATAAATTCCATTGTGTTCTCTACTATCTTCTTATCTAACATTCCTACTTCGCTATATTCTTGCTCAAACGTTATTTCTTGTTCACTATGAAACTCTTCTATTTCAGTAGGAGTAATACGTAAACGCATATAACGCTTATCAGTATTAGTCGATAAGTTTGCATTTATCCCTTTCTTCTTTTTAACTTTATAAGGGTAGATGATGATTACTTCTTCTAAATCCCCCTCTGGTGTGTAATAAGTCCTATATGCATCTTTATCAAACCAATAGATACGATATGTCTTTCTAGAAGGTCTTATATAAAATAAGCCTTTACCATAAGCTAAAAATCTATCCCAAATAGAATCTAATCTTGCATCTAACTTATTAAACTTAATTACCTGTTGAATAAAATCAAAACGTTGCGTACCTAAATTATCTTGTTCAGGAAAGAATTCAACTCCTTGCCTTATCCCAAACATCTTCATTTGAGATAGATGGGCATTAATCAGCATCGTATCTGCTGTACTATTACCATCACGGTCTATGACCGCTTTGACCATAGAATCAATTGCAGACTTAGTATTACTATCGCTCATGAGTAGTTAAGATTTAATCTATTCTTCAATGGTGTAACCAGCGTGAAGACGAACGAGAACAAGAGTATCTCCTTCCACCTCGACAGTAAATCTCTCACTAGGTTGAAGAGACATATCATGGCAGAGTTCATCAGAAAGCGGAATGACGACAGAACCGTATGCATCCTGCTCAATTTCTATAACTGGATAACTAGTAGACATTGAAAGTTTGTAATTCTAGTTTAAATCGTCAATACTCTAACTCTAGTTTTCCTCTGGTCATTAATCCATTGCATAACCAAACTAGAGCATCAACACAGTCGTCATGGGAACTAACACCAAAATTTATAATTTCATCTTTTAAAGGTCCCAACCTACGATATTTATTAAATATGATTTTTCTCTGCTCAAAAAGACCCATAATACCTCTGAAACGTGCAACTTTATCTCCTCTAAAGCCTTTGACTGCATGCCATAAGACATTGTAAAGACCATGCTCACCTTGACATATTCTTTTAAAATCAGCTTCTAATGATGCCTGATATGCAACAGCTTCAGACCAAACATGTATAGAACTTCCTGTAGGGAAATAATTAAGTCCGTCTTTATGCACAACCCCCCATTCCTCCATCATTTCCATTAAAGCTTCTAATTTCTCTAAATTACCCATTATTCTTAACCTTTTACAATCAATAATATGAATTTTGTCTCCTACTCTTCCTCCCATAACAAAAACAGTGAAGTCATTCTGTTCTCTTACTCCTGCTGATAAATCAACTCCTATTCCCATTGCATCGAATTCAGTTGCTATCGAACCTTTTACTATTAAATCTGGTGATAAAGATAACTCACTTGTTTGAACAATTTGATTTTGATATTGAAAACTAAATGCAACTGGAGCTTGTCTTCTTCTATCTCGTAAATAATCTAAAGACCACATCTCTGGCCAGTATGAAATCTCTTCCCCGTTCTTATCAACAGTTATCGCAGATTGTACTATCTGAACCCAATCGTTAGATCTAGTAAAAGTACTTTGATGTATATCATCATGACGGAATCGAGTTCCTAAACAAATAGCTCTTCCACCTTCAAACATAGTTGGAACAATAACTGAATTCCAGTTATCTTCCATTGCCTGACGAATATCTCTATTTTTAATATCATCAGCACTTTTGATAGCGTCATCAATAATACAAAGATGTGAACGTTTTGATGTAACAGCACCTTTTAATCCAGCACAACATACAGTAAATTCTTCTTCACCAGTAGATTTAATTCCTGCAAATTTCCAATCAATACTCCAATATTCATTTGAATTAATTCCTTTAGCTATTTTTACCATAGGAAATATTTCTCTATACGTTTTACTCTCCTCTATGATTCTTTTAATTGCTGCACTCTTAGGTCTTGCAACATCAACCGTATATGAAATATATAAAACTTTTAATGGTTGTTTATGTACAGCATGAATCCCGACAGACCAAGCTGTATACAAACCTAAAATAGTTGACTTAGCACTTCCTCTTGGAGCTAAAATATCAATATTTGGACCACCTATTGCAACTAAACACTCACTGTCATCTCCGGTGCATAAATAACGATGCCATTCTTTATGATGAGTTGCTGGAGGTTTATCACCAACAACATCACAGAAATATGCAAAATCTGTTCTAGCTTTTTCAACATCTACGGAAGATGTTTTTTTAACAACTTGTTGTTTAGCAGCGGCTCTCGCAGTTCTGCGATAAACGCTATAAATACTTGTACCTGCCATGCACGTAGCATAGCCTAAGAATTTCTAACTTTCTTCCTGTAATATCTTTGTCCAAACTGCCATAGATGCTTCTTGTAATGGTCCTTCAATTGGATCATCTCTAAAAATAGATAACATCTCACGTAATGCTCTATCTGCACCAGCAAGTATTAAACCTTGTTTATCCATAAGTAACTTTGCATCATCTAGTTGCTTAATAGCTCCTCTCAATTCCTTTTGTAACATTGCAATCCTTGCAGCTCCCATATCTTGTTTAACTAAACCCATCTTTATACCTTCTCTTAAATTAGAAATGTCCTCTTGCATCGAATCTATTTCTGTCTCTAAGACAATACGGAAATTTCTTTTTTTAAATTTCTTTTGAGACCATTTGTCACAATCAACAATATTTCCTGTATAACCAAGAAATCTTGCATAAATGTAAATCAGTGTAGATGTAGAAGTATTTTTACAAAAAGCTAAAAAACATTCTCTATCCTTAGAAGTTAAAGATCCTAACCAATCAGTAAGCTCTTGCTGCACGTTGACCTTGCTCGTAGTCTGTATTCTCTTTATAGCGACGGAACTGCTCTCTTTGCAACTCAGTTGTTCTTAATTCATCTCCTGCAACTCTTTGCCCTGCTCTGCTCTGTGCTCCCTCTTCTGCTGTCCGTCCTCTATCTTCTTGTCCTAAAACTCTCATCCCTGCACGCTCTTGCGCTCCTCTTTCAGCGGCAATTCCTCTTTCTTCTTGTCCTTCAACTCTTGAAGTAGCACGATTCTGTGATCCCTGCTCTGCAAAGCCTGCACGTTCCTCTTGTCCACCAACTCTTGCAAGCGCTCTGTCTTGAGAACCTCCTTCTGCTCTAGTCGCTCTATCTTGTTCTCCAGAAACTGTTCTAGCAGCTCTATCTTGCTCTCCTAAAGTTTCATATCCCATACGAGTCTCTTGTCCTAATGCCTGACCTTTTCTAATGTCTTGACCAGTGTAAAACTCTTTTGCTACTGCGTCGAGTTCTAAACCTAGTCTCGCTGTACGTTCATTCTGTGCATCAATTGACTTATTAAATGCTGCCCATGTGGCAGGAGTTAAATCAGGTGTCGCTTGCACATTTAATTCTTGTGGTGCGAAATCAAATGAACCTTTTGAGAACTCATTGTTTTCAGTACTATTTTTCCAATTATCCATTGGTGAACTTGCTAGTGACATGTAATCTAGTCCTGCCATTTTAAGTTATTTTTTAATTTCTTTATTTTACTAGTAATTAACTAGAAAAGATTCAACCAACAAACTTACGGACATCATAAAGAAGATTTCTTGGAGATGCTGAATCAGCTAAAGCAGCTGTTGCCTCTGCTTGTGTCTTAGCAATATTGGCTGCTGTTTGCTGTAACTTCGCTCTCGTCATTGGAAGATTTGCAAGCTCCTGTCCATAAGCTAAGTTAAAATCTCCAGTCTGTTGAAGCTGGTTCTTAAGAATCTCCTGATTTACTGCAGCATCTCTTACTAACTGCTCTCTATTTACATTTGCTTGCGTAACCCCTGCTGATTGTAAAACATTTAAAGTATCTACTAAATCACCTAGTGGGTTTCCAGTCAATATTTCATTATTGTATGCATTCGTAGCAGCTTGATAAGCTTCCGAATCAAACTTTTCTGTTTCTTCAGGTGCTTTTGCTCCGTATCCAGTTACGGGGTGTGGAACAATCTTGCCTCCTCTTCTTCTACCTCTTTGATCCCAATCAGTATTTCCACCTGTAATGAAATCTACTAAACCATGAATACCCCATGTTGGTGCATCTTCACCTACTAAAACATCATATTTGTTTATCCCTTTACCTACT
>VTLG01002690.1_pt1 | contig 20758 bp, 33 predicted proteins | sample 4694571 | NCBI WGS metagenome assembly VTLG01 (sample SAMN12604809, study PRJNA352737) | marine metagenome | biome: ENVO:00000447; feature: ENVO:00000209|ENVO:00000569|ENVO:01000036; material: ENVO:00002151; isolation source: viral sequences binned using virsorter ... | reverse complement strand
AACCACTCTATCTTTCAAACTATAACTCGAAGGATACATTGCATTACTAGCTGAAGTTACACTCAAACTATTTTGTAATGTTTCAAAAGGAGTCCATTCTATATTATTTTGCACTTGTAATGTAGCGCTTTGTAGATTACTGACATCAGAACCACCTACTTCTACATCTAGTAAGGGTTTTAATACAGTTCTTGTGGAGCTTGCAGACTGCAAACTACCAGGAAGTGAATAATTTTCATCTCCTACTCTACTTAGTTTTTTAGCGTTACCACTTACTGCTAAAATAACATGGGACTCTCTTGTGAGTCTAAACTCTCCTTGAGTTATCACACAACCCTCTAATTTTAAAGTTTGTGTGTTTGAGACTATATACATATCAAAAGATTTTAATAGTTGTTCTCCTGATGATGTGTCATAGTCTGTTAAGAGGTCTAACACGATTGATTCATCTTTCTCTAAAGTAAGATGAGTTTCAAAACTAAAGTTGGCAGGATTTGCTTTAGTTATACTTGTTCCCTGAAACATTTTAGTCTGATCGTGCAAAGTCTTAACTTCGTATGCATCTTCCGCAAATGTTTGAGAAAAAGATAAAGCGGGAGTAATCTTTACATTGTATCGATTACTCCCTTGTACTATATGGAGCTCGCTTTCTCTAAGAAAGTTAAAGCCCGACATGTTAACTTACAGCGTTACTACCGCTTGCTGCGTATCCACTCTCTGAGTGTGTTGTAGAACCCTTGTATTTAACAACGATTTCGTCTCCAGCAGTTCCACCTTCATCAAGGCCAGTACCGACTGCTGCAAATTCGATATTTGTTGAGATAACATCTGCAACCTCAATTGTTGGGATTGACAAATGTGCTTTTGGTATATCTAACTCTAGTTGAGGGTTAGTACCTGAAGCATTTCCTAAGAAAAGACTCATATCGAATGATGGGTTAATTAATTTATCAGCTGCTGACATGTCTGAAAGTAGCTGGTTTGACCCGTTTGTTTTAGTATCTAGATAACAAGTTAAAGTACCTGATATTTGTCTAGCACCACTAAATGAACCTATTGGTTTGTCAATAACACCAAGTGTTTCTGGTGTTAAATAAGTAATATTGTTTGCAATAGTTAAACTTCCACCTGTGATAGCGATATCATAAGTTCTAGTGTCTAATCCACCACCTGCAGAACCCCCACCTTGTTCAGTAACTGCTAGAGTTAACTGTGATAGTTTGTTCCTTAAGTAGTCTGCATCAGTTGTTGATGTAGTATCAACATAACTAAACTTCTCGCATCTTGTAGGGTCAGTTGAAACAGCATCTGTTCCAGATGGTTTTGCATGCACTGCTTTTGAAGGGTCTTCAATAGCACTTGTAACTTGGTCAATACTTGTACAGTTACCTGACCAACTTAGTGTTGCAATACCGTCAATAGCAAAATCAATTTCTACCTGATTTACTTGACAATCATTAAGTCTGTAAGTTGTATTTTCTAGTGCAAAGAAAATGGATAGTTTTAGCAATTCGTGATGGTCACTTCTTTGGAAGTTTACATCTGCGTCAGTTGCATCACAAGTAATCGCTGCTGCTGAAGTACCTGAAAGTGCTCCGCCTGTAATATCTTTACCTGCGATTGCTGCCCAAAGAATGTTTTCAACCATGTCATGCTTACCAGAAGTTCTGAAACTTGCAGAACCGTGTTTAAATGGTCTTGCATAAGTTTGGAAAGACCACTCACCTGGTGATAATGAATCATTGAATCTTTTTGAACTTCTTCTTGGTGAAGTACCAGCTTCAGTAACTGTGATATCTGAAGATTCGTTTGCTTGAGAAAAACTATACCCATCTAATACACCAATTCTAAAAGTATTTGCGTCGTTTTCGTTACCAATAAATAAGCCTGTTCCTGTTCTTCCGCCTTCTGCAGTAGTACCAGAGGTTACTCCGTTAATAGTAAGGATTAGACCATTTGCACCACTACCTGTAGAAGCAGTTGAAGTAACTGTGTTGTTATCTGTATAGCCTGTTCCTCTGAAGTTATTTGGAATAAATACCTCAGAAACAGCTCCACCACTTACAGCGGCGACTATACATTTAAAACCAGTACCAGAACCATTAGTTGTACCAAAAGTGATTATGTCACCTACGGCATGACCTGAGTTTGTACCAGCTATTGCATCAACAGTTAAGACATTACCTCCGGCAGCTGTTACTCCATTAACTGAACTAACAAATACTTTGGTATTTCTCGATAGATTTAAAGCCATTGCTTTCTCCTATTTTTATCTTTGGAAAGGACTCCGCGTGATTTTAATCAGCGTTATCGTTTCCTAGTATCGTACAATAATAGTCATTTCACCAATTCCTAACGGTTCTACGACTCCTTCATCAGTACTAACTGACTCCACATTCATAGATGTTGTCTTTTCATTTGGGTCAACACTATCATCATACACCAACGCATCGTTCTCGTCGACTATCTGTTCAATATCTTCAAGTAACAATGCTAATTCTTCTTGAGCATCTTCTTCATTATGAACATATGCTCTTATTGTTAAAGTTAAAAATCTCCATTTAAATCCGCCAGGTTGATATTCTCTTTCTTCATCACCTGCTACTACGCAGACTTTTGGATATTGTTCTATTTCATCTAGAAAGAACATTTTTGATGATACATTTTCAAATACATTACTATTGAAAGGGTGATTACCATCAATCTCTTTTATTTTTGTTGCCATAGCATCGGCAATCTTTTTTCTTTTTGTTCTGTAAACGGGCATTATACTCTCCTAAGTGTAAATTGAGCCTCTACATGTTTTTGTGCTAGATTTCTTATACTCTTTGCTATTAGAGGCTTTGGATTATACCCATTAGGCCATTGTTTAATTCCTAAATTTTCAAAAGTTTGATAAGGATCCAATTGATATGAATACTCTCCTATTAAACTTTTTGGGCCTTCTCTTAAAGTGTTTAAAACTACTGAGTTTGAAAATCTACCTGTTCTATTTATTAAAGCGGGTCTTCCCATATTTCTTCTAACTTCTGCTGGAAGACTTCTATTTATCTTTCCTTTTAATGCCGTTAATGAAATTGTTTTTTCTTTTTTGCCTGATTGACTAATTCTTTGCTCAGGTAAAACGCCTTTAATATCTATAACAAAAGGAGTGCTTTGTGTTCTTGCTATTTTTTCAGGTTTTATTAACTCAATATTTCTTTCTTCATTCTTAAATGTTTTTGCTTTTGACTTAACTGTTTTCTTTAAATTTTTTCTTTTTCTACCTTTAGTTATAGTTGTTATTACTTCTTTAATTACATCATCTGATGCTTGTTCAGCAATTGGAGTACTCATAGTTCTTTTCGGACTTAGTGACTCTTTGTCTTCTTGAATTGCTTTATTTACTGCTTTTATATACTCTTTTCTAACATTAACCATGTCTGTTTTACCAAAGTTAGGGTTCGGTCCAAGAAATATTGAAATAACATTATTTACTTTATATTTCTTTGCTCTTGTTTTTACTTTCTTTTGTAATAATTTAACCCCTAAAGCTTTAATTACTTGGTCATATAAATCATGCTCTTTTAACTCTAATCCTGCATTAAATTGAAGTTTAGATTTTTTTAGTGCTTGTATTGTTTGTAATGCAGTAGTTGTAGGTACATCATGTTCCTTTTGCACTCCTGATCTAAAAGCACTATAAAGAGTTGGAGAAGTTCTACCTTTTCTACTTCTTACTCTAGTCCTTCCCGGTAAATCTGATGCAAATAAACCTGCAACCTCATATTGAAACTTATCCCACATTTCTTGTGTTAGATTATCATATAGAAGTTTTAAAGTTCTTTGTCCATTACTTGCAGGTCCAGGTATTAAAAATAGTAGTGACCAAGTTTTTGGCCTTTTTAATCCTATATCACTAAAATTAATTTGATACATAGGTGACCCAGTCATTGTCTTACCTACTGTATGTTTTTTAAATCCTGTACCTCCAATAATATTGTTTCTTTTTGCTTCAAGACTAATCTTTCTAGCAATACCTTCCCACATCTCTTTAGTATTAGAAGCAGAATAGTATTTTACTTCATCAGGTGTCAACAACTTATTAGTTCTAGACCTTGATAAAATTAAACTAGTTCCTTTTATACAACCATTTATTAGTGCATCAGTTCCCCAAGTAAATTCAACTAAAGTTGTGCCTCCAAGAGCAGAAGGAAAAAATTTATTTTTAAAATTTTTATTTTCTCTAGTTATAGCTGCTCTAACATTTTTTTCTATTAATTTTTTTGCCATTACTTATGTACCTTATAGAAATCAAGTATTCTTTTTATATGGTCTGGAAATCCTATGTTCTCTCTCAAAGTAGTTGAGACTTCATTTCTAATCTGTGCTCCAGATATTGTTAGCCCTGACTTTCTTTCATCTTTAAGATAATATTTTACTAAATCAAAACAAGCAAGTTTTAAATCATCTGGAGTACTTGCGTAACCTGAACGATAAACAACCTTTACTGCTTTTGGTCCCATTGGAAACGCTTTGTCTCCTGTAGCTGTAGTTCTTCTTACTAAATCTAGCCCAGTGTCTACAATATACTCATATTTTCCACTTGAGTCTGAATTTTCTGTAATTAAAGTAACATAACTATCAGATTGACTTTGCCTCTCTTGTACTTGACTTACACTTACTAAAGGACTTTCATCTACCATTACTGCAGTAGTAAATTTATCCTTTATATCAAAGAACTCTGTTTTATCTGAACTATAAAAATCGACAAAACTTGTTCCACAGTATGTTTTTACTGCTTGACTTATGGCAGGAACAATCACATTAATTTTGGCGTCCTCATTGACACCTTTAATGCCTGAAAAATCCTTATATTGTTGTAATGTTATTAAGTTTGCCATAATTCATAAAAGTGAGGGGATAGGCTCCCCTCCAGCCTTACTTTTAGCTATTAGCTAGCTTTGTAACTTCTGATGTGAACAGATGTTGCACCGTCAATCATGTCGGTAAAGCCGAGTCTTTGTGAAGCCACAAGTACTCTTCTTTGGTTTTCAACATCATAATCTGATTCAATTGTTACGCCTCTTAATCTAGGCATTACATAGTTTCTAGCATATAAAGAAACTGCGTGGACTTTACTTACAGCTGGTGCTGCAAATTCGTCAACTAGTAATACTCTTGAGCCGAACACTTGTCCGATTTCACCTGATAGCTTAGTAGCCATGTCACCAACTAGGTTAGCATCTTGGAACTCAGCATCTTCTAGTAGTTCAAAATAACTTCTTTGTGAAACTAGATAAACAACTTCTGATGGATTAACACCATATTTACCCATTGCTTTTCTCATTGCTAACAAATCAGTTGCAACTAGTTTGTCTGTTGCAAACGCAGTTGTTGATTGTGTTGAGTGAGAACCAGAGCTATTATCTTGTGCAGCTAATTGGATTAAACCATCAAACGCACCTGATGAATACACACCATTAGCAGAGTTGTTACCTGCTAAGATTGCATTCTCAATACCTCTTGCATGAGATCTTACCATTGACTCTCTAATGAGTGGTAAGATTGGCATAATTGCATCTTCTTCAGTCTCATTACCTATGAAGGATTTTGAGATTAGTTTTACAGTTGAAAGAGTTTTCTCTGTTAAATCAATACCACCTGCTGAACCAGGGTTATATGCGTCGCCTCTTTCAGACAAGTTACCATGTGGTGAAGAACCACTAGCAGCTTGGTTTGCAGTAAACTCAGCATATCCTGAATCTGGTAGGATTGGGATAATCATATTTGCAGAAGTCATTGGTATCTCTCTGAATAGAGGTGCTAATACTAATTCATTCTGAATGTCTCTTTCGATATTTGTTGAAACAACTTGTTCAAAGTCTGCACTGGAAACAGCAACACCTGAATGTGCGTTTACTTTTTCCATTAAATTCTTAGCATACTCAGTATCGTTTCCTTTACCAGTAGATAGACCTAAGAATTTTGCGTCCATGATGTCGTTTTCAAATGCTTTTTTCCAGTCGCCTTGACCAGTCCTATCTGAGAAAATTCTTTTTGACTCTCTGATATTCATGATTTCTTCTGATTTCTCAGATAATTTAGCTTCAAGTTCTTTTACGACCTTGCCTAAATCTTCATGCTTTTCATTGACTCTTTTCTCAACATCAGACATTAGCCTTTCAGCTCCAGATAAACCTGCTTCAATCACAGATTTTTGTTCTTCCTGTTTTGCTTCTTGAACAGCCTTTTCTTCAGCTTCGATTTCTGCTGCTTTTTCTTCAGCTTCAATCTTTGCTTTTTCCTCTGCTGCTTTAAGTTCTGCTTGCTTCATTGCGTACTGAGCAACAGCTTTTTCAGCTGCATCAGCCGCGAACTTATCAAGGTCGAACTCTGGAGAAGTTTCAGGATTCATTTTTTCTTCTGACATATCAGTCTCCATTTTTTGGGATTTCTCCCCACTTGGCTGCTCAACTTTCACAGCGTCTGCTGAGTCAACTGAGTTAGCCTTTATAAATTGCTTTTTGAATTTTTCATAGTCTTCCATGTTATCAAATGACTTTGCTAAAGAGAATGTTGCACTCTGATTGCAAGGTACTGATACCACTGATACTTCAAATAATTCAGCGTCCTTTATTTTATATCCGTCAGTTTCGGTCATATAATCTGCGTCCTTGACTCTGAAGCCGACAGAAAACGCTCCAAGGACACCGTCTTTAACTAAATCTTTTATTTCACCTGCTGCTTTAGAAATTCTACCTGAGATTTCTAAACCTTTGTCGGTTACTTCTAAACCTGTTGCTCTACCGATAGGCTTATTGTGGTCATGATTAAAGAGTAATACAGGATTATTTTTAAAATTTTCTAATCCACCCTTTGTCCATGCCTCAGCTTCGATTATATCGCCAGCTCTATCTAGTGCATTTGTACTTGCAGAACCTTTGATGTCTATACCGCCATCATCGGTTTCGCCTAAGGTTTTAAAATTATTAGTCCAATGAAAAATTTTATTTGACATCTTCTTTCTCCACTTTCTCCACTTTAGGAGCTGCTTTTGGTTTTTCAACCTCTACAGGAGCAACAGAAACAGGATATCTTTTATTAACCACAGCAAGAATTCTGTTCCATGAGCCAAAGTATCTTTTCAAAATATAGTCTTTGACAGGAACTTCACTTCCGTATGATTTGTATTCCGCTAAATCCATTTTTTCTACGCCTTTCTCAACGAAGAAATTAGATACAGCTTTTATCATCATATCTTTTGTCATAATTATTCTTCCTCAATTGGAGAACTTTCTGTTGGTCGTCCTCCCTCCTGTGGATTTACCGAAGAACCTGCTAAATTTACAGGAACTCTTGGTTCATCGAATCCATCAATTGGATCTTTACCTAGAGCTTCTCTTGCTTCATTAGTACTTATGATTCCTGTATTCACAAGTGTAGCATAATAAGCTGCTTGGTCTCTTAATTCAGGTTGTAAAGCAGGAATACCTGTTACATCTTCATTTAGAGTAAATCCAAAATATCTTTCCAAAGCATATCCTATTTTTCTAACTATAGGTATTATAGTTTCTAAATAATATAGTCTATGGTTTGGTCTTATGTTTGCATTATTACCACCATCTAATAAAATAGGTGGTATTCCTAGTGCTTCAAGTATAATTTTTTCATTTGCTTTTATTGAATCTTGAAAGTCCAGTTCTCTAAAATTAATTTGAGACATTGGCTCTACTTCAAGTCCTCCATCAAGTATAAGTGGTCTTCGACCTCCAGTATTTGGATTGTACCTCATACTCCATGCTTGTAACATTCTTTCTTTGATTTTCTCAGAAAGAGTGTTAGGAGATTTAAGTACCAATCCTGGGACTGCTCCATTTTTGAAAAAATTATCTTGAAACTTTCTCATACTTCCAAGTAACTGCATTGTTCTAAATGCTGGTTTTAATCTTGGAACTCCACGATATATGGAGTTAAAACTATTTTCTTTGATATGTATAATTTCATTTACACTATAATCAATGCTATTATCAAATGTATACTTATCAATATAAGTTTCGTCGTCTGAATATATTGTTACTTTTTCTGCTGGTAGATGATACATATGAGCACCATCAAAATAAATAAATATATTACCATCAATCAATAAGTCAATTATCAGATTTCTTTTAAATGTACTTATATCTTGAAATGGGTTAGGTTCTCTATTTAGTAATTGATCTACCTTTACTCTACGAATGTTTTTTATTATATTGTTAACGCCTTGTCTTTGCTCACCTACAGTGTAAGGTATTTCAGCAACATCATCTACTATCATGTTTACTGCTCTATTAACAACTTCTAATTCTTCGTAAGCATTTCTATAATTAGTAACAATTTCACGCGAATCGATAGTCATACCCTCGTTTCTGGATATGACATATTGCGAAGGATTTAATTTTTCCTCCGTCTGTCTGTTTATTCCTAAAAATCTATCGTACCATGCCATGTTTTTCTCTTTGTAACTCGACCCACCTTGCCTGTTTCTCTGCTGTGATTAGTTTGGGTCGTTTCCCGTATATTGAGTGTAATCTCAAATGGTGCTGATGGCAGAGAGTAACTGTTTTATTATAAACTTTGTCGTAGTTTTCACTGATGAATTGTTCCCGAACATTTAGGATATCTTGTTCAGTCTCTATAGTTATGTTATTTGTGCGTAGCCAAGTGTCTAGCAATTCGGTCAATCCGTAAAAATGGTGAAAATCTAAATTATCTGTGTTGCCACATATATAACACTCGTTTTCTTTTTTATACTGTGATTTAGCTTTATCTCTCACATATTTAACTAAATCTCTCTTAAATTTCATATCTTACTCTAGTTAGAATTATAACAAAAGTTTACACCAAAAGTCAAGAAGTATTTTTGACAGGTGTGTCTAAAACGAGGTGGCTGTGGTTTCAAATGTATATAGTGCATATCGTATTGCATCAGCCATGTGCGATGCTCCATCATGTTTTGGTCTCTCTTTCATCAAATTAGGGTTTGGATCCCATTGATACTGGTCAAGACACATTAATACTTCTCTACAGCCTTGATTTACATATAAATCATCATTGTCAACTATTCCTGCTACATGACCAATACCATCTAGTACTGACTTTTTGGCATTTACAGTAGTAATATCATAGTTTTGTGCAAAATCAAATCTTGTTTGTTGTGCTGCAGAGTCAATATAAATCCAATCTATATTATACTTATCAACCATTTTTCTAATTTGATAAGCATGTTGTTCTGTAGTTCTTTCTGAGTCTAAATATTCATCTAACACATAATACTTTTTCTCGTCCCAGTCATATGCAATTACACAGAATGCAGTAGGGTCTTTATACCCTACATCAAGCCCAGCAAAGACGTCCATCTTTGAAGTGTCAAAGTTATCTAAATCTGCAATTTGAGATTCATGATTAAATGACCATATCTGACCCTCATACACATTGAAGTCCGCCATGTATTCTTGTGCAAATTCTGATTCTGACATTGTTTTTCTTGCTTCTTTAATATCTTCTTCTGATACACGAGGATTCTCGTGCCAAGTTGCTTTTATACTAGCCCACTCAGGAAACTCATCAGTAAATCCTCTATAATAAAATTCTGCGAAATAGTTATTTCTGCCACGAGGTGTAGAAATAAATATTGCTTTTGAATTATCCTTATCTAGTGTAGGTCTTAGTGCAACATTGAAAGCATCTCTTCCATCTACAAGCGCTGCTTCATCAAATATAATTAAGTCATAACTTCTACCAACAACTGAATCAACCTGATTGATTGACCCCATACGAATAGTAGAATTATTACTGAGTTCTATAACTTTGTCTTTTGCATTATCTCTTATCACTTCTAAATCAAAGTGCTTTATAAGATTTCTTTGTAAGTCAAATGATATTTGTGATAGTGAATAATTTGGAGACATGAGTAGTACATGACTATTTGGTACTAAACATATAAGTTGTCCAATTATATTTGATATATAAGTTTTACCCTGTCTACGAGAAATCGCAGCACAGATAAAACGATATTTAGGATTATTGATTGCATTTATGATTGCATTTTGTGAAGTGTTAGGTGTGATACCCAATAAATCCATATAACCATCAATAGGAAGTTTGATGAATCTATCATCATCAAAATCCATGAGATAATTAGTCTCTACATCTGCTCTACTTGCTTCTATCAATGTAGTGTCTCAGGTTGAAATGGATTGTCCTCTTCGCTAAGAAGGTCATTCTTCTCAACGACTTTTAGAAGATAAAGGTAAGCGCTACAAAGTTTTGAATAACTAAGTTCAGCTCTTGTTAGTGCTTCTCCTTTTAGTTCTTTTTCAGTAAACTTCATAAGTGCTTTTGTAACTTTCATGGTTGTTTCATCTAACCATACTTTTCTGGTATCAACTGTTGGTATTGCCATTATCTTTTCCTTTTTCTTCTAATTCCTTTAACATGCTTCTGGGATTTTGGTGGTCGTTTAGTACTACCACCTTTTCCTGCCCAAAAGACTTTATTTGCCCACCAAGCTGCAGAAGACCTTCCTTTAGCAATATTCTTACGATGTCTTGCTTTGAAACTTCTTCTAGCTTCTGGACTATAATTATGACCCATGCCTTGCGCTCCGAATCTAATTATCTTTATTTTTCCACCCACTCTTACAGCAACAACAGCTTTTTTGGTCGGGTGTTTTGGTGTTCTCTTTGGTTTATTTAAACGTGTGAGTCCCGCTCTTTTTAACCTAGCTTTTTCTGCTGCTGTAAGTGCCATTATCTTCTTCTACCTGGAAACCTAGGTCTCTTAGGATTTAGTGTTTTACCAAATCTTGGGCCAATAGCTTTAGGTGCAGAAGCATATCTGAACGCTTCAATACCATTTGGATTTTTAGTATTCACTAAAGCTCCTGCTGCTGCGTTCATATCTCTTGTAACTCCTCTATTGAGTCTATGTTTACGAATCTTCTGAGTATTGTGTCTACCAGTCGGTCCGCTTAAAAATCCGCTTGTTCTAGCTGCCATTTTTTCTCCTCAGCGCTCTCTCGTATACTCCGTGAGAGCTTCCCGGCATGAATCTCTTTGCCTTTCCTCTGCCATGAGAATGTATGCCTTTTAGTCCTAGCCTTCTAGCTCGTTTACGAGCTGCTCCAGCCGTTTTAAAAATATCTTTATTTTTGATATATTTTTTATGTTTAGTTTTGTTCAGTGCCATTTTTAATATAATTCCTAATTCTAACTTTGTTATGAACGGTATTAGGAAGCTGTGATAGTTTTCTAATCTTTTGACTATTACAAATTTTTTCGTGAGTTCTTTCTACTAGTTCATCTAAAAGATGATTTAGTAAATGAAGTTCTTTAATGAGTTCTTCTTTTTTCATGGTCTCCTTTATTAGGAGATTACCTTCTTCTTCTGGTAGTTCTCCTCTTTTTTCTACCTCGTTTAGCAAAAGTAGCAACATTTCTTGGTTTGCCACCTGGATTACCTGCTGCCCGCTTTCTTCTTACTGCAGAACGAATCTGTGCTTTAGTCATTCGTCTTGCTTTACTAGCAGGCACACATTTAGGGTATCCTCTTTTACTTTTTCTAGCAGATTTTCTTCCGCAAGGAGCATAGCCGCCACCTTTACGAGGTCTGGATATATCTACCCAGCCTTCCTTAAACCATTTGGTTAAACCACCACTATGTCCTGGCATTATTTTGATTTTTCTTCTGCTTCAATCATTTTATCTTTGATGTCAACAGAGCCGTCCCAGTTTTTATCCTTTCCTGAAAGAATATTCCATAACTGAGAAAACTTTAATTTGATATAATCTATCATCTTCTTTTTACTCCCATTCTAAAGCGTCCACCACGCTTTTTATATGTTCTAACTAACCACCCATTTGCATAAGCAGATGGATATACCTTAAACTTTCTCTTAGCCTCAGCTTTTACTCTAGCATACAGAGTTGGGTTTGTTGGTACTGGTCTTTTCTTAGCGGCCTTTCTTCTTCGTCCGCCTTTTCTTTTTCTGTGTCCTGGCATTATGCGCTTTCCTTAATCCTGCTTTTGCAGACTTGAAGATTGATGCGACAGTTTTCTTGCCCATCACTCTTGCTCGTTGTTCACCTACAGTTAATATCTGTATTTTTCTTGCGTAACTTTTACGAACTCTTTTAACTTTTCGTACTGTTGCTCTCGCATCTTTTGCAGTAGCAAACTTAATTCTAACAGTATCTTTTGGATTCTCGTCAGTATAAAGTCTTCTTCCACTACCTTTTGGCTTTTTTCCTGTTCCTTTTTTTGGATCTCGTTTTTTTCTTCTTACCATAACCTGATGCGTATATTGCTCTTGCCTGTCTATCTGCGGCTTTCTTTGTTTTGTGAATCTTTCCAGATTTACCGAATCTATAACCGCCTTTAACTTTTCTTACGGGCATTTTTATATTTTCCTCCTCTACGCTTTCTTTTGCAGTATTGTTTTTGTGAAAATCCTTTAGGATTATTACAATTTATTTTTCTTTTTCTGCGTAGAGTCCACTTGTGTTTCATTTACAAGGTCTGTTCTTTTTTCTAATAGCTGCTTGAAGTGCTTTTGGTAACTTCTTTTGCTTAGCAGTAAGACAAGGTTTTAATCCTCTTTTCTTACCATTCATTTTTTTCTTTTTACCTCTTTTGTGCATTGGCATTGCGCAACTCCATTAACCGTTTCCGGTCTTGCTGTATAATTACAGGCTTAGGTGTTTGATTATTACTACCCTTGGTGAATGTAGGGTGAGACCATAAATATTCACATTTCTCTTGGCAATCATTCCTATGTGCCACAAATTCATCAATCTCATTAAGAGTTAGGTCATCTACTACATAAACTAGAGCGTCATTGGATTCTAAATTCCAGTTCATCTCGGTAAGTTTTAAAAGTTCTCTATCAAAAGGAATTATCTTTATTTTACCTTCAAGATAGCTTTTATAACTCCAAGGACAAACATGACGAATACTGCGAAAGTATTGAAACCAAATAGATTTATCCTCTACTTCTTTTCTTCTTTCCACCTTTTTTCTTTTTCTTTTTACCCATTGGTTTTTTCTTCTTATGCATTGGCATATGAATTCTCCTATGTCCAACGAGGAGGCTCGTCTGGACACTCTACCCATCGCAACTTAGTCTTGAGGGGCATAAAACACCCACATAACTTGCAGGTTTTCCAAAACTTATTAAATTTAGGACATTTTTTACAAATGTCATATCTGTCCTGATAAGACAGCTTCTTTCTCATCTTAACTTTTTCGGTAGTTTCGATCTTTTCTTTCTTTGTAAGTTTTTCTTACGCGCTAATAACATTTTCTCTCTTGGAGAAATTTCTTTTTCGTGTTCTTCTTGTACATTGTACATTGCTGCACCTGATGTTGGTATCTTATTCTTCGCCATAGTGTCTCTCATATGCTATTTTTGCATTTTTCTCTTTTTCAAATGTATATTCTACATCATTCTTTTTATCCCAAAAAGCGTATCCGCCTTCTACCTTGTAAACACCTTTCTTTACTTTAGGTGCTTTTTTAATGTCTTTTTTCTCGTATTCCATAGTTACTCCTAAACTTGTATATTCCACATGGCCAGTATTAACACGGCACCACCTACTATTAAGCTTCCTGATGCTCCAATTAGTATTGACTCTATTCTACTTATTGATGAATCCATATCATCAAATCTATTGAAACAAGTTTTCCATCTTTCTTCACACATGGCCTCATGACTAGACATTCTTTTGTCTAGGTCTGCGATATCCGCTGTATTTTTCTGCACATCTGTGTCCATCTCGTTTTTCCCTCTTCTTCTTGTTGATTCTTTCTCAACTATTTTTAAATTATACCAAAAATCGTACCTGAAGTCAAGTACTATTTTTCAATGGTATAGATTTTAACTGGCTCGGACTTTCCTTTGACCGTAACCTCGTCTAAGAATTTGTAGTCATACCCGTCAACCATACTGTATTCGGATATGATAAGGCTAGTATCATACTCTTTGCAACTAGATTCTAACCTAGCAGCGAGATTAACACTATCACCAAGAACACTGTAATCAAACCTGTTCGAACTACCGAAGTTCCCGACCACACAGAGTCCTGTATTGATTCCCGCTCCTGTATTAATTTCATCCAAGCCTTCTTCTCTGAGTCTTTCATTAAGCTCCTCCAATGATTCTCTCATTTCGAGAACCGCTTTGGTTGCATTCTCCACTTGATTGTCATCATCAAGTGGTGCTCCCCAAAATGCCATGATACAATCTCCCATATATTTATCAATTGTACCGCCATGTTTTAATATGATTTGTGTTTGATTGTCAAGGAATCTGTTAATAAGTTCTGTGAGTCCTTGAGGATTTGATTGATATTTTTCTGAAATTGGTGTGAATCCTCGAATATCAGAAAAAAGAAATGTTAGTCGTTTTGTCTCCCCACCCAATCTCAGTAATGATGGGTCTTTTTGTAATTTTTTAACCAAGGCAGGACTAACGTATGTCCCAAATTGTTGTTTGATTCGAAGTTTCTGTTGATACTCCGATAGGAAACTTACGAAAGTATGATATGCCCAAAATAAAACGGACAATATCACGATAGAACTGCCGTCAATCAAATAGGAAGATTGATAGGCATACCAGGTTCCATATCCAGAACCTACAACGACAAATGCCAGTACAGGAATGGAAAACCAGACAGACCTTGATGCAAAAGCCATAAGCAACAAAGCCAGTAAAGTAGTGGTATATTTAAGGCCAAGAGCCCAAGTTGGTGAACTAGGGGCAGAGCCTTGTATAAGATTGTGTAATATATTTGCTTGTATTTCATGTGGGTATTTAGCTCCAGCAGGTGTAGGCACTGGGTTTGTTATTCCTTCTGCTGTAGTTCCGAAAATAACAAAGGGTGCACTAATAGGGTCATTGATAAATGCTGAAGCTGTTTGTTTATAAAATTTTGTATTCCAGTTTAACCAGATACGACCATTCGCATCTGTATTCATTAAAGGGTACTGGGGGACTCTAACCCAAGCTAAACCCTGTTCTTCTGTTTTTATTTGGTAACTTATATCTCCTGTTCCGACTCTTAAGAGTTCCAAGGCGAAACTCGGGTAAAGTTTTGACTGTACGCTTACGACTAAAGGCACTCTTCTGGTTACTCCGTCTATTTCTGGAGTAGCGGTGACTAGCCCTAAACCCTTTGCCTTTGATTCCAGTGTAGACACTGTAGGTAAAATTCCTGGGTACTTGTATAGCCATGGTGTTGGGTCTCCTCCTATCTGGGCTGTACCTACATGAGGATTTGTCCCAGTAACTTGTGTCGAAGCTGCTGAAGCTAGGACTGTTGGTGTATAATTCATTCTAAGTGCTAGAATATCATCATGTCTTATATCACGAATATCGGGGTTGGGCATTAGTACTGTAATACCTGGAATAGCACTTGTTGTAGTAATCAAGTCTGCATACGCTGTTCTAGGTAACGGCCAACCCCCATATTCCTGAATAAAATTTTCATCAATATCTACAACGAGTATATTATCATTTTGAACTGGTTTTGTATTCATAATTAACCAATCAAAAGTTTTTAGTTTTGCTATTTCTAAAGGGTAGGGATTCCATATGAGTATTCCCATAAAGAATATTATAGAAAGTATTTTATTAATCATATCTATTTATTACATAAAGATTATTTACAACCGCTGCTGTAATTAGAGAGTTGATGAGAACCATTTGATGTGTGTTTGAGTTTTGGTGAACTAATGGCAATACAATAAGTTTTAATGCTATTACTTCCGCTACTTCTGGTTGTTCTCCTAAGATAAAGTTTCCCTCTCTAACATTATCCATAGTTTCTAGTGCATAAATTGTTGTTGCTAAATCTAATGAATTTACTAACCATGAAAGTCTAATCTGTTCCTTAGTAGGTTTTGGGTGTACATTAAAAAAATTAAGTTGATTTCTTTCTTCCCAATCTTTTATAAGTTTTGAATCTTTATTCATTTGTTCAAAGTCAAATGGAGTTTCTGGTAAAGTTAAATCTAGTTCATCTGCATGTAAAGGATTTGTAAAGTATAAAACTGCAGCTCCCACTAGTAATAATGCTATTAATCCTCTTAAAAACTTTTGTGCAAAAGGAGTCTTTTTAGGTCTCATAGGTGTGTACTTATAACTCATTGTTGAGTAACATTTACAGTACAGCCTCCAACAGTATAACAACTTTGTGTTAGACTATAAGTTTGTGCTATGCTTCCTAATTGTGTCAAAGTTAGAGTAGTAGGTTGATTACCTGTGATTGTTATTTGTGCGTTATGATTTGCACTTCCTGATTGTGTTAAGTCTGTAATAGAAGTTGATGTACTACCATAGTAATAAATATGACTATAGTGACTGCCCTCTCCTGATTGTGATACTTCGTGTTCGACACTGCTAGCATGAATATCTAGCCAGTGAGTGTGAGTACCACTTTGGTATATATCAACATCATTATTGTTACCCCAAATATGTCTACCATACGTTGCTCCGTCATATTGGATAACGCTTTCATTATTGCCTGTACCATCGACATCTCCTCCCCAGCTCTTTCCAGAACCCCAGTAAGGAACCCAAGATATTGAGTTACCGTTACCATATTGATTTAAATTAAAAACATTGTTCGCATGGTCAAATGAAAAGTTTATATAATTATCATAACCAATCTGGTTAATATTTATATCAACTCCATCACCACTATTTACCTGTTCTATATGAACATGATTATCATCACTAGGGCCAGCATAAACATCTGGACTTACTGCTAGTATGGAAATTATGAATAATGTGACAAGCGCACATATTTCACATTTATCTTGTATATCTTCTTTTTTCATTCTTGTGTTATTACGATTATTGAATCGCTACCTCCCTCTAAATCAATTGTGCCTTCGTATCCTTCAACATTAGTAATGAGTTTAGTACTACTGTCGATTGGTACTTTAATTCTTATTACACCTTGTACATCTCTATAAAATACAAGGCCTCCATCTTCTACAAATATGTTATATTGACTGTCATTATTTTTACCAAGAGTTGCTCCTGATAACCTGACTCCTCCAACACTTGTAGTAGCTTGTTGGTCTACAAGTTTAACTGTTGTTGCTTCTAGTTCTTCAATAACATCAAGTAAGTCTCTTAAAAAATCTGCTTCTAAAAAATCTATGTCTAATTCTGAATATTCTAAATTAACTTCAGTATCTTTTAGTGCATCTGCCTCTAATTCATTGAACTCTAGAAAATCTACATCAAGTATTCCTGAATCTTGATTTTCATTTAACCCTTCCTCTATTTCTTGTCTTATTTCTTGAGGTGGATTAACAATAAACATATTGTCAATAATTGCTGGTGTTATACCATTTATTACTACAGACTGTGTTGGTTTACTATCAAGTGAAGAAACCATAGTCGCTGCGTATGCTTGATCTAATGTAACTTCTCCTGCTTGATTGCTTACTATAATTATTCCTGAAGGGTCTCCATATTCATCAGGTAGTAGTATTACTAAGCTTCTACCAAGTTCATCAATTGTAGTAGTAAAGTTAGTTCCACGAACTGCAATCTGTGCTGTCGGTGTGGATATATCAATATTCTGTTTACTAATTCCACCACCAGATGCAAATCTTGCTGTACCAAATGCCATCTTCATAACCATTTTAGATTTGTCTGGATTTGGGTCGTAGATTACTTCATCAATTAAAACTCTAGTATGTTCTGTTAATGCTAATTCTGCTTTATCTAAAAACTCGATTAACATTCTACCATTTGTAGTTTCTGCTCTATCATACAAGTTTACTTTTGTATTTACAGCAGATTGTATTGTTTCGTTATTACGAGTGAGAGAACCAAGTCCTGTACTCTCGATAATATCGCCGATAGAGTCGGCATAAACCGACCCTATCGCACTGATACTAACTATCGTTAGAACTATCTTTTTGATTAATCTGAATTGTTGCATTATCAGAATTTATATCCAGTTGGATATTTCCATTTGGAGTGGAGCAAGAAGTTCCTGCACCTGCAGCACATGTACCAGATATTTGATTAATATCTATATCTGCACTATCTCCAACAAAAACGACTGTCTGTTCATGGGAACCGTCATTCATAAGAACATTAATATTATTGGAATCTCCAGTAATATCCCAGTTCCATGTATTATCATCGCTTTCGAAATCTAAATCAAAAATATTAGAACTTCCAATTAAGGTAAGGTCTAAGTCTAATCTTTCGGCACTTGCCACATAACCTTGGTCTAAGTCCCAAGTATTTGAATCACCTGTTACAGTAATGTCAAATGTTGAGTCGTCCGATGAACCAATATAACCAATGTTCCAGTCTAAAGCATTTGAGTCCCCTGTGAAACTCAAGTTGTAAGTAGAACTATCAGCTGTGAGAGGTCCATACAATAGGTTTTGATTGCCAAGGAAATCTAAATCGAAAGTTAAAGAACTACCTACTATTGACATTGTTCCTGGAGAACCATTTGAAAAATCGTCTGCTCCAATCTTGTTACCAAATCCTATTTGGTCAATGTACAATGTAAGTGTATCCCCTTCTTGGTCAATCCAAACTTCATTGTCGTCAGTTGCTTGTGCGAATAGTAATGTTGGAATTAAACTTAGGCCTAAAAGTATTCTAATCATTATTCTCTCCCTTCTATCTTCCAAAGACCTCTATCGTGTCCTTGAAAGACCAACTCTAGTACGGCAGCCTCTACGGCTGTGCGTACAGCATAAGTAACAGATTCATTTTTACCAGTACCGTCTTCGAATTCAACTAATTCAGTACCTTGCTCAATGAATCTAAAAACATCTCCTGAAGCACCATATGAAAGTATGGTCTTTTTAGTTTGTACATTCAGAAGAACTTCTCCTGTAAGTACACTTACTGCTCGGAGACTAACAGTAACTTGGTCTTGTCTGTATTGTCTTGACATACCTATTCCTAGATATCTTGCTCCTCTACCGCCTGTAAGTAGATTTGTATCGTATCCTATAATGCCACCCTCTATAATCATTCCTGCAAAAAGCATGGGCCCTAGAGTGGGAGCTTCTTCTCCCAACATTTTTGCTGCTTCTTCTCTACCTGAACGAATTATTTGTCTTTCACGAACAAGATGGTCAATACCTTTTCTTTCAACTACACGGAACCATGTTCCTTGCCCTGCTGATTTTAAGGAGTCAATAAGCATCTCTGTACCGCCTTGAGTTACGGCAGTACTAAAACTTGCTATATTTTGTACGGATTTTCTTTGACCTGTTAAGTCACTAAATGAATATACTGCAACGATAGGTTTCTTTTCTGCAGGTGGTAAGTTTAGTAGTTCTATGTATGAAGGCATTTTTACAACCTCTGGATTTTCTACACAAATGTAAGGCATAGCTTTTTCAAATATTCTGCCACCTGCCTTTGCATAGTTCCATAAATCATGGTTGTACTCTTCTCCCCACATATCGGGATTACAGTCCTGTGGATTTTCACTCCACTTAGGAACTGCTGCACAACCTGTGAGTAATATTAAAAATAAACTAGCCGCCGCCCGAACCATCGCTACCACCAAATGAGCCTGTTCCAATTGGAATCTCGATTATTGTTTCAGTACCATCTGATGATACAATAGTCATTCTTATAAATTCAGTACCGTCTTCATTAGTAATAACTTCATAAGTAACTACATTACCTTCTAGTGTAAAACTTCCAAATCTGACAGGGTTGTCATTTGAGAACATATTTTCTACTAGTTGCTTTGCCATTTGGGCATATATTCTTGATTCTAAGTTACGAATGAACTTAGCGAGTGTTGAATTATCTGCTTCTCTTTCTGCAGCTTTTCGTGCAGCTTCCAAAGCATCTTCGATAGCTTTCTTTCTTGCATGCTCTTGGTTTTCAATAGTCAGATAATGTGCTCCTGTTCCTATTCCTGAAAAACTAGGATTTTTAAATTTATGTACGATTTCATCAGCATTTAGTTCAGCAATAAATCCAATGCAAACTAATGCGAGTATAGCTCCGAGTACACTATTTGCGACTCTATTATTTAGTTTTCTTTCGTTCATTTTCTTTTAATTCTAAAACTGTATCCAGTTTCTTTTGCAGTCGAATCATGTCATTATCTAACATTCTTATTTGGTCAATTAACTGTAAGATTGTTATTTTCATTTCTTCGATTGCAGGGTCAATCTTTTCTGTTATTGTAGTCCAGACAAAGTATACAAAATAACCTAATCCCACCATTGCAACAACTGGAAATCCAAATTGTTGTATGGCATCAATCACGTCTTGCATCGATACTCCCTGATTCTACAAAGTTTTCTGCTCTTGCTATTTTATCTAAATCTGGTGTTAGTCCAAGAGCAGAACTTACACTCATATCTATTTTAATCATATCATTGTTCATTACTTTGATACGAGTAATTAACATTTTAGAAATACCTCTAACTTCTTCAGTATCTCCAACAACATCGTCCATGATTTTTCGTATAATAAGAAATATAAAACCTCCCATGAACAGTGCTGCTGCTATGGGTGCTCCTACTTGTGCTATTAAATCAAATATTTCCATTATACTTCTATTGCGAATATTTTATCTTCGTTTACTTTTTCTAAGTCAAAATTTATTGAGACGCCACAGCCACAACTGGCTGTTTCTTTTGGATTGATAAATTTAAATACTTCATTCAATCCTTCTTTTTGATAATCTAGTGTCATACCTACTAAGTATGGAACTGATATTTA
>VTLG01014113.1_pt1 | contig 20766 bp, 27 predicted proteins | sample 4694571 | NCBI WGS metagenome assembly VTLG01 (sample SAMN12604809, study PRJNA352737) | marine metagenome | biome: ENVO:00000447; feature: ENVO:00000209|ENVO:00000569|ENVO:01000036; material: ENVO:00002151; isolation source: viral sequences binned using virsorter ... | reverse complement strand
CCTCTAAGTAGTCTTGCGTAGCCGTTATCAGTTCCAGACATTGTAATTTGAGTATGAACTAATACTTTATTTGAGCTTGAAGATGGTGTTATAGATACATTTAAGCCTGTAACATCTACAGAACTTCCTGTAGTTGAAAATGTGCTGGTTTTGGTGGTGGATTGTACCTGTAATATTTTTCCAATATCACTACCACCGTCTATTGTCGTTCCATCGGAAAAATTAATAGTCATTAAGAAACCTCCTGTAAAACAAACTTGTATTTTTTGCCATTGCGTTGATTAATCAAGAAAAGCGATTCCTCTCCTTCCTGTATAGTATAGCTTCCCCAAGTTCCGTCAACGTCATTAGATGACCCCTCGTTAGATAAATTAAAGTCATTAACAAATAAATTTGCCCATCTTAGAGTAGTTGACCCTAAATTATGTGTGTTGTTTGTTGCAGGGCTAATTGATCTCATCCCTGTTAAATCTTGATTATTAACTTGATCTACAATGGTATCCGAAGTAACTATTGTTCCACCAGCATCAGGAAGAGTAACCGTTCTATTTGAAGAAACTGTACTAGGGGCGGTTACTGATACATAATGACTACTGTCAGTATCACTAAATCTAATCGCATTCTGTGCATTTAAAGTAATTCCATCACCACTAAAAAACAATGCTTCAGTTCCAGAAGAACTAAAACCCATTACGTTTGCAGCTTTTCTAAATAAACCTAAATCGGTATCTGTATCAAAAGAAAGAGCAGGGGTTGAAGCGCTTGTAGAATCATCTATTAACAAAACGCCTGTCATTGTTCCGCCAGATTTAGAAAGTAAACCTAGATTTGCTGAATCGATATTACCTATCTCAGTAAATCCATTGTTACTTGAGTTCCTAATTTTTAAAATATTTGTAGAAGTATTTAAAAAAGGCATTCCAGCCACACATTGACTGCTTGTAAGATCGCTAGATTTAGAATTTGAAGATTGTATTGCAGCAAAAACATTATTCAGGTCAGTTCTTACGTTTGCGCCTGAAGCATTTTCAATTGTGTAATTTGTAACGTCAGCCACGATTAAATACTATTTTCCTCCATGTTAACCTCCTTTGCCGAAACCAACAGCACTGTAGGTAAAGTTCCTATCAATACTAGCATTACTTGAGTTCTTGAAATGTACTGTAAAGCCAGTTCCAGAGATATTACTTAATTCAAAAAAGTCTCCTGTAGCCATGTTTTGCGGAGAAATATTAACAGATGGTAAAAAACTATTTAAGTTTCCAAGTGCAGAAGTTCCAACAAAAAACGGTGCTGTAAATGTAACAGATTTAGCGCCTGCCCCAGATGCTATAACTGATGATTGCTCAGTTCTTGATGGCATTGTTGCTGTATATCCAGCTTGTTGTAAATTCATATTTTGTGCTGTATCTGTGGTAGATAGAACAATTCTAAATCTAAAACCTCTAGCCTTAAATGTTCCATTTGCAAAATCATTAAAATCTCCAAATGAACTCATATCATCAGAAGTTTTTACACTTAATTTTGCATTAACTTCTTGTGCAATAGTTCCATCAAAATCTGTCCATGTATCTATATTTTCTGTTCTATTATCAAATTCATCTCCTGTATAAAAACCAACTCCTTGAAAATGACGTTTTAATGTAAGTGAGAAGATGCCCCCAAGATCAAGCGTTTCATTGAAATCACAAGTACCTGTTGCATTTGCTGTTGGGTCTGTAAGTTTTAGACCACCTAAACTTGAATCGTAAACAGTATGTGATTTATTTCCATCATAAGGTGTATCGTCAGTATCTTCTCTGTCAGTTTTTACAATTATAGAATCTAAAAGATTTACAGCAGTTGAAGAAACACTTGTTGCGTTTGCACTAAATCTTTCTCCATCATCTTGAAATTTTAATAAATATGTTCCTGTTAAAGCTGGTACTATGACTTCTGTGGCATTACCAGCAACAGCTTCAATAACATCTTGAGCCGATTGGAATGTAGCATTATTTCCAGTTTGATTTGTGTGTCGCACATAAACCCGACCACCATGTAAAACATCCAAATCTGTTGATTGATCAAATCTTAATCGAACAAATTGTTCATTGATAGGCTCAATCGTTAATCCAGAAACATCCGCTGGTACTGCTGTTTTACCTTTGACAGTAAAAGTTGTTGAAGTTTTATTTGACGATATTTTTAAAGCAGCATTAAAAGAAAAAACCTCAAATGTATATGTTCCAATTGTTGCATCTAATAATTCAAAATCGGCGGCAGTAGTAACAACGGAAATAAAATTCCCACTTTGAAATCTATAATTTAGTTGGTACTGAACCGCTCCTTGTACAGGCTGCCAATCAACAATCAATTTACTTCTAGCTGCATTATTAATTACGACAAGTTGTTCTGAAACTGTTAAATTGCTTGGTGGTGGTAAATCTGCATTTAATAAAGATACAGTTCTTGTTGGCAATGCAACACCATCTTCAATAAAAGCATATTTACCTTCAACATAAGTTAGAGCTGTTATTAAATAATTAATATCATCTTGTTCTTCAACAGTGACAACTCTAAACAGTTGAGTTTGTAAACTTGTACTAGATAATAAATAAGGTGCGTTTGTATTTGGAGCGGATGAAAAAGCTGAATCAACAGTTAAAACAGCATTTGATATTGCAACAATAGTTTTTGACTCAACAGTGCCATCAGATAAAATAACGCTTATTGTTGGTGAATCATCCAAAGCTGGTAAAGTTGTACTTGATAAAGCATCAATAGTAATTGTTGTTGTAGTTGCTGACACAACACGGCCACCTCTTCTTGCACCTGCTCTTACAGGATCATTTATTTCAATAACAGCACCGGGTCTTACAACTATTCCTGAATCAATAGAAGTTGTAAAATTAACAATTTCAGATTCGTTTTGTTCGGCAAAAAGTATTGCCCTTCCTAAACGGGCAGCTTGATTTCGGGAGGTACACGCAAATGCTTTTACTTGCTTAACAACCGTGCCTAGTTTACTTATAGCAGTGCTATCTTCTACTACTTCATAATCGACCTCTGATGAATCCATATTAAAATAACTGACAGAAACAACAGAATGTCTTTGTTTTAAACTACTACCCTGATAATTAAAACCACCTTCACCGACATTTGCCAAGTTAAACAAATAACTTGCTGTTGTAGGTTTATCTTGATTTATTGTTATTGAACCAGCAGACCATATTGGCATACACCTCATTACACCAGCTAAATCATTTATGGCTGCAAAAGCTTCCTTCGGACTTTGAATATTTACATTACAACTAAATCGTGCCTCCTTTGCACCTGAACCAGTGCCGTCATCAACTTCTTCATTAGCAAATTGGCTTGCTGCAACAAAACTAAAAAGGTCTAAATTACTCTCTGTAATATGATCTCCTAATCCATATCTAGTATTTGTTAAGAGGTCAAGTAAAATCATAGAAGGGCATGAACACCAAACACCACTTCCAAGAACACCATTAAAAACGTAACCGCTTGGATAAACAATACGACCAGTTTGCAAATCAACAGTTGGTGTACCAGAATTATTTGCACCAGCACCGGGAATTTTTACCTTGCAGCCTCTAAGCCTATATCGCCTTCTTGGAATACTGTTGAATTGTTTACTGTCCAGTCTTAAAGCAACATATGCTGAATTTAAATATCTGCTGTTATTGTCAATAACTTCTTGAATACTTGTAAACTGGAAAGCATTTACTTTTGTTGCATCTGTACTATCTTCCGTTACTCTTAATACTCTAAAATCAACAGGAAAAGAGCCTGATATATTTATTCTGTGATCTCTTGAAAATGCGTCTGCTGTTCTACCTATAACATTTGTAGAAATAACGTCATTGAAACCGCCGCCATTATATTGAACTTGAATTTTATAATCAATTGTATCGCCATTAATATCTCCATTATCTCTAAAAAATTGAATTTGCGGCCAAGTTAAAGTGATTATAACGGCATCTACATCTGTGTTTGTAACTTGTCTTGTGACAGGCGCAGAAGTTGTAACTGTGACATTAACAGCGGTTGGTGATCTGCTTTCTGCTGGTATCCCAGACATGGCAGTTTGATCACCAGTGCCAAATCTTGACTGAAAAGTGACATCTTGAAAATTAAAGTCAGTATCTGCTGGATTACTATTGTCTGCTGTTGAATTTAAGATTGGTGTATCATCTAAAAAAACATCTTTCAAACTAGCATTATCATAAGCTGTTGTTCCCTTTGTAAGCCCTGCTTTTGAAGCACTTGCAAATCCTTCGATCTCACCTTCCGATAATAAATCTTGTATTGTGGCAAACTGTCTTGAATTTAAATTATCAGGGTCACGAATTGGTTTTCTTGAGCCTTGAGCGCCACCACCACCACCAGAACCTTTGATAAATTTTGTCATGCTTCTACTTGGTTAGTGTCTACCGCTGCAGATATAACAACAGAACCTGTAATTATTTCTCCGTAAACAATCGGAACGGGTGTTCCAGCCCTACTTGTATTTTGCACCCCTCCAAAACTAAATGATATTCTAGGGTCTTCTTCAGATGAGAATGCTTGCTGATCAGGAATAGGAAACAACATATTGCTAACACCGCTAAGTAATAGTCCAGCACCAATACCAAACGCGGCTTTTGCTCCTAAACCTGCGGCAGCAAAACCACCAGCACCAAATTGTATCGGGGCAGTAAATAATCCACCTACTCCAAAACTCATAGCAATTAAAGCACCACCCAAAACAATTTTTCCTAAATTGCCTCTACCAGCAATAACAGGTATAAAATTAATATCTTGTTTTCCTACTGGATAATGTATTTCGTCTTTGTCTATAAAATCATTTCCAACTTTAATCATGTAATATTGCGGATTCATATATTTTTCCGCTTCAGGAAAATTATGTACTAAAAAACTTACAGCCTGTGCAACACTATTTACTTTTACATCAAATTCTTTATAACCAATAAATTTTGCTAACTTACCATGCAATTTTATTTTACTTAACATAACGCAACCTCTTTCCAGTACATTTTAATAACCATTGATTATAAGGTTCCTTACAACTAAGTCTATCGGATAAATGATGTAGAACATCACCATCTATAAAAATTGCCACATGATTGAGTCCTTGACCAAGTATAGACATAAATAACAAGTCACCATTTTCTAATTTTTCATCTTTTCTTAATTCTCGAAAACCTGTTCTCCAAGCATGACTTTCAAACATTGGATTCTTTGCAAATTCTTCTGGTGTCGGTCTTTCCCAATCTTTTAAAATAATATTTCTTTCTTCTTTGTACCAATCCACAATTAAAGACCAACAATCTGTTATGCCCCAAACATATTCTCTTCCTAAAATAGGTGCTTTATAGCCGCATGGTTCTATATAACCCCATTGCTCAGTGTTTGGGTTCACAATATGCCAAGGTATAGCACTGTTTTCACAACTCACTTTATCGGCTTGACTTGCAATAGGTGGTGTTTTTGGATGGCTATGAATAACCGCAATGATTTTTCCTAATTTTTGAGCATTTAAATATTCTTTTGGGTCAAGAATAAAACTATCTAAATCGTTTGATTTATTTTCACAAGCAATATAAATTTTTTTTCCTTTTTTATTTATTAAAAGACCAACAGATTCTTTTGGAAATTGTTTTTTTGCATGACGTAAAGCATTTTCTTTCCAGTTCATTATGAAAAAGTTCCTATTGAAGGAAAAATATTTCTAGTACATTGTCTTTTTGGGATGTGTACACCTGCTAGGTCAGTTGGTGCGGCTAATTCAAACTCAACTAATTCTCTATTTTCAGTTGCTTTCCTATCAATAGCATATATTTCCTGTGGAAATTCTACATTTGGATCAGCAGTTGCATTTTGTCCATCAGCAAAATTAACTGCATCTATAAACTTTGCAAGTGTTCTTATTCTTGTAACAGTGGCACCAGTAAGATCATTACCAGTTGTCGTTTCATTTACAGATAAAAGAATCGCTGACATAAGACCAGTTGCATTACTGATTCGTAGTGTAGGTCTTGGTATTTGTCCTTTCTGATATGCAAATCCTTCTGCTTGAACTGGAAATCTTAAATACTCATTACCTGCCCAAACAATTTTTCCATTTGCATTTAAATTACTTCCAGCATGAAATCTGTAAATTGTAGTCGCACCATGTAAAGAAGACGATAATTGCAAAGTAAATAATTCAATAATCGCAGATGGATTTATTGACTGTAAATTTGTAAAAATTGATGAATTTACTGACATTAGGATGCTGGCTCAAAAACTTCTTTGAAAGTGGCATTTATTGTTGCACGATTGTTATATGGAATTGTTTTAGTCCAACTTTCACATTTAAATTGCATAGCGGATGATTCACCTTCTGGTGTATAAGTGAAAGATGCTCTATCTAAGGCTCTTGCGTCTAAAAAAGTCTCAATAGTATCCGCATCAGTTTCAGAAACATTCCAAGTAAAAGTAAATTCTTTTGGATTTTGATGCGCATCAATTCCTAAAAATATTCTATGTTCATATCCATCTGCAAATTTAACTGTTCTTGTCTTAGGAGCATTTTTTTTGCTTGACCCATAGGCTGGTTTTATGTCTGGAAAAGTTGCCATTATGTCAATAAACCTCCCGGCCTTTTTTGTTGTATTAATTCAGATTGTACTGCAACAGCAATAAGCCGTCCTAATTGTTTTCCAGCATTATCATCACCCTCCACAGAAGAACCAGAAGCATCAACATTAACAACAATATTATTTGTAGTTCCACCCATTTTATTATTAGGAATAATTTGACCTGCAGTTGAAGGAACAAATAATTCTGGTCCACGTTCACCAACTATTGATGGTCTGCCAACAGGTGGTCTACCACCATTAGCAAAACCTAAGAATTTACCAATACCAGTGCCACCAAACATTCCTCCAAGCATTGAATTTATACCCATTCTTAAAAGTGAGTTAGCTAAATCATTTAAAATAGCCTTTGCAGATTCTCCTAATGACTTTGTACCATTGATTGCTCCTACTAAAGCATCTGTTATCTGGCTGCCTATTGTTTCACCTATTTCCGCAAAAGCATCTTTTATGCCTTTTGTTTTATCTATAGTTTTATCTAATTTATCATTTTTACCATCTAACAATTTATTAATTTCTGCATTTTTTTGTGCTTCATCAACTAAAGCATTTCTTTTTTCTTCATTATGTACAAACTCTTTTTGTCTTGCTTCCTCTGTAATAATATTTTGTTTGGTAAGTTCTGCTGTACGTTCTTTTAAAAACTTATTTGCTTCTTTATTTCCAAATAGACCAAGCTTTACATCATCACCAAATTTAGTTTTTGTAAGTCTCAAAGCATCTTCACGAGCTTTATTCTCTGCACCTAAAACAGTTCCAAAACCTAATTTACCTATATTTTGAAATCTCTTAAAAATCCTATCTAATGCCTGAACTGCTTTTGTTGTTTGGTCTAATACAAATTTTATTGCTGGTCCTAATATTTCTCCAACAGTTCTTGCTAATGTTTGAACCGAATCAACAAGTGTAGATAATTTACCATTTAGTGTTGTTGCTTGTTTCGTTGCACCACCAAAAAATGCCCCACCCTCACTTGTAAGATTTATTAATGCCTGATTAACAAGATCGGCACCTATTTTTCCTTTACGCATTGCAGATTCAAACTCTTCACCTTGTAATCCTGTAATTTTTTTCAGTTCGGTTGTTATATCTACTCCTCTTTCAAGTAACTGCAGTTCTTCTTCTCGTTGCAACTTACCCTTAGCCCTTATTTGTCCAAATGCCAAAGCAATACCCTGTAAATCTGCACCTGTTGCACCAGCAACATTTGCCAATCTTTTTGTTGTATCAACTAATTCTTCTGTTTCAAAACCAAAAGCCTTTAATCTTTTAGTTTGTTCAATTAATTCACTACTTGTAAATGGAGTAACAGCACCAAAGTCTTGTATTTCTTTAATTATCTGATTTGTTTTAGAAAGACTTCCTGTTAAGACTTCTAAACTTTTTCTTTGGGTTTCAAGTTCTGCAGTTTGTACAAACACAAATCTTGCTGTTGCAGCAATTGCTAATGCTTTTAGTAATGGTGCAATTGATCTTGTAAATGTTTTAACTCCACCTGCTGCTCCTCTTGCAGCATTGCCATTGTTTCTGAATGACCGACTTGATCTGTCTAATCTGTTTTTTAATTTGTTTGTATTATTAGCTAATGTCTTAGTTAACCGATCTGTTTTTTGTAATGGTCCAATAGCTCTTTGAGCATCAACTATTAACTGAACTGTTGATTGTGCCACTTACATACATTTACTTTCTTATATATTACCTTGTTTTGTTCTTTTGACGATTTATTTCTGCTTTTTCTCTTTCATATTTAAGTTCATAATAAGCTGCCCAAAAAATTAATTCTTCTTCAGTAATTAATTTTCGTAATTCTTGTAATGTTTTTCCTAATTTTGTTCCGAGAAATAACTCAAAATTAAGCCAGTTATCTCTCCTTAGTCGTTTTTTGCTTGGTCTACACTTAACTGTATATCCATCATAAATAATTCAAGATCATTTAAAACTGTTTCTGGCAAAAATCTTTTTAGATTTTCTGCATCTGCAGAAGCAAAAGCCTTTGTGCCATCTTCATTTTGTGCTAATTGACATAATAATCTTGTTGAAACTGCAAGAGCTTCATCTGTTCCAGTTGCAGCCTGTGCTTGTATTCTGTCGTATCTAGTTAGCGGTGGGAAATAAATATCTTTTAAATGTGTGCCATCAGGTTTTTTTAATTCAAACTTTCTTCTTTCATGCATCACACCTTCATAAGCTTCTGTTATGAGGTCTACGGTTCTTTTTGCTGGCATAGAGTTTTAATTGTATTACCCTAATATACTATATAGCTGAAGTAATGGTACCACTTGTCTGAAAACTTATGTTGATAACTTGAACTTCACCAATTACTGCACCATACTCTGCACTTGTAATAATACCTGCAAAACTTATCTTTTTAGCTGATGTATCTCTATCAGGGAATAGTTCAAATAATGCATCAGCATTATCACCTGTTGTTAAAACATCATCAATAAATGTTGTGTAACCTGCACCTGTCTCACCCGGAGCATATAAAAGTTCAGCCGAACCTTCTCCAGATATCAGACCACCGATATTTGTTTTAAATGTGTCCCCTTGTTTAGTTGTTTCAATAACATCTTTGTTTATAGAAAGACTCCATGATCTTGTTTGACCAACGTCAGCTTCGGTGCCGCCAGCATTTTCGAACATGATTTTTCCAACATCACCCTTGATAGCCATAACAAAAAAAAGTATTTATTTTATATTAACCTTTTTTACGTTTTTTCACATCTTTTTTTAATTTTTCTTGTGTTTCCATATATCTTCTACAACGATTATCCCAATAGGCAGGGTTTCTCTTGCCTTTTACAGCTTCAATAGCATCAAGCATTGATTCTGTTATTTCCATTTAAAGATCCTCATAAATTTCAAATGTAATTCTGATTTGTGTTTGAAACTTTCCTTGTGGACTTGGTGTTAAAACCTCTGGTCCAACAGGGGAATCAAAAATTACATCAGAAACTGTTTGTTTGTTATAAAGGTCTCGTAACCTTTTACAAATAGTATAATTTGCACCAATACCTATACCTTCTTCTGTAAATATATTTAAAACAACTAAACCAACTACAATATTTACACCGTTTGCCAAATATCTACCAGAACCAAAACTTGTAAGACATTGTACAAAAGTAGGTTCAGTTACAGATTCAAATGGCATATTATTAAATATGATAGGAATAACAGGTGCATCTTCTAATTCTGTTAAAAGTCTTTGTTCAATTGTTTTTCTAACTGTATTCAGATCTATTGCAGCCATATTTATCTACCGAATTTGTCTTGTATGTGTGCTTGTATTTGTTTGGATATTAATTCAGGATAACCTTTTATTGTTTGCTGCCTAGTTCTATATTGACCCTGCCAACTAGGTGGCAGGTTTGTACCAAAAGCAACTGGTTCTGCGTATTCAACATTGGTTGAAACAACACCAAGAAATGGTTTTATATCACTATTCCATGATCTCTTTAAATTACCAGATACTTCTGGCGTAGCTCGAACAGTTAGCTCTTCCCACAATAAAGTTGCACTACTTACAACTTTAACTACATCTTTATAAAATTTTTCATCAGCAATTGCATCAAGTCTGATTTCTCTAGCCATTATGTCCTCAAGTAAAAGATATAAACAACATCTGTGTTTTCCGCAGAATCAACATCAATCTGAATTATTTTATATTCAATTGAACTTATTAATATTTTATCTTTTGTTGTAGGTGTAAATGTCAAATCCTGTCCTGATACAATTAATTTTTTATCATTCTGTGAAATTAAATCATTTACCTCAGTTTTACTTATTTTTTCTAATAATCCCTTTACAGTGGTATCTGAAGTATCTTTTATAATTGCACCATCAGTAATATTATAAGATGTTTCTGTTGTTCTTCTGATAATAATATCTCCACCAAACCTCATAATGGTTTTATTAGCAACTTTTTTTAAAGATGATGCAATACCCATTATAAAAAATATGCAATAACTGTACCACTTGCAAGAGTTATACTTGTAATAACACCTTCAATTTTACAGTTTGACTTTAAATCAATACTTGTTAGATCGCCAGAAACATTTTCTGCTACTAATGTAGCAATTTCAGAATCCTTTAATGCTTGAACACAACCAAATCTTCCTGTATGTGCTGATGTGTCATTAATAATTTTTGCTGCTGGATAGTAGCTCATGTTAACTCCTTTTAATGGCAATGTTTCCGGGTCCACTTATTCTCAAGCCTGTAAAATATCTTTCAAAAAGTGGTGGTACTCTATCGGCACCTACAGCACCATAAAAATTTGGTGTTGCTTCTATATTACCTAGTTTTACAGTTTTGTAATCCTCAAGGCCACTTAATCCTAACCCATCTCTATTGTTATTTAAATATACAGCTAATATAACTTGAGCTTTTTTAACTTGTTCTGGAATTTCTGTATCTGTAAAATAATCTGTTGTTATTCGAAATGGAAATCCTGTGGCATAGGTATTAATGTAAGTATCTGGTTTTCTTACTCCTGTTCGTGGCCATTGTAATGCTTGTGTATCTGTTACTCTTGCACCTAAAAATCTTTCTCTATCAACCCGAATCGCAGCAGTATATAAAGCTCTATTTTTATTATCGGTTGATGAATTGTCCCATGCAGTAACATCATCATCTAAAATTAAACCTTCAACAATTGTATTTGCATCAGACAGTGTTATGTAACTATTTGCTGATGCTCCCCCCACTGTTGCGTCTATCGTGATTGCCATTTTGTTTTAATTTAGGCTTACGTTTTGTTTTTTTAAGAGGTTCAGAGGCTACTTTTTTTGTAGCCTCCTGTTCTCTCATTCGTCTAAAGGCGAATATACCCATTAACTAGATGCACCTTTTAATGCAACAAAGTTAATAACTATTGCTTCACTTAATGAACCAGCAGAAACATTTGAAACCGTGATTGCAAATGAACCAGCAGCAATGGTGTTTGCAGCTACCAAATAACTGCCAGCAGTACCGCCAGAACCATGATTAACTACCACAACATCAGTTGCAGCAATTTCACTATTAGTAACTGTAAATGATACTTCTGCAGCAGCAGCTAAAGCTGCGTTGTTCATAGTAATCTGACCTGACTCTGTATTAAGAGTTACACCTGTGCTTTTGTTAGTTGCTTGCGTTACTGTACCGCCTTTCGTTGGTCCAGTTAATTTACCAGCAGTAACCTCAAATAAAGATGGCATAATTGTTTACCTCTAGTCTTGAGTAGATACGTTAGTTGCTCTAACGATACCAATGTTCTTTGTCTCGTAGACTTTCGACCAGTTGCCTACTGTACCTAATTGAGTTCTGTTTGGATTAGTTGTTGTAACTGCCCATTTTGAACCAACAGGATGATATGTGTAATGCAAATCAATAGCCATTGCATCTGATTTAGCCAGAATATCTCTGTCTGTTTCAGTTGTTAGACCTGCTTGCTCTCCACTAGCTACTGCACCTGCAGTAAAGAAATATGTACTGTATTCAGTTGAGGAACCTGACCCTGCGGTAGAAACATCATCTGAAACAATAACTCTTAGTCCACAATATGTTGGAACTGTATCATTGCCAGCAGTATAAGCACCTGTGATTGAACCACCAGAAGCGGTTGCAGAACCACCGTTACCATCAGAAGCAAGAACATAGTCAACCATTTTTCTCTCAACGAGATCGTAGTAAACTTTACTGTGCATGCAAACTGCTGTTAACTTATCTCCTTGATCTCCAAGAATTGATCTAGCTTTTGCTACATGTCTTGGTGATAAACCAGTTGGTGTATCACTAGAACCACCATCAATTGTAAGACCAAAAAATGCTGCGTTAGAATCTGTTGAGTTAACAGAACCAAATACACCATCAAGACAAGCAAGTAAATCTTTTTGTCTTTGGTTTGCAATGTAAGCACCGATCTTTTGACCGATTGCTGCCATTGGGTCAGAACCTGCTGCTAATGCAGCTAAATCTCTAGATTCAAAAGCACGACCTCTATGTAAAATAACACCAACTTGTTTGTCAGTAGAAATTTTGCCGGGTGTCAATGAAGATGAATCTGATAATACTTCAAAGTCTCCACTTAAATTTGCAGAGAAAAAAGGTACATTTACGAAATCACCACCCTCAGTAGCATTTAGCTCTGCCATAGGTGCAACCACACCGCTTGCAAGAAATGAATCTCTAGCAGTAGTTTGCTCTATGACATAAGGCGTAAATACCTCTGGAACGATAATATCACTCCTGAGAACTGCCATTTGTTCAAGAATAAAAAATTAACGGATGTGGGCGTAACCCTATTTGACTTAGCGTAGCCTTGCCTAATATCTACATACTAACGTGTTTTAGCAATATCTCTCAACTTTTGCCAAGTTTCTTTTCCATATGTTTTAAAAATGCGACCCTGTTCAGTAATATCTTCACTTGATTTAAGAAATGGTTTTAACATATCCTCTGAAAATGTTTCATTACTTGGTCTAGAAATAGGTGCACCACCACCAGTAGGCATTTTACTTTTCAGTAAATATGGCTTTTCTTTTTCTAGTTTATTTTTTACATACTCTTGCACAGGCAATTGTTCATATCCATCAACAACAACAGGTACACCTTCTTTAATTTGTATTTGATCTTTTGGAACTAAATTATTTAAAACCAACTCAGGGTCATGTGTTACCTCAGATAATGCTTGCATTGCTGGTGCAATAAGTTCAAGTTCTCTGTTTCTAGCTTCAAGTTTTTGTATTCGTTCTTTATCTTCTGCAGATTTATCACGATACTGTTGTTCAAGCTTTTGTGTTGCTTCTGTATATTTTCCTTCACTTTCCAACTGTTCACGTTCATGCTTTTGTTTAAAAGCAAGTAACGCTTCGTAATCTTCTGGTACAGATTTATCTGAAACAGGTTTTTGATTTTTTAATTTACCAATAAGCTCGTAGTTTTTTGCTTCAAGTTTTTTTACAGATTCTTTGAGTTGTTCAAGCTCTGTATTGTTTTCTGGTGGCGTAACCACTTCTTTGTTTTCTTCAGACATAAATTAGTCGTAAACTAAATGTATTATATTATTTATATCACCATTTGACCTTTGCTGCCCAAAAAGCTGCAGACATTTTGCCTCTTGCAATATTTTTTGCATGTCGGGCTAAAAATGATTTACGTCTAGCCTTACCCTTTTCTGTTTGTGGATTTTTACCAGCACCAGAAACACCTTGCTGTCCAAACCTAATTAATTTTACTCTATCTCCTTCTTTTGCTAATACTGCATGGGATTTTGTTGGGTGATTTGGAGTCCTTTTTGGTTTATTAAAACCAGAAAAAGATTCTTTCCCACGTTTAACAGTCATTTCTGTCTCTTCCTAGTTCTATTATAAATATCTTTATCTACTTTGCGTGCAGGTCCACCTCTCATATAGCTGTTCACACGAGCCATTGACCATGCAGGCATACTGACATTTCGGCTACCACTTGATAAATATGCACCTTGACCTTTTCTGTAAACAGCAGCTAATTCACCATAGGTAAATCTTGTGCCTTCGGCTTTAGCTCTTAGTGCTTTTTTTGTTTTTTCGTTTAGTGGACTTCTTCTTTTTTTTTGTGACATCTTGGTTTACCCTTGATTTTTGAACAGCTTTAATGTCAATATATTCACCTTTTCTATAGGCTTCTGCAGTACGTCTAATTTCAGCAGCTTTTGCGCTTCTGTTTTTAGACCCTTTCAGATAATTCTCAGGAATCTTACTCTTCTTCTTCTTTTTTCTTGGCATTTTTCTTTGATTTTGTTTTTTTAGCTTCTGCGAGCTTTTGTAATAATGTTTTTGCCATTATTTTTTACCACCTTTCTTTACTTTTTTCTTTTTCTTAGGTGGTCTACCCATTTTAGAACCATAAGTTCCCTTTCCCATTGGCATAATAATATAAGCAACTAACAATAGTATAACTTTTAAATTGCTTTTGGATATTTTTTAATTAAATCTTTTAAAGATAATTCAGTTCCATCATCACGAATTATCTGTCGTAAAGCATCTCTTGGACTTTTATTTTTTGTATTTATTAGATAATTAAAAAAAGGCTTTTTATTACCTAGTGCTTTTGTTTGCATATCGGGGTTTCGCTTCAACCAATTTGGATAACTTAAATCTTGTGGTACTCTTCCAACTTCACTTGGCCTTGTGTTTGGAAATCTTTTTCTTAAATCCTCGTCATCAATAATCGGTACAGTTGTTGATCTGCAATTGAAATGCTGCGGTGGCATTGGACCTTTACCATAACGAAACTTCTTGCCATCAAGACTTCCACATAATGCAGTTGTCCTTGCATCAAGTATGGCTACATATTCATATTTTTTAGTTACATCTTGATTTGATTCATAGACAGCATGACTGGCCATTGTTTGGACTTGGTTAACTGATGTCCTGACAATTGTAAGCACTTGATTATTTGCTAACTTCATTCCAGAACCACCAGCAAGTGCTTGTGCTCTTGCTGTCATTTCTTGATTTCTGCCAAACTGTAATCTACCTCTTAATCTTCTAGCAATCTTTGGTATAGCTTCCCCTTCTGTTAGTCCAACTCTTATTTCTCTTGATATAAATTCAGCTTGTGATGATGCAATACCTCTAAAAGCTTTTTCTATGACTTCACCACTTGGCAATGTAATCGCTGCACCTTTTGCAGTTGTTAAATTAAAAGTTCTGCCAACTTGTGATTCAAGTGTTGGTAAAGTTAAAACATTAATTTTTGTAGGGTCTGTCGTAACTAAACTTTTAGCAAAGTTAGCAGAAACTTTAACTGTATTTACATTTGCAGCACCAACAGGCAACACTTTTTGTAGTTCATTAGCAACAAAATCTGTCTGAAATATTGCTAACGCTTGTAATTGATCTGCCATATAAGCAGTTCCTTCTACAGACCAACCTTCTAAACTATTTTTAAATTGAACCAGCATTGCTCTTATACGAGCAACAGTAGCTGGTGATGTGACTTCATCAATTGTTGCTAACTTATTTGTTAAATCTAAAATTACATTATTGTAATTAGTAACTATTTGACGAGCAATTCGATTGCTATATCTATTTAAGTCAATAGCTTCTCTATAAAAACTTTCTGGAATTGACATAGATTACTCTTCATCTTCTTGCTCTGGCTCATCTTCTTCATCAGGTTCTTCTTTCTCTGGTTGTTTCATTTCAACCATTCCACCACTTTGTGTTGATTCTATTTCTTCTTCTACATCAAATTCATCTCCCAAGACCTCTCCCTCATGTAACTGTTTCAGTAGTGTTTCCTGTGTTATAGAGCCAGAAGTATAAAGCTGCAGTAATGCCTGTATTTCTTGTGGCTCTAATCTTTGTGATAAGAAGTCTCTATTAACAAAACAACTACCAGCTTCAGCATTCAAATATTGTCCGTGAAAAGCTAGACAATTATCAATCATATCTTGCATTTGTTGTGCTACAACCATCATTGTTGAATCACCTTGCGACCTGTCAATCCTTTTTGCTTCTGCTGTTTCAGCAGATAGCTTTTGTCCTAATACTGCTGCTAGTCCTAATTCATTTATCTGTGCGCTTAAAACATTAAGCCTTTGAAACTGAGCTTCATAACTTCTGCCAGCAGGTTCAATATATTCGGCTCTGCCATCAGCAGGGAAAGCTATTGCTTCGCCGGGTCCAGCAGATACCTCTTCAGAGTTTTGTGGAAATCCATAAAAAGCCAACATTGGTACAGCAGAAATATGTAACTGATTATCTAAATCAGATTGTATTTGATATGCTTTTAAATTTAATTCTGCAATATCAGCCATTGGTGGTCTAGATTCGAGTAAATTTAGTCTGTTTGCATATGCAACAGCAAAAGGTATTTCAGTTAAACTTGTAGTTCCCTCATCAATTTTTACGAATTTATTATTTTTGCCTTTCTGATGAATTTCATATCCACCACGAGTAAGAAATCTTATCTGGTCTACAATTTTTTCACCATATAAACCATCAGGAACAGATACTTTTTCTTGCAAACGTAACTGTGTAAATTTAACTTCACCATCTATAATTTCAGTTCGGAATCCAAGTATGTCTCTTGGTGTATAAGTTACCCAATATGGCCTTCCACCTTGATTTGATTTGGGAGCATCAACTAAAACCCCAACATGACCATATCTGACCATCTTTCTAGTAGTCTCATAAGTCCAAACATTAAGATCATTCCCCTGCAGGTCAATATCAAACAAATGCTCACGAATAGAATCTGCAGTTTCATTTAACCTGACAGGCTTTCTTGTAAGCATACCTGCCAACATTCTTTCCAATCTTAAATAAAAAGGTGGACAAACAGACCTAGCAAGTCTGTTGTCATATGATTCATCTATTTCTCTTGGTTCTTGTGGCAAATATCTTCTATGCCTTTTTCTCATCTGATATGTACCACCAAGCAAATCTTCTATTAACATCCAATGTGGCTCTTGTTGGAACCAAATAGCATTAGGGTCATTTATCTCCTTACCTTGTGAGTTAGTTTCTCTGTCGTAATAGTTATAACCTGAGTACATTTTGCTCCAATGTTTTCTTAAGTGTAATAAATAATCTTAATAAAGCCTAATTCCTGTCTTACGACCAGCACCCATATGTAATGGATTGAATAAACGCCAAGTAATGTAACCAAGAGCATCATTCATGTGATCATAACCAGCATCTTTATCAGGTTCTCCCTTCTCAGTATAACTTTGAAGTTCAAGACACTCAATTAATTTAGTTGCACTTGAATGAATTTGTAGTCTAACTTGACCTTTTCCATTTTCAAGTAGTCTTTGTACTGAATTAACTCTATCTCTTACAGGTGGATTTGCCCTTGGCGATTGGTTCATAAATCCATAACTTTCTAATATTTGGATGTCGGTTTTCGAAGCGTTTGTGCTTCTGTTTCCTCCTGACGCATCAGGATAGACATAGATTTTTTGTTCTGGATAGCGTCTTTTAATTTCTTGAGCAATTGAGTCGGTGTCATGTGATTCTTTTATTTCATCAACCACGAGTAATTTGTCACCAATAGCAATACCAATAACTGCGTTCATATTTCCAATATTAAAATCAAGTCCGATTCTAAGTGGTTCGTTAGATATATCTGGCAACGCATCAGTGACATGGACAGTTCGGTTGAAGCGGTCATAAACTTGTCCTGTTGTTATATTACAGAACTCTCCGTTTAAATATGCTTGCAGTAAACCTTTTTCATAATTCTCTTCTAATCTTGTAATAAAGTCTTGTGGTAAATGTGGATTATCATATGTCCGCATCTTTATTAACTTTCGATCTGTTTTCTTTTGTGCTTCATTACTGCCAAAAGTATTCCACATCCATCTAAAACCTTCAGGTGTTGATGCAACACCAAATTGCCTTTGATTTCCAGAACGTAATCTTGCAAGTATTCTAGGAAAGGCTCTATCTGCAATGGAAGGAGCAACAGTATCTATCTCGTCTGCAAGTACCCAAGCAAGGTTAAGTCCAATAATTCTTGACCAGTTTTCAAAACTTCTACACAGTATCCGAGCATCTCCATCTGGCAGGTGCAATAAATATTCAGGAAGAGGAGACTGTCTTTGTGTATATGGGATTCCATAATCTTCTAAAAAAGTTTCAAAATCGTTTTGCCATATATCTCTTATTAATGGTGCAGTAGGTTCCATAACTGCACCTGTAAATCCTTGATTATTTATTGCTAACTGTACAGCTTTTGCACATAGACTTCTAGTCTTGCCTGCACCATAACCAGCAGATAGACCAATGATTTGTGTATCTTGGTCACTAACAAAAGCTAATTGGCCGGGATGTAGGTCAGCTTTTATTCTTTCAATAATATCGTCACAACATAAATCAGCACCAGTAGAAGATTCTAGTATTCTGCCTTCTCGATCAATAATACTCATAACAACTGAGCAACTTTTGCCATTGTATTTATACAGCCAAGAGCTATATGTGGTTGGTTGTTTCTTCTAGCATCTTGAGCCAATGTACTAAGTTGAGATAGAACATCAGCAGTAAATTGTCTCCTGTCAACATCCCAATCTGTTGCCATTACTTCATTTGCAGCACTTATATACTTATCAACTGCTCTCGGTTTTACCCCCCATTCTCTAACACCATATGCGACAATTTCTGATCGCATAGTATTACGAGCTTTTAGAGCAGCAACTTTACGAACTCTCCACTCTACTTCTTTTTTTGTAGATCTTTTTGCCATTTATTTCTCAAAAAGTCTTTTTAGTTCTTTAGAACCACTTTTTGGTTGTTTCAATTGAACTAATCGTAATCCATAATTATCTGTTTTTTGTAAATTATCCCAATCTATATCTTTTCTTCTTATCAATTGTGTATCAAATTTCTGCCAATTATTTTGTATATGATGTTGTGGTCTTTGAAATTTTCTTGTTGTTTCTACAACTTTTGGCCACATTTTTTCTAAACTTCTTGCCATAGTTAATCTGCCATCACCTTTATAAAGTTGGTCTGTATTACCTCCTTTCATGGTCATTGTGTGCATTTTTTCGATTAAAAAAGCATTAAAGTTAACAGTACAAAGTCCAAGTGACAGAGCTTGTAAACATAAATCAGTATCTTCGTTATATCTACCACGCCACCTTATGTCTAACGAATTATCAATTAACAAGGTGGAATAAACATGAGCATTAAGTTGATATGGTGGCTGTGTTCTTTTTATGGCAAACGAAACGTAATTTAAACCAGCAATAGCAATATTTGTATATCTATCTGTAAAATCTTCGCAACATCTTAAACCAATATTGCCATTAACACGGATACGAGTGTTTTTATATTTTCTATGAATACTGCGTATATTATCATCCATTATCCAATGTCTTTTTGCTCCTATTGATTTGCTATGTTCCCAAACAAAATTACGAACAGGAATAGAACCTAATCCCAAATTTTTAAATGGTGTTGTAATAATTATCGACGAATCGTAGTGTTTAGCATATTTGTCATATTCTTGTGGTTCTATAACTAATCTAAAGTTAACTTTATCTTTTAATAAAAAATTTGCTGTCAGACAAGTATCTGCTCTGCCTTTTGATATTACATATACAGGATATTTAGGCTTCTTCATCTTCTACCTCAAATCCAACAGATGTAATGTCTCTTCGTTCTTTCTCAGGAAACCAAAGTGACTCAGTTTGCTTTTCATTAAATAAAAAATTATTTTGTTCGCAAAATACTTTTTTGTCATCATATGTTTCAAAATTTATTATTAACTTTTTTGCTTCCTCAGATATTTCGAAATCTGGCATACCAATCCATTCAGCAGCATGATCTGTAGTTTTTATTTCTGATGCTGGTCTTGTTACATATAACAAGTTCTGCAACATCATTTCATCATAGCCTGTACCTAAGAGATCACTTTTTTCCATGATCTCTTTAAGAATATTGGATAAAGCACGATCATCAACTTCGCCTAAATGCGATACTTCGTTATCGGCTGTAAGTAATTTAACAGCTTCAATACTATCAGATTCAAGCTGCAACTTTAATACTGGTACTGAAGTAAGTCCTAAAGACTGTGCAGCCTTAACTACACCATGACCAGCAAGTATTGTGTTGTCTTTAGCAACAATCACATTTCTATATATACCATTATCTGTAATAGATTGCTTTAAATGTTCTAATTGATCTTCAGGATGGGCTTTGTAGTTTTTAGGATGTGGCTTTAAATCTGCAACAGCCATCTGTCTGACAGTATAAAAAGAAAAAGTATTGTAATCTAAAATATCAACAATATCCTGATGTAGATCATCTAAGTTTGCAAGTTCTGCAAGTTCATCTAAGACCTTTTGTTCATCCCATTCAGATTGTTCTGCAATTTTATTATCAGCTATAACATATGCTTTTTTTTGTGCATCAGTTAAATTTTCTACAATTCGAATTGGCACCTCTTCAATCTGCATTTGCTTGGCAGCTTCATATCTACCATGACCAGAAAGAATGGTTTTTTCTTCATCACAAACAATAGGCTGTGTAAATCCAAACTGCTTAATTGATGCAACAATATTTTTAATTTGTTTATCGGGATGAATTTTTGAATTGTTTTTATATGGTTTTAGTTCTGATAAAGAACATTCAGTTGAAATCACAGTACCTAA
>VTLG01013224.1_pt1 | contig 20766 bp, 32 predicted proteins | sample 4694571 | NCBI WGS metagenome assembly VTLG01 (sample SAMN12604809, study PRJNA352737) | marine metagenome | biome: ENVO:00000447; feature: ENVO:00000209|ENVO:00000569|ENVO:01000036; material: ENVO:00002151; isolation source: viral sequences binned using virsorter ... | reverse complement strand
AACACAAACTGCACCAACTACAAGCGATGCTTTCGTACAAGCAGTAGGTATAGCATTAGAACCTGATGTAGTCTTTATAAACCCTAGTGTAGACGTAATACAACACGCATAATGGCAAACGAAGTAAAAACAGTAAATGGAATAACAATAGCAAATGTTAAAAATCTTAATGGGATTACAGATGCTAATTTAAAAAATCTTAATGGTGAAGAGTTTACTGGTTCTACAGATGCTCAACTTGTAACATTTGCTACTCAAGATACAAGTGGTAGTGCAATAGATGGTGGTACTGGATTTAATGGTTCTGGTAGCACTAGGTCTTGGGCTACTTCACTTGCTTTTGACCCTGATACTAACCAAGTTATTATTGCTTTCAGTGATGCTGGCAATAGCACTAGATGTACAATTAGAATTGGAACTGTATCAGGAACAACAATTACATTTGGTGACAAGATTGTAACTAATACCAGTCATACTGGAGTAACAAGTACAGGGTGTCATTATGATACTAACACTGATAGATTAATTGTGACACAATGGGACCCATATTCAAGCTATACTGGTACTGGTGGTATATATGCAACAGCGTTTGAATTAAATTCAAGCAGAGGTGTTGATACACAAGGTACTACAACAGAAGTTTATTTAAGTAGTAGTGGTCTTAGTACATCAAAAAATAATCTTTCAGAAATACAAGACCATGATGGAGTTGTTGACACACTATACCTAGACTATGCCAATGATAAAGTCTGGATTAAAACAGTAAAAATAAATGATGCTTCTGCTTGCAGTTTAACAATAAGTTCTGCTACTGAAGTTAGCAATGACCCTGATGAAAATATAGGTATTGCTTATAGTCCAGATGCAGATAAAAGTGTTATTATGTATGTCAATGGAAACGCTTTAAGGGCAAGAACTGTTACGCATTTTTCTGGTGACCCATCTTTAGGTTCTTATGCCAATTATGGTTTATCATCTTGCGAATTAGATGTTGCAAATCATGGTGGAAGCTCTATGATTTATGACACAGAGCATAACAAGTTTCATTTCTTATTTAGATATGGTGGCAGTAGTAGTAGCAATGCTGTAAACGATAACCTTTATATTGGTAACCTTTCAATTTCAGGAACTACTGTAACATTTGCAAGTACTGGTAATCCAACAACAACTATGAATAATACTGTTGAAATAGACGATTTAATATATGGTAAACATCAAGGAAGTAACTATGCTGGTGCTGGTTTAATATATAGCCACCAAAGGCAAAGGATTATTATGCACGGAAATAGCTCAAGTTCAGAAACAGGTTCTACTAAAAAGTTCCATGTAATAGATTTCAATGGCTCTGCGTATACAAAATCAAGCAGTCCTATTAATGTATTTACGGCAAGTGGAGCACCTTGGGATACTGGAAGTATTAGAACAGATGATGCTTCAGGTACATTTGGAAATGTAAACTTAATTTCATACATGGTTTATGGTGGAAGTAATGACGGAAAAACATTTATACAAGGTATTGATGCAGGAGATTCAACAATAAGTTAATGGCTACAATAGTAAAAAGAAAATCCGATAATACAATTACATATTTTGCCCAGTCTGGTGACTTTGATGCTGGGTATTTAATATTTATTGGTACAGATGGTATAAGAACTCATGTTTTGGATACAACAGCTGACACTCATGAAATTATAAATGATGTTACTTTACCAAAAAAATATTTTGCAGATTGCATAACTTATATTGACGGAACATATACAATACTTACAGATGTAGTAGATACAATAAATGAAAAATATGCAGAAGCTGGTATTCCAGATATAGAAATAGAAATATAGGAGGAGCAATGACATCAGAGGAACAAACTAAAGCAGATTTATTAACTTTGATACAAGGTCGCAATCAAAGAATAGCTGAACTAGAACTTCTAGTTTTAGATTTAAACAGAAAGTTACAGGAGGTAACTAATGCCGGGAACAATGAAAAGACCGATGAAGAAGGGAATGAAGAAGACAGTTAAAAAGAAAAAAATGAAAAAGCCAACTAGGAGAGGGTATGGCTACTAAACCAAAAACAATTAAAGTAAAAGGTGTAAGCATGAGTGGATTGTCTACAAGACAACAACAGGCTATGAAGAAACATGGTAAACACCACACAGTAAAGCATCTAAAAGACATGAAGAAACGTATGTCTAAGGGTGCTTCTTTTACTAAAGCACATAAACAATCACAGAAAGCAGTAGGGAAATGATGAAATTATTTACATCACTAATGCCTTTAATACCACAACCATACAAGAATATTGTAAAGTTTTTTTTAGCATCACTTAAAAATGTAGATGATAAAGAAGAACTTAAAAGAATAGGAAATTTATTTGCTGATATACTTGAAGATGGAAAGGTTACTCCTCAAGAGTGGCTTTCATTAGGTGGTAAAAAAGGATTAAACATACTTAAGGGAAACGGAAAATAATGGCTCCTAAAAAAAAGAAAAAAGGTTTGTATGCAAACATACACGCTAAAAGAAAAAGAATTAAAGCAGGGTCTGGTGAAAAAATGAGAAAGCCGGGAAGCAAAGGTGCACCAACAGCTAAAGATTTTAAAAAATCTAAAAAAACAGCTAAGAAAAGATAATGGTTAAAAAAGCATTTCAAAATCCTAAAGGTGGTCTTAATGCTAAAGGTCGTGCTCATTTTAAATCTAAAGGTCAAAATCTAAAAGCACCTGTAAAGAGTGGTGATAATCCTAGAAGAGCATCATTCTTGGCAAGGATGGCTGGTGTAAAAGGTCCTATGTTTAAAGATGGTAAGCCAACTAGAAAAAACTTAGCTTTAAAAGCATGGGGTGCAACTAGCGTATCTGATGCTAAGAAAAAAGCAGCAGCTATATCAAAACGTAATAAAGCAAAAAAGAAAACATAATGGGTAAACTTAGACCACAAATATTTTTAGCTATAGTAGTGCTAGGTATACTAGCAGCTATTGGTGCATTAAAAGGGGTCCCTGAACTAGCAACAGCTACAATAGGTGGCATTATAGCATTAGGAATGAAGGTACTTGAAAACGAATAAAAAACAAATAAAAAAGAAAGTAGTAACTTCTACTGCTTTGCTTGCCTTGTGTTTAGGAAGTATAATTGTTATTGGAGAACTATATTCAAGATGAAAAGAATAATAAAAATAATTAAATCAATAATTAAATTACCTGTAAATATTGTTAAAGGTATTGGCAAACTTATATTAGGAATGGCTAATTTTATTTATGACATTGCAAGAGCTTTTGTTAGGATGATTGTTTTTATTATTAAATCACCATTGTTGTTAGCTATACAAATTTATAAAAAAGGCATAATTATAAGAGATTATGTTATGGCTAAAGTAGATTATTTAGATAGCGAAAGCAAGAAATGGCACAGGTTTTTTCAAACATTAGCATTACCATATAATGCCCTTCTTAAACTAGGATTTAGTCCACAGATGGCTATGAGTTTTTTAGCAGTTGGTTCAACAGTTGGTACTGGTGTAGTAGTAAACGAAACTATATTAGCAGAAAGGTCTTTTAGCAATCGTGATGCAGGTGTATATCTTGCACCATCTAATATGCCTAACTCTGAATTAGAAGAACAATTTAAAGAAGAAGTAACAACTAACACATTAAGAGTTTTATTAAACGATACTCCAGTAGAAACTATAGATATATCAAATGTAAACGTAGGAACATCTTATGCAAGCAATGGTCAACCATCTGCATTACCTAGTGGTAAAACTGAAGCTATACTAATTGATGGTAACAACACACGGATTGAAATAGGTAAACTTACATTTAGTCGGAATAGTTGTAAAACATTAAACCTTGAAAATATAAATGCAAATAAAGTAACACTTACTAACAATCAAGCTGATGGACTATCTGTATACCAAACAGCTTCATCTACAATACCTAACTTACGAGTATCAGGTGGTTACTATATGGCAGACCTATTACAGACAGAAGGTGGGTTATATGACCGAATACACATTTCACCTTTAGATAGCATTAGTGCTACTAAAGTTTATGTAAACGAATTAAAGTTAGAAAATATTGTTTCTAGTGGTGGTACTTGTGACCTTAAAAAATTAGACATAGGTGAATTAGAAATTACGTTTAATAGAATAGGTGGAGATAATTCTTTAGTATCTAAAGCATTAACAGTATCAAGTACAGTTACAAGTGCAAATTGGGTAGTAGATGGCAACATTGAAGTTTTGATGGGTGAAGTAACAAGAAAACCTAATTAAATTTGCAATATTATCTAAACGAGAATTAAATAAAAAAAATATTAGTGGAAGTGTACACATACATGCCTTTGTACGAATACATATGCAACAATGAAAACTGTGATAAAGAAACTTTTGAGGTTCTGACGAGCTTTGATGAGTCCCCAGAGGTATGTCCAGATTGCAAAGAAAGAAGCGAAGATAGAAAGAAGTTCTATCAGTTTGATTTCAGGATGTAATTAATGAAATGGTACGATATAGCCATTCTAGTGTATATTTTCTTGCTTCTTTTGGCAGTCCTTGTAGGTGAGATTACTAATTAGTCTTTAAAAAAAAAAGAGTGGTGGTGTACACTACCTCTTTATAGGTAAAACCTAATCTCTTTTTGCCGAAGAATGATTAGGTTTGTCATTTAGCCGAAAGGAGTTGGCTATCATAGAAGTATATCATTAACTGAATCTAAGAACAATGGTGTTCCCTCTCCAGAATAATTACCTTTTATATTATATTCAAAATAATCTCTAGCTTCATCTTCTGTCATGTCGTCATTGACCATCAAGCATGAAATAACTTTTACTGAATCATATATTGCTAAAGAATTGTTGAACTCGTGAGCAACCCCGACAAGAGCCGAAGAAAACTTATCCGGAAGCAACATTGCTTTCTCATTACAATCTTCCAGATACCTTTTAAATACTATTGAATACACTTTTTCTCCTTCTGTTGCTTCACTTAGTTTACCCCATTTCATATTGATAAGTCTTTTCTACTTTTTAATAATTGATTGTGATTTTCATTTTTTAAAACTAAATGTCTTGCTATTTTTAAAAAATCATCAAGGTAAAGAGTAACAACATGTTGTACATCTCTTTTACCTTTGTCTTTATGAGCCTGAAAAAGAATAGGATATTTGTGAGTGTACTTACCCACTTCCTTTATTCCTTCCAATGCCTTTAATGTTTTCTTTGAGCAAACAGCACCCTTCTTGACTTCTCCAACAATGGTGTGGGAAGTTATATCAGGTATGTCTGACCCACTACGCCCTGTTACAGGGATTCTTGTTCCATGTATTTTCTTAGCGTATTCTCTCTCTTGTGATTTCCATGTATTTCTGTGCATGTGTACACTCCTACTAGAACTTGTTCGCAAACAATTCTTCTGTTTCTGGAGATGGTATCAGTCTATAAAGAAATAATCCATGCCCTTCATTGTGTCTTTCAACTATACTGGAACCATGTTTTACTTTTCTAAAACTTCTTAGGTCTGCACTTATACTGGCTTCCGGAAAACGATTTTGATATGTTCTCTGAAGTTCTGCCGATATTCTATTTAAACTTCTCCACCTACCATCTCTCATCAAATGATAAACTCTTTGAAGCTGTGTTATCAATCGGTCTTTATCAAACCTCTCATCGTATCCTTCTCCATCAAATGTTAATTGCCTCATCCTCTATCTCCATAATCCGGAACATCTTGTCTATCTTGGTCTGCAAAATACTCTAATGCGTTTTCGTATTCTACATCTATCTCATCATCTGACCATTGGTACAATGGTTTCTCTCCTGTATGCAATCCCATCAATTCATCCCATACATCGCCAAAACTACCACCTTCCCAACCTTCTCCCCACATTTCCAATATTTTTTCGTACATTTCTTCTCGTGTTACTTTACTCATTCTTGCTCTTCCACTATATCTTTTTGATGATTTGATAAAATATTTACATCTTTTCTTACTGCAAATTCACCACTAAGAATCTTGCAGTCATCACCATACTCTGTGCCTAAATATTTAACACTCACTTTTAAATCTTTTGGGATTGTTTCATAACCTCTAAATTCCATTTCCATCACCACTTGCTCTGTGATGTCTTCAGCATGTCCTTTGTTATCATACGACCCTACTCCATGCCAATATGTTGCCTCTAAAATGCTTAAATCTAACTCGTGGTTAGAATCAATATTAAAATGTCTTGTATCTTGCGACCACTCTTCAACCCAATATTTTTTAACTTGTCCCATTGTATTATCCTTTCTTTTCTAAAAAGTTGTAGTATTCATTAATAAACCCATCATAATTTGACTCTGGGTACACCTCTATATATTTAAGGTAAACTAAAAACTCAAACATACTTATTAGCGAATTTTCTTTATCAAGATTCATTGTATTTCCTTTCTGCTTTTTTTAATTCTTCATTCCAGAGTCCTAAAGCTGAACACCAGTTGCAACAGCAAACCACATACTCTGGGCAAACATCATCGTGAATACATCCTGTCAATCCAATTTGCCTCAAATCAAAATCGTCTTTATGAAACTGTTCTGCTAACCCTTCATACTCATCAATGAGTTTTGGATTTTCAAAATGAGTTGCATTTTCAACAATTATTTTTTCGTATAGTTCTGTCATACGACTCTGTAAATTCCTTAAATGTACCTTAACTATTTCCTGTTTATCTGTGTCCATGAACCTCATGTGTACACTCCCCCAAAATCACACTCATCCCAATGTTGGCACCATTTCTCTGAACACCACCAAACAGAATGGTCTGGTGGGGTGTACACTTCTTTTCTAATCCCTTCCACAGCTTTATCTATTCTCCTCTTGACAACTTCAATATGTTTTTGTGTAATGTCCTGAATTATTAACTTAACTTTAGGAACCCTGTTTACATATGTAACTACTGATAATCCAACTTGTTTTGCTCCCAGTATCTCTGCATATTTAACCATTTGAATATCTTTAGTTAAGTCTGGATTTGCTCTTTTATCTCTCATCCAAACTTTGTTGTCCAGTACCAAACTTTTATCCGGAAACCACATATCTGCATATCCAATAAAATCTAAGTCATCATCATATTTTTGTTCAAGTTTTAATTGAACGCTTGATGGCTCCATCATTCCAAAGCCTTCATAATATACTGCTGAAAGTTCTGCTACTGCATTTTTTGATTTATCTTTTGGTATATCAAACTCAATATCCTCTGAATTTTCATCATGATAGTTGACTGCATAATCTACGAACTGACTTGATGATACTCCTTTGCCACCTTCAATTTTGTTTTGGAAGTGTACATTGGCACTATTATCTATTGCACTACCTCTTAGCATGTAGCCATTAGATGGTTTCTTTTTCTTATCAACATAATGGTATTTATATTGAAGTCCACATTTTAAATATTTATTTACTTGTGATTGTGATATGTGTGGTTTTGTCATTCTCCTAATATCTCCTTCAATCTTTTATCTGCCACGCTTTCTAATTCTTCTTTATTGTTGATGTTAAGCGAGGCAAGGTTCTCCCCCCCTTTAGGGGGGGGACTTGCCTCGTGTACACCATTACTGGTGCGTGGCACATTGCGTGGCACTTGCGTGGCACATTGCCATTTGCCATGCTCCTGTTCAAATCTTATATCTCTACCTTTAGACTTTCTGTTGAGTTCTTTTCTTATTTGACCTTCTGTCTTTTCCAATTCATCGGCAACTTCTTTAACTGTTGCAGAACCCAATCTCTTTAACACACCTTCAATTTGGTCTGCGATTGTAGTCTTTATAGATAAGTCCGGCTCATCCTGTAAATCAGCCTCTTCATATTTTATTGAATCATCTGTAAATTCAACGCTGTATCCCAATGGTGCCGACAACATATTCCTGTTGCTCTTTCTGTGGAACAATCCGATTACCGAATCTTTTACCCCACCATCTTGGGATTTAGCCAACATCCAAACATTTCTTGCATAGTTCCAAAAGAATATACTTCCAAATGGTTTGCCTTCATCAGCTTTGGATATATGAGTAATAATAATTGCAGATACTTTAAACGCTCTAACCGAATTAAATAAAATTCTGGCTGTTTCAGAGTCGTTCACATCACCCCCACTACTTGCCACAAGACTATCTATGATAATCATTTTGACATCATTAGAAATAATGTCCCTGTGTACACTCTCTACATGGTCGGCTAGGCTACCAACCATTCTTCTATATAAAAAGCGTTCTGAAGGGATTTTAATGCCCTTTCCGGCACAAAGTTTCTTCATCACATCTGCTACATCTTCAGCTTCTTGCTCCCAATCAAGATACATTACATTGCCTGTGGTTGTTGGTTCCAAGTCTGGAATAAACGATTGTCCAGTAGCGATTGATAATCCAACTCCTACTGCAAAAGTAGATTTACCTTCACCACCATCACCATATAAAATCACAGGATTGTTGCTCCTCATGAATGGATAAACTAGAAATGGGTCTTCCTGTTTTTCTTTCACCCTGCTTAAATCCACAATCTCTTCCGGTGCATCTACTGAATCTTCAATCAGTTTTGCCACATGATTTATAATTCCACCCCAATCATATTCTGCTCTACCCTTTAAATCTCTAACGAACTGCTGTTTCTGTGATGCAGAATGTAAATTTAATCTTCCAATATATAAATGTCCTTGTTCTGTTGAAGATATATTTAACTTACATTCAATGCCTCTTGATGTTTTCTTTATGCTTTCTGCTGATAGTTTTAATCCCCAATCACTCCAAATAAATGACCTAATTCTGTCATTAGATGCATCCATTAATGGTGCCGGAACTACATTTCCCTGATAAGAAATTACGCTAGTCTGCGAATATCTTGAAACAGAAAGTATAATATCTTCTAGTTCTTTCTGTGGTATGGGTGGTGTACACTTGGATGCAAATTCAGAAAGCATTGTAAGGATTATGTCCTTCCCAATCCCCTTTGAATGAAAGTAACCACATAGTCTTGTTGCGATATCATTTCTTCTACCACTCTCAACACCATTCTTTAAGGCTTCTGCCACCCATTTGGGTCTTTCTATTTCACTTGCACTTACTAACTTGGAGGTTTGAGGTGAGTGTACACCCCCAATAAATTCTTGGGGTACAGAGCCTTTGAACTCTGATACCTTATTTACAGAATGCTCTGCTCTCTTGTAGGGTACACCACCAACCTCACTAGGTGGCACCACTACATATCCACCATCATTTCGGATATCAACTTTTTCTAATCTATTGGCACCCTGTTTTAACTCTGGATTATACTTGTAGTAGTAATGCCAACCTCGTGGTGTCTTTACTATTGTTGTGTCTGGCAATCTAATCTTTGCATCGTTCAATGCATCAAATCCTTCTTTGCCATCTATATCAATTACTGATATACCAGAGATTTCTCCTGTTACCATTCCCATATTTGCATCTGGGTTCTTTGTAAAATAATTAAAGGCTTCATCAGGGGACATTCTTTCAGTCTGATACTTTGTCCATGAGCCAATCGGTTTCTTATCGTCAGCTTTTAAAGGAATTATACTTCTTCCTAATTCAATATATTTTTTTGCCATTTCAGGTTTATTCATTACTCAAACTCCATTGGGTCTATACTAATTATTTTATCTTTTAATTCTTCATTTAACCTATCGGTGGGGATGTGTACACTAAGATAGTTATACGCATCTCCTAGTGAGTTGAACTCTAGCATCTCATCATTATCATCAAGCAATACTAAACGATTCATGCATCCTTCGTTTACTTCAGCCTCATTAATTTCATTTGGGCATCCATTGAGTCCACAAACACATTCACCACTTGCCCTACTTACTACATATTTCATATTTTCCTTTCTGCTGTGGAGATTAGATTCTAAACTAAACAATCAGTTGATTATTTTAATTCCAATCTCCACATACTAAATAACATTTTTTTTAGAATGGGAAATTTCCCAGTATGGACAGTTCTAAAAACTACTTTTCAGAATTATCTACTTCTCTTGGAATGTCTTTCCATAGTTCTTGGATTCCATTCCATATGAAATCAGAAACTTCAATAAATTGAGTATAATTTATCTGTCCATCAGGCTCTAATTTATGTTTTGCCAAATTATCTAAAAACTGTAAAGCAAACTCAATGGACTTTTGTCTTTGGATAGAAAGATTTCTTCTGTCATGGTAAAGGATTGGAAATCTAAATTCAGCTTCGGGTTGTTGGTGTACATCCTCACTAACTTCTTCAACTTTAGGTTCTTCAGGTATTCCTACTAGCGTTTGTGGTTCCACAGATTGTGGGGGAGTGTGCGTTTCCACAGCCTCACTAATTACTGCATTACCTTCTACTGCACCTGATATGAAATTTATTTCTTGCCACATCGGGTCACCAGTTTTTAACTTCAGTTCAACATTGCAAGTATCACCTCTATTCAAACTTTTAAGAGCCGACTCATTATTATCGTAAGCATCAAAAGATGCAGTCCAATTATTTGATAAAGGTTGCCTGTCGCAAACTAATCCTTCCATAAAAGTAATAATCGCAACATCACCTCTTTTATCATTCTTGAACTCTATGCTGTTAATTACTAAAGACCTTGTATCAAATACAATAGATTCTTTTCCATTGCCAGCCCAGTATTTATTCTTGTTCTCTGTTAATTTAACTTGTGCCATAATCTTTTTTCCTCTCATTTCTATTTTGTTCTTTGACTACTAAGTCTGTGTACACCTCTATTGCTTTATCAATAACCGAACTTTTGGGTGTACTCATCGTTTCGGCTAGATAGTCAACTCTGTTAAGAGTCTGTTGTCCAAGATAATAAGTAACTCTATGTTTAGAGTCTGGTCTTATTAAAATGGATTCTTCGTTTCTTGGCATTTCTGCTCCTTTATTTTTGTATGGGGGGTGAGTACACCCCCCTAGTTTTTAGCTTGTTGGTTTTTCTGATAGGTTGTACCCTTTAGTCCAAATCCAATCAGTTGGTTTATCGTTCATATCAACTTGTTCGTCAATGACTTCATTTATTTTTTGCTCTAACCATTTAGTTCCATCTTCTTCTAGTTGGTCTTGTAATCTTTCGGTGTGAATAATATTTCGGGATTCCTCATCATTAATCATTACTCTAAAATCAATCCACCTTCCATAATTGCCTTCAGCTTGCCCCCAATCCAATAACTGCAATTCTCCATTCTTTATATTTTCTTGAATGGCAATGTAATGTTGTTTTTCAAAAGTAAAATTATAATTGTCATCCATCCCCACTATGTAATGAAGATAAATTAGTTGAGCCTGATTATGTTGTTTATGAGTTCTCAACACCATTTTCTTCTGTTCTTCAAGATGTTTTCTAAAGTGTGGAACCACACCTTCCATAAACTTTCTTAAATCTTTATTTGCCTCTTTCACACCTTCTTCTTTTAACGCTAATTCGTAAACAAAATCTGTATTCCAAATCTGATTACTTAAAGTAAGTTGTTTTCCATCTTGGGTTTTTGCAATTACAACTTCCCAGTTTTTAACTGCTTTATTTGTAATCAAATCAAATCCTTGTGGATGAACCAAAAAGAATTTGTTACTTGCTTGATGCAGTTCAAAATAATTTGGTTTTGTTTTTTTTCTAGCCATATTTCTCCTTTCACTAATGACATATATACATAAGATGTTACTAAAAATATTATGCAAGAAAAAGCTGTGTGTGGCAATGTACACTAATATACTATTTTAAATTTTACTACTTTAGGTACAATCAGTCATAAATATATCTAAAAACAAATATAGTGCTAGTGTACACAGACACACAGGGGGTTGTTTACTTAAATACTTATGGTATTATTTATTTATGTTGGTGGGTTGTTGAAATGAGGCTAATGGATACAACTTGCGTGGCAGAATTGTTCAGCATAATAGAGAACAATGCTTGGCTTACAATGAACCGATGTCAAATGATGAGGTCATACTAAGCTAGATGTAACGAGGTAAAACAGATGGGTAATTAAGCACTATTCCTCAATGTTACTTGATTGGTAAAAACCCCAAATCCAATCCGATACCAACATTTTATTTTATTGTGGTGTGTGAGGATTGTTGAGGAAATTTGCAGTTAATTAATCAACCTAGTGAACCCAACTGCCCACACCACATATTTATTGATAAGTGTTTTGAGAATCGCTTATCATGGGTGTAACTGATAACATTACACTTCCTTTTAACTCCCTTCTCTTGTGTGCATAATTTCCTTATACTGCAAGGGAAGGGGTGTGTACACTTCCATTGATTTACAAAAAAGAAAAGGGAGATGGTTTTACCCATCCCCCCTAACTTGTTGCAAAGGAGTGTTAGTGTACAATATTACTCAATTATATTTCTCCAATGCATCTCAAAGTTTATCTTCTGCTTTTTTATGTATTGTGGTTCTGTGCCTTCTTCGTAATTTCTAAAATTACCTGTGCAGAATACATGAATCACATCATAGTTGTGAGTCCTTGCGAACTGCTCATAAGGTTCAGATTCCCAAGTTGTACAATTCGTATTGTCAAGCCAAACTCTGTGAATGCCATTTACTATGGCTAATTCAAATTTGCTAAGACAGAGGGAGTGTACACGCTCTAACATGTCTTCCCTAAAATTGTAGTTACCCAACTCATCATAAAAGAACTCATCAGCAGATGCTACGACATCTAAATCTTTGAGGTCGTGTACACTCGTAGTCCTGTTCTGTTCTACGAATGTAGACTTACCGGAGCCTGACCATCCATGCATTATGATTGCCACATATTTTAAATCTTTGATTGGGGGTGTCATTGTACACCCCCATAGACATCATTATCTTCTTTGATTTTTCTTTCGTTAATGTAGTCTTGCATCTGATTGTAAACTTTCTGCTTGTTGCCCTTAAAACCAAATTCGCTTTTGATTCTGGCGTAGCAACTTCTACCCCTTGTTAATCTCATGCGACCTTCTGTTTCAATCTCTAGCTTTAAACCTAGCAACATGGTTTCCAATCTGAATAAGCCAATATGCCTACCTGTAATCATTGTTCCAACTTCTGTTTTTTTAACTGCCATGATTATTTACCCCCTTCTACTTTGATATCAAAGTTATCAAGATTTAAACCTGAAGCCACCAACCATCTTTCATAACCACCAACCATCGGAGAGCCTAACTTAATAGTATTTTTTAATGCTCTCTGCACATTTTTGATTTCTTTTTCAATCTGCTGTGTGGTACCTAACGCATCTTTGGGTGTTAACTTTAATTCAAGTTTTAATTTTTCAATTAGAATAATTCTTTTAACTATGCTAATTAATCTCCCATGTTCTCTTGGGTGTATGTTAGTTGGTTTTCTGTTAATTCTTTGTGTCATCGTTTTCTCCTTTTGCTAATTTATAATGACACTAACAATAATATATGCAATAAATAATTATGTATATGGTGGAGTGGGAATGTACACTACAACGAGAATTATTTTTTTGATGGTAAAGGTGTAATGGTATTGGCTTGGCTGTTTTCTGTGGAGTTGTGGGAGTGTACACTTTATTTTAGGTTCAAAATTGGACAAAAAAAAGAGGGGCTATTTCTAGCCCCCCTTGATTTATTTCTAGTTAAAAGTAATTTCTTGGTCAACTGCCTCTTTTGTTGCAAACGAATCCATATTAAACATGTCATAATATTTTATGTCTTGCTTTTCAAAAACAATCCTTTTTATTAATCCCATTTCAGAAGGTGCAAGTCCATCCTTGTCCCAGTCCCATCCTTGCGACCAAACTTTTTTATATGCATCCATGACCCAAGAACCAATCTTCTCATCTTTCCAAAAGTTATAAACATACTCATGCCCAAAATCCATTTCATGAAATTTATGTCCATATTCATCTTTTTGACCATTTTTATATTTGTTCTCGGAACGATTGTCCCCGAACTCACTTTTTTCATACATGATATTAAAATCAATTTTATTATCATCATCAAGACTTAGACTTCTCCATTCATATTGAATTAAATCCCTAATAAAGCCTATTCCAAATTCTTTGGCTCCTACAATTAGGAAATCTCCTAATCCTTCCCCATATCCGTCCATATGAACATAAGTCCCTTCATAGTCTTTTAATTCTTTATCTTTACTTATTGTGATTAGTGCGTGTGTACTCATTTTTATTTTTTCTCCTTTTGGGGGGAGTGTACATTGACACACCCCCCATAATTTTTTTTATTAATTAATTGTAATTCTGGCAATAGTGCTTGCCTGTCTTTGTTGTTTCGTCATAATCGCATGAAGGTTCACAACCTCTGACCTCTAATGCATCCGGATTAGTTCCGGCTATAACATCATCAAAACCGGTTATCCCTGTCCAACATGCTTTGTCATTTACAAAGTATCTTCTTTTCTTGTAATCACTTCTTGGTTTCTGCTTAGTGCTTACATTGAAAACATTTTTCTTCAAATGCTCTACATCAAAAGCCTTATTGAACCAGTTATAAAATTCTTCATCTAGTTCGTATGTTTGGCATGTCTTGGCATCTTTGAACCATTCTGTTCTTAGATTCATTGACATTGCCAACGCTTGAAAACTTCTGTTATGTTGCTGTTTTGCTGAACAATTTGAAATCTTGCAATACTCTCCGACTAAGTGGACTAATTCGTGGACGAAAATTTGTAATCCTTTTGTATCCCAGTTGTTAGGTTGCAAGAATCTCTCCTTAATCTGTATTGCATTATCCCAGTCCCGATAATGTGCCAAATCTCCCTCGTTCCTGTTCTCATTAAATAAAGGCTGTATCTCAATTTTTACATTGTGAAGAAAGGTTTCTACTCTGTCAGAATTGAAAAGCTCTTCATATTTTTCATGCTGTGGAACCATCTTTTTACCTTCTTTCTTGTGCCAGAAGAAGAGTGAATCTTGGCTGTGGCTTATTCCGGCTCCTGTTGGTTCCGGCTGTGTAATCATGATTTTAGGATAATTCATAATCGCAGAGTTAAAGCCTTCAGCGTTTAGGTTCTCAAAGTCCATTTGCCTTTTAGCATCTGGAAAGAATTTGTCTTTCGTATTCCTATCAACTTTATTTCCTATGCATTGCTCTAGTGAATCCGGCAATAAACCACCCTTTGAAATATCCTTCCAAGTCAGAAAGGCAATTGTGAACTGATTCAAGAATTCCACTTGTCTTGCTGTGTGATTCTTTACTTTAGAATCTACTTTTATCTTTAATGTTGTCATTTTATCTCCTTTGCTTATGACAATAACTGGTTTCGTTCTTTTGAACTCATCAGGGATAATCACATTATCCGACCAATCAGAGCCAGAAGGGGAGTTTAAGCCCCTTCTAAATTTCTTTGAAAAATTATATTTACAATATTTTCAGAAAATTTATTGTGTAAATCTGAACCGATTTTTTCAGCCCAATAATAAAAATCTGTATCATTTTCAATATTTCTGTAAACTTTGTTTTGACCTAAAAAGAATAGATCAAAATCAATCATCCTGAAAAACAAGTAAGTGTTAGCAACTTTTTCACCTGATAAGCCCCCAAGATGAGCAGACAACCTTATTAATTGGCTCAAATTATGTTTTTCGTTTTTTCGTATTATTGTTGCAATCAATTCACCGATTGCATGTTGTTTGTTTTTTATAATCCATAATGTATTCATTTTTTTGTTCTCCTTTGAACTAAATTTATTTATGTAAATTCATATTAAACTATATTAATAATAATTACAATAATAAAGGCAATAATAATAATTTAATCTTGGAAAATAATTAAAAGTATTTATATTGTTTCTTTTATACTTGGGGACAATATCCATTTAAACAGTCTTAAAGTGTCAATACACAAGCGTTCATATATTTTATATCTTTTATGATATGTGAGGGTACAATGACACAGCATACACAATATTAATATTGCTTATAAATAGTATTGTTAATATGTAATAAATAATTATGGTGGCAGTCTACACTCCCACAGCCACAGCAACACCACCGATACACATGCGACAATATATATACATCATATGTAGTAGTCAGAGCGTTGAGATATGTTGACCACATATGTAAAATACAGCGTGGCACTTTTATACACCCCCTTTAGGGGGGTGTAAAATGCCATGCAATACATGGGGTAGAGATTATTAAGAGAAGGGGTGTATAATACTTTTCATGGCAAAACAAAAAGGTTACGCATACATAGAAGAAAAGGTTCTTCAAGCAATACCTTGTTGGAATCAATGGACTAGACAACTAAGAAGAATATATTTAGCACTACCGGCATTTGGTTCATCAGATTTTGCGATACAAGAAATATGCGAAGAGCTTGGATTTAATTACGAGAGTGTTCAGAAAAAAATAATTACGACCCCAAGTTTTAAAAAGTATCTTGACATGTATAGAGAAGATAATGCCTACCCTATTGTTTCTGAAAGAGCCGATGGTAAATATACCTACCGAATAAAACATGATGATTTAAAACAGGTATATGGTCAGTACGCAGATATAATTAACTATTTCCATATGGAAGACTTAAAGGCACAGGGCAAAGGTAGCGAGTTTGCATTGAGGGTTATTGACCAGAGAAAACTTGTAGAGATGAATGCATCAGAAATTGAAGAGGATAAGCCGGATGGCAAAGTAGAGGTTAAGTTATTTGATACAGCATAATTTTTATCCGTGGCAAAAGAACATGGTAGATTCAGATGCCAAAATAAAATGGGTACAGGCTGGAAGACGTGCTGGAAAGACAAGAAGTTCTTTAATGGAAGCTATGAATGTTATACAAAAAGCAGCCACAACTCCTGTAACTGTTGGTGATTCTACAGACCAACTAACAGCAAAAGAGGCTAACCTAGTTCCGGAGATTCATGTATGGACAGTTGCACCAACCAGAGCACAGATGCTTCAGGTATGGAATGAGATGCAAACATTTATTCCAGAACAGTATGTAAGAAAGACTAGAAGGAAGGGACAGGCAGGTGGTCGTGGTGGTGGATTTAAACAAGATGACTTACATGTATGGTTAGATTTAAAAAATACTGCCGGCACAACAGATGGTCTATACAGAACAGAAGTATTCTGGGAGTTAAAGTCAGCAGATAATCCAGAATCATTGCAGACTGTTGGATTAGATTTTCTACACATGGCTGAAGCACAGGATATTAAAGAAGGTGCATGGAGCAAGGTAAGACCTACTCTAAACTCTCCGGGTAGATTAGGAAGAGCAATAGTTGAAGGTGTTCCCCCAGAATCTACGCAACATTGGTTTGCAAGAAACTGTAAGATATCAAGAGAGAACCCAACTAAAAGAAGAGCATATTTTCATGCAACTACATTTGACAATACAGGATTAACTCAAGAAGACAGAGAAGAGATTGAAGATGAGAAACAGGCACTTACAGAAGCTGTATGGGAAAGATTCTACATGGCAAAGCAACCAGAGGGTGCAGGTAATTTCTTTACGAACATTGAAGCTGCATATTCCAAAGGTGCTGTAGAACTTGCACGACCAATAGAAGGAAGACACTATGTTGCAGGACTTGACTTGGGAAGAACTAATGACCCTACAGTTATGATTGTTAAAGACAGGCAAACTAGAGAGTCGGTTGCAGTTGTAGAATTAAAAAAGACTGATTGGTCTTTACAGGTAGAAACAATTAAGGCTTTAAGTGTAAGATGGGGAATTGAGGAAATATATATGGACTCAACAGGACTTGGTGGTAAATTTGGAGAAGATGTACTTTACAGAGAACTAATGGAAGAGAGTATTCCGGTAGTGGGATATAATTTTACTCCACAAAAAAAGTATCAATTATTTCTAGATTATGCTATATCTTTAGAAAAGGAAACTGTGTCTTTTCCCCAAAATTGGGTTAAACTGATAAGTCAGTTGGAAGACATAGGGCATAAAGAAAGTGCAAATAGAGGACACACTTTTTATAACGTGTCTGGTGCACATGATGACTGGGTGGATGCAGAATGTTTATCATTGATGGCTTGTGACCCTGCAATGGAAGGAGTAACTGGTGACAGATTTATTCCTACTTCTATTTCGGGAATTATACCCATGAATGCAAATTCAAACTACATAAATAAAAATTCTAGACTTCAAAGAGTTAAGAAGGCTAGAAAAGAAAAACAATTAGAAGAAGCAGGTATATCAATGGAAGATTACATGCAAACTATAAGAAGCATATAATATGGTTACAACATACGGACAATTATCAGAAGAAGCAAAGCCAGAAGAAGATATAGCTAGAGAAGCAGCCAACCCTATTGATGAACCATTTGTATCAATAGAATGGGTTATTGGAAAATTAAAAGAGGGAAGATTTAAGTTTAGAGAATTTTATGATAACTGTAATGAGTCAGAAGATTTTTATTTAAACAGATTTGATTTTTCTATTCCTGAAACAGGAACAATGCTTAGATTAGGAACAGCACAGTCTGTTGTAAACTCTCTAGTTGCACACGTTACTCCACAATTTATTGACATATCTGTACCTGCTCCCGGAGCAAGGGGTCAGGCAAGAGCAGAAAACATGGAGAAGTTTTTAACAGGTGCAAATCACATGATTGAACAATTTACTCCAACTAGAAGAGAGATTGCAAAACACATGGCACTTTATGGAATTGCATTTGAAAAAACAGAGTTTGCTGCAAATAAATGGGAAGAGTTTCCAGAACCACCAGAGAATGATGAAAACATTGCAGAATATAAAGAAAAACTAAACGACATACTTGACAAAAGAAATATAAACTTTCCAATGCAATCAAGTGCTGTCAATCCTAAAATGATGGTCTGGGATACTAACAATGGTCCCAACCCTAGATGGGTAATACATTTTTATGAAGTAGAAGCAGAATGGGTAAATGCACATTTTCCAAATTGGAAAGGTAAACTTACAGGAACTGTAGAGTTCGTAGAAGTATGGACATACTCACAGGTTGCTTACATGGCTGATGAGAAGTGGGCACTTGAACCTAAACGACATGGTTACAATACTTTGCCATTTACTATTTATCATCCTAACACAGGATTATTTACAGAAGGTGTTAAACCAGAAGAGTTGTATAGAGGAATCTTGCATGGCAACTTTGACATGATGAGAGCAGAGTCAAGACTTGCATCTCAATATCTTGACATAGTTGCACAGAGTGCTTGGCAAACTAAAGACTTTACTGGTCCACCGGGTATAACAGAACAAGTAATGGAAATGTACGAAGAAACTCCGGGTGCAAAAAACTTTGTACCACAGAATGTAAGTATAAATCCATCACGAGTTGTTGAACCACCGGCTTCAATTAATATTGCTCAACAGATGATGAGTCAATCTATTGAAGCAAACACAGCACCTGCTGTGGTCAGGGGAGAACGACCACAAGGTGCTGCTAGTGGTTATCATACAGCAGTTTTAGCAGGTATTGCAGCTTTGAACTTTGGTCCATACGTTGAAGCAGCACAAAGAGGACTGCAAAATAGAAACTCAATTATTTTAAATATTGTTGAAAATGTAATTAAAGATAAGGTAACTGTATTTGGAAAAACAGAAACTGGACCATTAGATGCAGTTATTAAACCAAACGACATAAGAGGTCACTATGTAAACATGGTGCAACTTACTCCTACTTCTCCAGAAGAACAGGAAAGAAAGTTAAACTTGTGGAACCAGTTGTGGTTGTCAGGATTTACAGACCATGATACTGCACTTAGAAAAGCAGGTGTATCAAATGCATTTGAAGTTAAATCTAAGATACTTGCAGAACAATTCTTAAAATCAGAACAAGTACAGATGGCTTTGCAGCAAGCAGCAGCAGAGAGAGTTCCGTTGCTACAACAGATTGTTGAAGCAGCCGGTGGTGGTCAAACAAGTGGAGAGCAGGCTAATCAAATTGCACAGAGTATTTATAACCAGCAACCAAACGCTGGTCAGTTCTCTACGACTAATCAGCCGGCAAGGACACTTGCATCTGAAGCAGAAAGAGTGCAAACTAATACTAGACCGGTGATTCCGGGTAGTTTGCAAGAACAAGACTTGGTAGCCAGAGAAATATCTTCTCCTGCTAGAACAGGAAACAGAAGAGTACCGACCTCTGACTTACCACCGGGGATGAGATAGATGGCAAGAAAAACAGATAAAACAATACCTACAGCTTTCGGGCATTTTGATGATTTAATAAAATCTTTTGTTAAGGAGTCAGAGAGTGTATTGGGTAGTTATGTACAACCTGATTTGCCAAAAATGAAGAAAAAACAAGTAGGGAAAACATTTAGCAACCCTTTCTTTGAGAAATAAATATGGCAATATACGAGATAAGATTATTAGGAAATGATGGAAGGCAATATACCGAACCAATTAATGCTAGCAGCCAAGCTGAAGCAATAAGAATAGCAAATTCTTTTACGCAAGAAAGTGGTGCAAGAGTTTTAGGTGTATCTGATGCTAATCGTAGCAATAGTAACAATTTACAAACTGTTCAGGATTTAGGTTTAAGCGAGTCACCTTTTTTGCCAGATAATAATCAATTAACAAGAAGTGTACAAGCAACTCCTGCACTTTCTCCTTCAGTTTCTCCTTTTCAAGCAGGTCAAACAACTGACCCATCTTTGCAACTTCAATCAATAGCTGATATGTCAGTAGCAAGTAATCCTAATGTACCTTTTGCACCAGAAAGTGAAAGGACTTTTACAAGTAATATTCAAGCTGAACAAGAAGTAAAAAATTTGCAAGAATTTAGAGATAAAGAAATATCAGACATAA
>VTLG01003626.1_pt1 | contig 20776 bp, 20 predicted proteins | sample 4694571 | NCBI WGS metagenome assembly VTLG01 (sample SAMN12604809, study PRJNA352737) | marine metagenome | biome: ENVO:00000447; feature: ENVO:00000209|ENVO:00000569|ENVO:01000036; material: ENVO:00002151; isolation source: viral sequences binned using virsorter ... | reverse complement strand
AAGAACAGTGTTGGCAATACTACTAATAATGTGGATAATAAAAGTAATAAAACTGTAACAAAATGAAAAGACTTCTTCCTTTTTTATTTTTAGTATCAACCCCTGCAAGTTTTGCAGACATCACTTCGTCAATCAGTTCAAGTATCCAACTAGAAGTAGCTGCACCCGGTACTACAGCAGATCGAATTGGAAATTCTTATTCTGTTTCTGGTACAGGTGTTACTACAACTGACGGAACAACTGCTGGCAGCGTTGGAGGGCTTGGAACAGTCACTAACGGAGTCAATGCTTATACAGCTATTACTGCAAGCCAGCTTACAGACGGTGAAAGCTTCACATATAATGTTTCTCACACAACCGGAGATACGATAGAAACATCTTTGACGGTAGGCGAAGTCAGCCCATTTGGAGACTTGACCAGCACAAGTGGTGGCACAGTAGGCGATTTAGACGGTACTGTTGACAATCATGTAATTTCAGTAACGGCTGGAGGGGCTGGTACTACAGCAACAGCTTCTTATGTAACTTCTGTCACTTTGGATTAAATATGAGCTATGCGAAAGCTTTTATTGCTGTTTTTTATATATGTTTTACCTGCTAATGCAAATATTGTACCTAATTTCACAACTGGTACGATGTCCTCAACAACTAATACTCAAACAACAATTACAGAATCAATTACCAGTAAAGACTATAAAACAGGATATGAATATACCGTTACAGGTGTTGGTATTAGTGCAGATGGCGATATTTCGCCAGATGCAGTTAATGTTACAGGAACAGTAGGAGGGCAAAGTTATACATGGAAAGGAGCAGATATGACAACAAAACCAGATTGGACACTAACAGATCCTACGTCAGGAGATGCCTTTCAATTTACAGAAAGTTATTCTGCGCCCGGTCTTCAGAATGTCACAACCATAAATCGCACCATAGAAACGGAATCGGTAGTAACCTCTACATCTGTCTTTCAATAGCTTTAATGCCTACAGGTGTTTTTGCTAATTCTGTTAGCCAATCAAATAGTGGATCTGTAACTAATCAAAACTGGAATGTAAATAATGGAGGTTTTCATACTAATCAGTATGGTGGAGGTGTTGTCTGTCAAGGTTCAATGATGACTATAACTCCGTTTACTACATTTAATACAAATTATCGCAAACCATATCGAGATTATTACTATACACCTGTATATGACGAAACAGATATAGAAGGTGCTTTTGATGATGATGGCAACCCTATAGGAGATGGCACACCTGATAATCCGGGTGATATTCTCTTCTATCAACAAAACTACTCTGGTACAAATAAAGATAGTTTTGCACTTGGAACAGGCATCACATTAAACTTTAGTATTCCATTAGATCGTCAATATACAAGGAAATGCAAAGAGGCAGCCCAAGTACAAAACGATATAAACAAACAAAAACTTAAGAACCTTGAACTTGATTGGCATATGGCAAGACTACGCCATTGCGGAGAAAAGAAAATTGCAGGGATAGAATTTACTTCTGACTCGCCTTACTACAATCTTTGTAAAGATATAAAAATCGTACCTAAAAAAGGTCAAATTATTCCGCACACTCATAAATTAGAGTAGCAACTGACGCTCTGACAGTGAGGAGGTGGAACTTAATCCACTCTTTATCAGGTCTGGTTGCTTATTTACTATTATACCTTATTTTTCTTCTTTGTCAGTTTTTTAACTATTTGCTTAACTAAAGGTTTTACAGCATTAATAAGAAGTGGAGTAGTAGCAGCGACCAAAGCAATACCAGCAGCAGTAGTAACATCTTTAGCTGAAGGGAGATATTTTTCGATAAATTTCGTATCAGCATAAATTGTTATACACTCATCATTCTCTATTTTATGGCCTGTGACGATCTGTAACTTTTTAGAGTTACGAAAATCTCCAATTTTTTGATCTTTATTATCAGGACATTTTATAAAAAACTCTTTATCTTTTTTTTCTGGTAACTTAGGTGTTTCTTGTTTGTATTGAGCTTGTTCTTCGTTATTTGTCTTTTTTTCTTCTTTTTTAGCTTCAGTAATTTTTATTCTTCTTCTGTCATATAACATTGGTTGGAATGATGGCATTGATCCGTAAGGGCAAGAAATCACTGTACCTGTAGGATCATCTTCATATAATGCAGTATTTTTAGGCGAGGCATCTCTGTGATACCTTACACAACCCGGCATTTTTAAAGATGGTAACGGCACATTTAACACATTAAATGGATTATGCGTTGGTATATTAATTTTTGGTATTTCTACTTTTGGTATAGATATATCAGGTATTTTTATCATCTACATCTCCAATAGAAATAGACCACCCATCTTCTCCAAATGTACCTTTTTCTATTACTTTAGGCTTTTTTATTTTTTTATCTAATTCCTCGTGATATTCTTTTATCTCATTATCAAGTTCTAAGTTAAACTTTTGCATACGCAACCAATGAACAAATTTGTCAATATAATACTGAATTAATTTTTTAAAAAACTTAAATACCATTAATCATAAGCATTTCTTGGTAAATACACTTCTACAAGAGAATGACATTTTGGGCAAGATAAATTTGTAACCATAGAATATTGCGTGTCCTCCTCCATGTCTTGATCGCCACCCCAAATTAATTCAGTTTTACAATGCCAACAGTTCATTGTTCCCACTTACCTTTTGTTTCCCATTCTATATATTCTTTGTTGCGTTGTTCTACCAGTTTCCAAAACCACGCATTTGGGTCATCTGGGTCAGGAACAGGTCTTGGCTTTAGCTTTCTTATCTGCTTTTCAAACTCTTCAGCAACAATCCAATCCATATGTTTCATTACTTGCCCTAATAACTGATCTTCAAAAGCTGGACTTTTCATGTATAGAAACACCATAAACCCCGATCCAAAAGTAATTCCTGATGTTATTAATGCCAATACAGCAATAAAACGAGTCCTTATACGACTAGGTGTGCGTTCTAAATCCTTCATAAAGGTAAAGACTTACCTGTAAATTTTGGCATTTTTTTCTCTAAAAGTTTAGGCATTTTTTTCTCTAAATCGCCCATAATTTTATTTTTAAAATTACGTTCAAATTCTGGACTTGTTACATACTTATATGTAAAAAATCCTGTACCAATAATGGCTAAACTAAGAATTGCAGATAAAATTGATAAATAATTACAAATGCGTGTAAACATGAGACAAGCCCTTTTAAAATTACTACCATTAACTACAATTATAGTATTTTCTGGTTTGTGTGCATTAGCTCCTCTTTATATAACAATGGGGATAATGACACGTCAGATGACAGAAAAAACTAAATCTGCTCCATAGTTTTTAGTATTAATTATTTTATATGAGCTAATTTAACTTGTAAGTCTTGATAATTAATTTCATTTTCAAAGTAAAGTGAAAACATGTATCTAGGTTCTAATTTATTAATTACACCGTGTATAGCCTGATTATTAAAAAGATAATATGTTTTAGGTTCATACACTAACTCAACAAGATCACAATAATGATTATCTCTAGATTCAATAAAATAACAATAACCTTCTTTTTGCTTAATTAGCATATTTAAAGTGCTTAATCTATGTCTATCTCTATGAAAATTATAAAAACTGTTAGATGGCACTTTAAGTACACCTAACCTTTTTATTGGTTGCAATTTGTTTACACAATTTAGAGCATAATCTTCTTGTATCCAACTGCTATCAACTTCTATTGCATCAAATCCAAAATGTTTTTGCCATGTATGTTCTTTATTTACAAGGTCGTGAAGATAATCATATAATTCACCAGCTTTAATACTTAATGGACTAAAAAATTTATCTGTATTCATAAACATTCATAGGAATTACTTTAGGTGGCATTGGTCTGTAATATCCTTTAGGAATACAAGGCATAATGCCACATCTTTTAGGCTTTCTAGGCTTTGGCATACGGCAGACGACTACACCTCGATCTTGTCTGCATTTAGGTTTTCTACGCTTTGGTTCCTTGCCTCTAAAAGCACCAGCTTCAGTTATTGTTGGGAGTAATAACCCGATCAAAAGAAAAGTTGAAAATAGTTTTTTTACCACAAAAAATAGTTAATAAATACTTCTATTATAGTAATTAAGAAATTTCAGTCAAATTAAACTTATATTTCTTACCACTTACACGATTGATAATAAATAAATCATCTGCACCTTCTTGTAAAGTCCAAGAACCTTTGCTGCCATCTACTTCATTAGGACTATCGTTTAAGTTAGACATATTTATATCACCTGTATTTAGGGCAGCAGAATGTAAAGTTGAAAATCGTTTTGAAGATGAACCTAATGCTCTTGTATTATCAGCTTCAGGTCGTAAATCACAAGAAAAATCAACTCTTGCAGAATCACCTTTAACTCTTAACCGTTCAGTACCAGTAACACCACTTCCAAGATATACAACCATATCTGAAGATGCACCATCATTTGCTGTTCCAAAAGTCCATCTATCGGTAAGTGTATTTATATGATTATTTGCAAAAGTAAGAAAAGCTGCCGAAGCTGCTGCACTTCCAGAAATTCTTAATCCAGATACACCGCCATTACATTTTATTTCTGAAAATGTATTAGTGTTCGGATGTAATACCTCTAACTTTCCACTGACATCCCACCCTGTCGAAGATGTTTCAGCCTTCTTTGTTCCATTATGGAATAGTTCCACAGCACCATCAGGTATAAGCTTTATACCCTCTTCACTAGCTTTAGGTCTTATATGTAAATTACCAACCGTATTTTCTATAAATGAATCTGTATCATCATGATGAATTGTAAATTCTCCTTGTTCTCCAATTTTTAATTTACCACCAGTGCTATATTTATTTACTTTAAGATCACCATTTGCAACGAGACTTCCACGGACAAAGAAACCCCATGACTGTGTGTCTGCCTTTAAAACATTATCATGGTATAGTTCTATAGCCCCGTCAGGAATTACCTTTATACCTGTTTCAGAATCTTTTGCTTCTATTAAAAGATTTCCTGTCTTATTAGTAATCTTTGAGTCTGTTGAATCATGAACAATAGTTAAATCATTTCCATCACCAAAATTTACTTTATCATTATCAGGAATAAATATATTGCCAACGCCACCTATTGATATGGCACTGTGATAAGCAACACCACCATTATTGCTTATTTTTAATTGCAATCTGCCAGAACCTTCTTCAAATCTATATTTATTATTAGAGGAAGTTTCGTCAAAAATTAACTTTGGATTAGTACTACTTATAGTTAAATTATCTTGAATTTGAAAACCATCAGTTAATGTTTCAGCCTGTTTTGTTCCATTATAGTACAACTCAACGCCAGCATTAGGTGTGGCTACAAGCATATTCTCACTATTACTTTTAACTGTAAATACACCAGTATTACTAATATTTAATCTTTCATCATTTGCTGCTGAACCACCTGTTTTAATTTGAAATGCACTATTTGATTCGCCAGCAATAAAAAATGCAACATTACTATTTGTTGAATAACCAATTCTAAAGCCATCTTCTGTACCTGTACCAGTAACGCTATTTGTAAGCTGCAACATAGGTGTACTTGTACCATTATCGTGAATAACTACTTTGTTTATTGCTTTTAATGTTCCTGTTACGTCAAATCCTGTTGAAGTTGTTTCAGCCTTCTTGGTTCCATCATGATACAAGTCAACACCAGCATTAGCAGTACAAGTTATATAAAACTCATTACCAGCTTGATTAAATAAACGTATTGAGTTTCCTTGAATATTAAAATTACCAGTATCATTTATAATTTTTGCAACAGAACCCGTGTGAAATATCTGTAAATCCTGCGAATCTCCTAGTTGTAATTTTTTATTGTCAGGTAAAGCAATATGCTCACTACTTGTCCAGCTATCAGTAGCATTTAACCAATTAAATGTGTGGTTCGTATCTCCTAATAAAGTAATACCACCACCATCAGCAGTTATATCTGTTGGGCTTCCTACCTTACCTAATTCAATATTTTTATCTTCAACTGTAAGGGTAGTCGTATCAATAGTTGTGGTCGTTCCAGAAACAGTCAAGTTACCACCAAATACTGCATTTCCTGTGGTTGTTATATTTTGACTACCAAAATCAGGACTAATCTTTGTACCTGCAATGGCAGCACTAGCACTTACTTTTGCGTTTGTAACAACACTATCGTTTAATGTCCAATCAGTTAGGTTTGCTGCAACTGTTAATGCTCCTTTATCTCCAGCACTTATACCAGCACCATCAGCACCTTGTGCGCCTTGTGTCGTAACAGTAACTGTTGTAGCATCTCCTTGCTGTACAGTGACTGTATTTTTTTGTGTTGTCACATTAACTGATGTCATGCTGTTGTATATCCTTCTGACATTGTTATTGTACCCTCAACCCAATATTCTTTATCTCCAGATCCATTAATTAACAAAATATCATATTTATAAGTTGGCAATAAAAATATAGATGTTTGTGTATCAGTTAACTTCCAAGTAAAAGCACCACCAACAGCACTTGTTACAGTAATTGTTGCATCTGCAACCTTGCTAGTCCTTTCCTCGTTCCAAACCTGAGAAGCTACTGTATAACCTGTAATATTTACATTTGCAGAACTACTATCTTTTAACTGAAAATCTACACTATGATCTGACCTCCTCTGAATAGTCATATTATATGTACCCGGAGATATGGCCATTTAACTTGATGTCCAGCTTGCAGGTGCTGTTGAAATACTTGCAGGTGTTCTTTTATTTATACACTCTTGTTTAACATGATTTTCTAAACTTGCAACTTTATCTGAACCTAAATTTGTTTTTATCCAACCAATAACCTGATCTTTTGTTAGATCTTTTAAAGGAGTAACAGAACTTCCTTTATCTAAACTCATGCAATCATAATAATAACCTGTAAAACCATCACTCGCTACGCAACTTATATTCCAATGAACTTTTGTAACAAGTCCGTCATCATCTCCACCATTTATAGCATCTAAGGGTTTATCGGATTGAAACCCCCATGTGATGTTGTAAGTAGGATCAGCCATAATTAGTTGTTAGAAAAACCTGCTGGTTCTGTTTTTACAGCTTCTTCTGGTAAATACATTTTATGTGTTTCTATTGCTTTTTGTATAGCAATAATTTGATCTCTACAATTTTTCATTACCTGATCTGCCTGTAAATAATTATCTTGCATTGTTTTTAACTCAGTTTCGAGTTTTGTAATTTCTTCTTGTGGATTAGGAGTTGACATAAAATTAATATTTTTTCTATTGTATCTATATTATCTGTAAAAGTCTACGCAGCTTTCAAAGCAGCAACTTCTGTCTCTAAACTTTCAATTTTACTGATGGCTTCTTGTAATGCTTTTGTAATATTTGCAGTTATACCTACTAAATCAATGGAATAACCTTCACTTTTAATCCCACCTTTAGTTCCTTTTTCTGGATCATTTAAAGTTGCATCGTATTCTGTTCCATATACAAGATTTGGGAATATTTCCTTAACTTCTTGTGCAATAAATCCATTGTTATCATTCAGTTTATCTTCCTTAATCCAATCAAATTTAACTGGTCTTAATTTTTTAATATTTTCAATTGCACCTTCAGATATTGTTGTAATATTTTTCTTTAATTTTGCATCTGAAGTAGACCCAATATTTGCAGTTGAAAAAACACCTGATGCATTAACAGTAATAAAAGCTTCGTGGCCTGTATCATCAAATTTTGTTCTTCTCATTTGAAAAGAGAAACCCTCAAATCCAATATCTATAAATTTTCCTGATTCATCAGTATTACCCATCAAGTTAAGTTCCCCTGCAACTCTTACAGCAGAGCCGACTTCAAGAGATATAGCGTTATTAGATGAGATCCCTAATTTATTAGATCCAGTTCTACATAAACCAGTATCATGATCCGTACCTAAACATAAACCGACTATATTACCATCAGTTGTTCCTTCAGGTACTCTAACTTGACCATAAACAGTACTAACATCTCCATTACCTCCTATTTGATCTCCTCTTCCTCTATGTATAGAAAAAACAGATGTTGTGGTTGCTGTACTTCCTCCTGAAACATTATTATTTAACTGAAAATCCATAGCAGCAACATTATCAGCACCATTACCAGCATCTGTATTTACTGAAATTCGACCAGCAACACCAGCATTATCAGGTGTTGCAGCTTTATGATTAAAGGTTACATTACAATTCCCCCCACCATCATTAACTGTTAAAGCAGCTTGTCCAGTACCAGTAAAACCTGCAACAACAGATGCACTGCTAACAATATTTCCACCGTCAACTGTAAGTTTTGCACCTGTTTGAGTAGCTGTAGTTCCTATTGAAACTGTACCATCACTTTTAAGCCTTAAATTTTCTACAACAGTTGTATTATTATCTCTTGTAAATCTTATAGTTCCATAAGAATTTCCAAATCTTGTTTGAAAAGTAGTTAGTGAATTTGTAACGTCTACATCCAAATATCTTGAAGTAGAACCAGAATCCTCTAATCTTAATACACCTTGAAGATCTGTTAGTTGTTTTATATGAAGAGGAAGTGATGGTGATGCTTTATTTATTCCAACAAAACGATCATGATTAAGAGTTAAAAGTTCTTGTGCACTGCCATTAACATCTCTAATATGAAATTCTAAATCTGATGGTAAAGTGTCAGTACTTGGGGTTCCATTTACTCTATTTAAAATTTTACAACCATTAGCAAAGGCAGAACCATCATATCCACCAAAACGAATTTCTCCTATATTATCGCCATCATTAACAACTGAAGGGCTTGAAATAGCACCTCTTGCTTTTTGTAAAAATAATCTTCCACCATTACCTGAATTATTACCATATCTTGTTAATGAGATAGAACCACCATCATCATCACTATGTACTTGAATTAATGGTTGAGCATTGTTACTTCCAGTATTTGAGTTGATTGATGAGGTTACGTTGAAAAGTAATCGTCCATCAGAATCAAGTCTTACTTTTTCTGTTACACTTCCAGCAGTTCCAGTAGCAAATCTTAAATCTGTTTGACCAGCATTACTACTAGCAATGGCTTCTATAAAAGCACAAATTCCAGAAGCACCAGCATCACTTCCATGAAACTCTAACATTCCTATGCGGTCAGTATTTTGAATGGTCGTATCAGTATTTGAAAGCCTAATTATAGAACTCTCCCCGTTTGATGATATTTCCAACTTTCTATTTGGTGCAGTGCTACCAACTCCTATTCCAACTTGACCATTGTTATCTATCATCATTTTATTACCACCATCAACAAGAAATCTTATTTGACTAGCACCAGCATCATTATTTCCAGTATCAGCACTTATATGTAACCTTCCATCTATTGTTCTAATCTGATTGGTTGTATCGTTATCAACAAGTTCTAAATTCGCTCCGTTACCAGTTGTAGCAATTCTGCAAGCACTAGAACTACTAGAACTAACCTCAAATTTAAAACTTGGATTTGTAAGGCCAACCCCAACATTACCTCCTGAAAGAACAGTTACTCTAGGTGAATCAGAAGTTTCCAAAACAATAGTGCCTGCATCTTGAGCATTTAAATTAAGTTGCCCTGTTCCTTTATGTAAGATATTTGTATTTGTATTTGCTCCACCATTTGATCTTATAAACCTAGCACCATAAGTCGTGTGCGTTGCATCTCCAATTAAATCTATAAAAGCATTTGCATTTCCTGTTCGATTAGTTCCAATTTTTAGATGTTTACCAGCATTATCAGAACCATCAATTTCAAGATCATCTCCAAAATCAGCAGAACCAGTGGTTGTTAAATTTCCTGTTACACTACAGCCAGAACCAGAAGTAGCAACACGAGCCGTATTATTGTGGTATAAAGTAGCAGATCCATTTTGCACAAATTGTGCCATTAATTCACCTGCTCCATTATTCATAATATCAACTTGACTACCGCAAATTTTTAAATTACCAGTACCGTTAAAATCTCTAATAAATGAGTGTCCAGCAGAATTATCATGGTATATCCGTAAATCATTGTCATCGCCTAAAAAAATTGCATTATTTCCACCACTTCCACCATCACCAAGTCTTAGCCCTGTACAAGTTACTTTTGCATTTAAATTAAAATGATCTGTTAAGTCTACATAATTAGTACCATCAAATTTTTTCCATCTATTTCCACCACTCATACCTAAATCAAACTTTATAGCACCCGTTGGCACGTTACTTGGACTGCCAACTGATAACTGTTGTAAAGCTGCGTCAAAATTATCTATTATTTGAGTTGGGAACGCAGTATAAGTTGTTTGTACTGTGGGTTCGTTAAAATCAGCAGCCATTACCTTTTTCCTTTAATGATACTACGTTCCACGACATTGCCAAGTAAACGCAGTCCTATTATTACCACTCGTAATAGCACCACCGCTTGTATCAAAAAATAATACCTGAAAAGATTTTGGGTTTGGAATATCTTTGAAATCAACTACAGATAAAACTGGTGATGTTGTATTAGGAGTTACATTTACACCGTCAACATCAACAAAATCAACATTAAAATATACAGGAGTTCCATTAGTGCTAAAGCTAACATTACCAGAACTCGTGCCACTGCTTGATGCTTCAACAGTAAAAGAATTATCGTTTACTTTTGTAATCTGATACTCTCCATCTCCACTATTAGATTGCCCACCGCTAGTGAAATCTAAATTAACAAAACAACCTGTAAGTAAACCATGACTTGAAATACTAATAGTAATAGTTGTAGAAGAACTTTGGGTATAACTACCGCTACCTGTTAGTGCAGGTGCAACATTACCTTTGCCTGTGTCATTACGAATTTTTGTATCTAATCTTAAATTAATTGATGTAATTTTTCTATATGCTTTTTCATGCGTACTAGAAATTTCTGTTACTTTATATTGTACTCGTTGAAAATTATTAGCACTATCACTAAAACTTTTGCCAAATTTTCGACTACTATCATTTGGCATAGTACCGCTATCTCCTGTTGCTACATCAATATTACCAGCATGATTTAAACTTCCTGTTCCAAAATTACGACCACCTTGAGTAACTTTAATAGTAGTTGATTTTATCTCCACACCCATATCGAATACTTCTATAAAAGAACCTTGTGAGGGTGCAGGTTGTAAATAATGCGTACTTGGTCTATTTACATTATCTCTTAGAGCAGCCATATTGCTATATTGAGGATTAGCATTAGTACCTGAACCTACAAAATGTTCTCGCCATGTCTCTGTAGTATCAACTGGTAAATACAAAACATCTTTTTTTAAATCTCTATCAAAAATTCTTAAACAATTATCAAATGTTGAAGAATCTATTTCTTGAGGTTCCGTCAGGCCAGTAATAGTTTTTACTGTTACAAATTTTGGATTGTTTATAGTTCTTGAAACATTAGAAACCACTGTAAAAGTATCTGCATCTGCAACAGAAGTTATAGTTCTTTCTGTAAAAGGATCTCCAACAGCATTACCACTTGTTGGGAATAAGGTTACAACATCTCCTACTACAAATTTATGGTCAGTCAAGGTAACAGTAAAAGTTGTACCAGATTGTGTATAAGTACCAAGACCAGTTCTAAATACGCTGTTATAATCAGCATTAAAAATAAAATCAGGTGGTTGTGTTACTGATAATGTAGAAACAAATGATGTGCCTATATTGCCAGCAGTATCTACAGCAGCAATGTGATATGTGTACGTATCAGCATTTTGCTCAAAAACAAGGCTAACTACACCATCAACTCTTCCTATAAGTGTTCCATCAGCAAAGCTATTTACATCAGTACCAGCAGATTCTTTATGTTTTCTTATTTCAAATGTTTGGACTCTTAATTGATTAGAAGTAATTTCACCTTTTTGCCAACGTAAAAGAACATTATTGTCTATAACATCTATACCTTCATCTGAAGGTAAAGGCGTACTTGGATATTCAATAGGAATCTCAATATATTGTGGACTGTCACCGTTTGCGTTTGATAAATTTTCATTTATATCTCTTGTTTGAATAACATAAATCCTATTTCCACCATCAGCTATAGTCCAATTAACTTCTTCCTTAAATGATCTAGCATCAGTAAAAACTTCTAACTCAAGATTATCAGATGTTTCTATATCGTTTAAAACATTAGCATTAGGTAATCCATTTTTAAACCTTCTAACTCTAAAATCTTTATATGCTAAATTTTGTTGTTTATTTCTTGATGGTTTACCCCATTGTATTGTGACAAAACCTAAACCACCTTGATTTCCTAATTTAAAAATTGGTGTTTTAGTTGTTGGATTAGAAGGTCTTTGAACTGTAACAGTTTGCGTAACAAAAGCACCTCTAAAACGATCTTTAATACTTTGTGTATCTTCATTTATATAACCAGAATCTAAAGCTGCAATTCTAAAATCTTTAGACATATTGGTATTATTTTCAGCAAAATCTATTTCAAAAGTAAATGATGTTGCATTAGTTTCAAATAATAAATTGGGTGTACTTGCATCATCATAAATTCCATATTTTAAAGTCTTAAATATTGCTGCATTTGTACTTGCATCAAAACCACTATCTACTGGATTCCATCTTAATGTAACTTGATCTCCTGTGAAAATTACAGGATTAGATTTCATGGTAGGTGCTGGGGGGACTTTAAAAGTTATAGTTTTTGTCAATGTAGAGGCTGTACCTGATGCAATAATTCCTGTATCAGGAAAATCAACTCTTTCATAAACAGGATTAATAGTAAAAGTTCTTACTTTATTACCAAAACCGTTTCTTTTAATGTTTGCAGCAGTTATTGGTATAAATAATTTTGAATCTTTTACCGTAATTGGAAAAATATTAGCCTCGCCAGCCGTTTCTTCATCTTGATATGACGTTTGTACTTTATAACCAATAACAGTAGGAATTTTTGTAGTCCGTACATTTGTGTTTGCGTCAAAACTTGAAGGAGGATTTAAAACATTAGGCCAGTTTAAAATTATATTTTCTTTAGTAATCTTTACTTTAACTTCTGCATCACTTGGAAATTCTGGTTCTGGAACATTTATCGTATAAGTTAAAGGTGGACTTTCATCACCAGCTAAATTTATTGCTTTTATTGTAAAAGTTTTTGAACCTGAAAAATTTAAAGGTGTTTCATAAGTAGTAACATTAGATTTTATTTTTTTTGTAGTATTAGACCCATCTGAAACTTCATATCTTTTTATTGCATAAGAACCTATTGTTGCTGGTTCGTTCCAGTTTAAAATAACTGAACTATTTTCTAGTTTGGGAAAACCAGCTACTTCTTGTGGTGCGGAAGGAGCTACAGGAGTAAATACAAAAGAAGCAGCATTTGTACTGTACTCTCCACCGTCATCTCTAGCCTTTATATAATATGTATAACTTTCGTTAGTCCCTGTACCAACATCTAGTTTTAAAAAATCTTTTGTTATATGAGGAGATCCTGTAGTTCTGCCAACAAAAGTATCACCCTTATCACCAAATAATCCATTAACTGCATTTGTAGTTCCAGCACCATCATCTATTTGGGTTGCAGTTAATTTATGAATTTCATAAAAAGCAATATCTAAATCTTTAAATTCAACTTGAGGATTAACAGAAGAACCACTGGTAAAATCAGGGTTTGGATCGTTTTCATTAAATGTGACAATATTTCCAACAGTTGTTCCATTTGCAGTAACACTTAAACCTGTTACATCATTTGGAGGTTCTGTTTTACCAACAGTAGTTATGGACTTATCTTTTGATTTCCCCGATAATTTTCCACTCGCTGCACCGATAGAAAATATCCTTACTTGAAATTCTTTATTAGGTCTTACATTTAAAATTTCATAACTAAGACCTTGTACCTCTTCAGTTCTTTCTACACCATTTTCAATAATTTTTAATAGATATTTGCTTACATTTGTTACTTGTGACCATTGAATAATTAATTTTGATCGAACTACAACTTTATTTGAATTAGTATTAGTTTGATTTATTGATTCCTTATAAAGTCTTTCAGTAATAGTCGCCGAACTTGGCCTTTTCGGTTTAATGTTAATACTTGTAGCATCTCTAAAAGTAATTTCAGATCCAGTTTCAACAGCAGAATAAATAGTGTGATTGTATAAAAGAGCAGTAATTTTATACTTGATTTTTTCTTCTTCAGTTACTACTAAAACTCTATAAAGTTGATTTTGTAAGTTATGTGCATCATTAGTACTACCAGAAGTCTCAAGAACCCAATTTGACATCACATTAGGTGCAGTATTTGTTCCGTCAGCAGTTTTGAAATTACCACTAACAGTAATAACTGCACCAGTAATGTTAGATACAGTTTTTTTACTGACACTTCCATCTGGCATTAATACATTGAGAGTTCTTGTATAGCTAACGGAGTTTCCCGGCAAATCAGATACAGTTGCATTATCTACTGTTATTTGATTCGTTCCATTAACAGCAATTATTCTTCCTCCTCTTCTGGTTCCCGTTTTTACCTCATCATTTATAGCTATTACTTGACCCGGCCTTACAATGACTCCTGTATCAAGAGAAACTGTAAAGGTAACAGTTTCAGTAAGAAGCTGCTCAGATTCTCTTGTCCACTTAGCTAACCTATATGCCTGACCTGAACTTGTACAACCATAAGCTTGTATTTGTTTTTTAACTATTCCATACTTTGCAATAGCCTCATCTCTTGGTGGAGTTGAACCTGTCCCTGCATTTGGATCTCCTATTGTAGTGTTTGCAATAACATCGTCAGCTGGAAACTGCACATACGATATTTTTCTTTGATTGTTGTCATAGTATTTTGCTATTACTAAAGTTGCTCTACTTTTAATATCACTTCCTTCGTATGTAAAATTACCTCCAACAACATTTGCCTGAGTAAAAATATAAGCTGGTAATACATCTTGATCTTTGTCATAAGTCCCACCGTTTACCTGCGGTGCTGGTTTATCCTGTGATAAAAATAACGTGCCAGCAGACCAATATGGCATGACACGCATATTGCTACAGATAGCATTTATTAAATCGTATGCTTTAAATTCTTTATTTATTAGTTCGTTAAAAGAAAATCTAGCCTCTTGTCCAACTTCAAAAAATGTACAATTACCATTTCTATCACTTGTATTTGAAGTTACTTTTAATGCTTTAAATTGTCTTCTGTCAATTTTTCTAATTTTAAAAATAACAGCACTATCTTGAGGTGCTGGTGCTGAGCTATTAACACCGCTTGTAAAAGTAATTGATATTAAATCCCCTGTTTGATATTTATGATCTACAGTACAAGTTATAACAGCAAAACGTGCATTTGCTGCCAATGTCCAAGTCCCTGATTTTTGAGAGCTTTGTGCATCGCCAACATCACGTTGAGTTCCAACAGTTTCATTATTATATTGACTTATATTCCAAAAACTATATTCATCAAGTGCTGTTTCTGGAATTGACAACCCATAACGCTCATTAATAAGCAAATCATATAAACACCATGCTGGATCATTTGTATAAAGTCTTTGCCAAGTACTTCTCAGATTGCCATTCGCCGTTAAAGATGTACCCCCAGCCCAAGTTGCAGAGGAATTATAAACAAGTCTACCGGGTCTTTGTGCATCAGTAGGGTTGTCATTATCTGTATAAACATTTTTTGGAACTGCAACTCTTAATCCTCTAAGTCTGTAATAACGTCTTGGAATAGCACTAAAAGTTTCACTAGATACTTCAAACCCTATTAATGCTGTATTTGGATAAGTATTCCTGTCATGAGTTATTATTTGATATGAAAACCATTGAATATCGCTTTGACTTCTTGTTGTAGGATCATTAGAAACTCTTGAAACACGCAGATTAAAAGTTGTAGCTCCTGTATAATGTGGAGGAAGCTTAAATATATATTGTCTTTGAAAAGGATCTCCTGTTCTACCTGCAATGTGCCTGTTTCCTGACCCTTCAAAACCTTGTGGGAATGGTGTTACATAATTAGTATCTGGATTACTACCTCCTTCAACTTTATATTCAATTCTAAAAGTAACACTTGTATTAACAATATCTCCATCATCTTCAAATTTTTGCAGGGCTGGTACATTAATTATTATTGCAATTTGATCTGCTGTTGGATAGTTTGCTATTGGAAATGATCTAATTACAGGACTGTCTTTAAGAATGTTGCTATTGGAAACAGCAAATTCTTGTCTTAACGAATTAAAACCTCCTATTAAAGTTTGATTTGGATTACCTATCCTTGAAGTAATAACTACACCATCAAAATTTACATCATCTTCATCAAATTCACCTTCATCGTTCAATTCTGCATCTGCATCAACTATTGGTGTATCATCTAAAAAAATATCTTTTTGTGCAAATTTGTTATAGTTTGTAGCACCAAAAGCAAGATTTTCATCCAATGGAGAAGAGAAACCCTCTATACGACCTTCACATATAGCGTCTAATATTTTGGCAGTAGCAAGACTGTCTAAATTATCATCAGCAGTTGACGGAGAACTACCACCCTTACCACCAGCACCACTAATAATATCTAAATCTTTTTCTTCCATTAGTTATCAACCACGTTAATACCTGCTGAAATTACCACAGATCCGACAATTCGTTCTCCAAATAAAATTGGTACTGGTAACCCTGCAATCGAAGTATTTACAGGGCTGTTAAATTGAAAGCTATTTGGTGTCTCTTCTGATGGTGCGTCTGGAACTGGAGTAAGCATTTGAGACACACCACCGAGCAATAAAGCACCACCTAAATAAACTGCTGCCTTACCGAAACCAGCAGCACCAACAAAAAGAGTTTGAGAGCCAAAATTTGCAAAAGTTAAAGGAGTAAACATAAATCCTCCAAAAATTAAAGCAGCACCAAACAAAATAGATCCAAGTCCTCTTCCTTGACCACTAATTACAGGTACAATTTTTATATCATATTGACCTGTAGGAAAATGTAATTCTTCTAATGTTCTTGGTTTTTCATTTACTATAACTTTATAATATTTATCCATCATATAATTTTCTACCTGCGGATAATTACCAACTAAACATTTAACGGCATCTGCTACTGTATGAACTTCAGTCTCAATCTCTTTAACACCTACAAACTCTGCTAAATCTCCATACAATTTAATTTTACGAGAACAGTCCAACATACCTAATAATCTTGCCTGTAATGCTTCTATAATACCTATTGTACTCTTCTTTACAAGATAATCTGCCTTGTGGGTGATGTAACAACATATTATTTTCACATAAAACTGCAATGTGATTTAAACCATCTCCAGAAAAATTCATTAACGGACAATCATATAACTGTAAAGGTTCATCATCTTCTAACGCTCTGAATCCTCCTTTTTCATAACAATCTTCAAACATTGGATTAAAAGCAAAATATTCTGGATCGTCAGGCTTATCAAAATCAATTAAATTTATATTTAATTCTGCTTTATAAAATTCTCTAACAAGCTGCCAACAATTTGTATGTTCCCAAGTCCACGGTCTACCTAATAAAGATTGCTTGTACTCTTTAGGAATAAAATCGTACCACTCCTCTGTGTGTGGATTAACAATGTACCAATGCTTATTAGTTCTTGCTGCCGATACCCGATCTGCTGGACTAGGATAAGCACTTGTAGTAGGATGTGAGTGAACTATGCCTTGTATTGCTTCGTTGCCATATTGATCTTCAATTTCAGCGTAATCTAAAGGGTTTAAAATAAATTGATCTGTTGGTATCTGTGCTAAATTTCTGCATTTTTTATAGACTAACTTCCCTTTTATATTTACTAACAAACCACAGATTTCTCTAGGACTTTCTTTCAAAGCATCTTCAATTACTTTTTTTTGCCAATAAATCAATTATAAAAATTCCCAATACCGGGAAATTCTCCGGGCAAAAACAGTCGTTTTGGTAATTTTACGCCAAAGTTATCAATAGAAGCAGCCAATTCAAAAGAGACAACATCTCTTGTCTCTAATGATTTTCTAGCAATTTCAAACTCTTCAATAGGAAATTCTTGTGAATTATCAGGTGTACCGTATGGATTATTACCTGTAAAATTGGTATTTGGTAAAAATTCAGCAAGTGTTCTTCTTCTTTTTAATGTTGCACCTACTAAATCATTGGCAGGAGTTACACTATTTACCGCATTTAATACGTTAGACATAGTACCAATATTTAAAGCGATAATTGCTAGATTACTAATAGTTAGTTTTGGTCTTGGTAATTGTTTTGGATCATACTTAAAGCCAGTAGCTTCTATAGGCATTTTGTAATATGTATTCCCGTTCCAAAAAATACTGAAGGGAGCATTTTCACTTCTTTCTAACTCGATTGTGTTATTGTGAAATCTTATTATTGATATATTATTACCAGCAGGGTCTTGAATAGATGTAGTTCCATGCAAAATTGGATCTAGTGTAAGTTCAAATAATTCTATAATCGGGCTAGGATTAACAGATTGTAAACTAGAAACTGGTACTGGCATTATGGTTCAAACACTTGTCTAAATGTAACCTTAACAGTTGCTAAATTTGCATAATTAATTGTTTTTGTATATCCACCCTCAACGACAAATTTCATAGCAGAACTTTCAGTTGGTACTGTGTAATTAATACTATCGTTATCAACTGCTCTTGCATCAAAGAAATCAGTAAGTATATCAGCATCAGCCTCACTTAAATTTTTAAAAGTTAAGTTAAATGTTTTTGGATTTTGCTGCAATCCGAACGAAAATCGATGTTCATAACCATCACCAAAGGAGACAATACGAGTCTTTGGTTTGTTTTGCTTTGTTAAACCAAAATCAGGATTTTGGAAGGTAGCACTTTGAGAATTTAAAGGAAAATTAGTAGACATTAGTTATACAATAAACCTCCCGGTCTTTTTTGTTGTAGTAATTCTGTTTGTATAGCTTGTGATATAGCTGCTCCTAATTGTTCAGCTTGACCAGAATCACCTTCAACAGAAGAACCAGAAGCATCTACATTCACAGTAACATTACTAACACCACCACCTTGAGATATAACTCCAAGTTTTCCATCTTTACCACGCTTTAACGGAAGCACTCCCTCCGCGCCTGCTTCTCCCATTAAGCCCATACCTTTTGCCATTGGAAATATTGTTGGCTTATCAACAATACCGCCTTTTGCGTAAGGAACAATTTTATTTTTAGCAAATACATTACCTGTGGCACTTGGTACAACTTTTCCTTTCTTAACAACCCCACCATCCTCAAGACCTAAAAGATTACCTAAACCCGGAACAAATTTTGCAATAGCTTTAAAGAACAACGCTTTAGCAATCATACGACCTAAATCAGCCAATATAGAAGCTGCAAGTTCTTTAAAACTTGCTTTTCCTGTAACAACAAAATCAGCAAACGCATCTCCTAATCTATCAATACCTTGCACTGCTAATTCGCCAATATTTCTTTTTAAATCTGTTGCAGAATCAAATACTTTTTTGAAAGATTCTGCAAAACTATAATTTTTATCTGTTAACTCATCTATTTTACCTTTTTTAATTTCTAAAACATCCAAGTCAAATAAAGCTTGTGCATTTTCCATTAAATTTCTTTTTTCTTCTTCGGTTGCTTCAGTTTCTTTTAAAGCTTTAATCTCTCTCAATTTATCAAGCAATTTAAATTTACGTTCTAATATTTTTCTTTCTATTTCATCCTGTATTCCACTTAACTCTATTTGTCTTTCTTGTTGTTCTATCATTTTTGCACCTTTACTTATTTTCGCAATTTCATTTTTATCGCCATCTCCTGTTAATGTAGCTAAACCCTTGGATTTTGGTATAGCTGCTCTAGTTTTCATATCATAAGTAATACCATCAACCTCAAAGGTTGCTGGAACTTTTACAGGTTTAACATTAAAAGCATCTATACCAGAAATATCAGTTAATGACTTGACATCAGCCATCAAATTTTCTTTTGTATCTTTCAAGAAATTCTGACCTATACTTTTTACCGCATCAAAATCTAATCTTACAATCGCACCTATAATTCTATAATAATCAACTAATGCTCTTACTAAAAATCTAATACCAGCAACAGTAGCGAAGGCAACAACACCTATGCTTTTAATAACCGCTACTAAAGCATCCATCATACCTTTGTTTTGAGTTATCCCTGAGACAATATCAGCAAACATTGTTTGAAAAGCAGCACCTATAGGTAATACCGCCTGACCCACTGCAAGTTTTAAATCATCCATCTGTACTTTTAATCTTTGCCCTGCATCAGCAGATGAATTTGCTACTTTTTCTGCTGTAGCTGCAAAATCTACATTTAATTTTTCGGCAAATGTTATAACTTGATCTAGACCAACAGTTCCATCTCTCAAGTCTTTTTGTAGTTTCTGCAAACTACTACCATTAGCTTCTGCAAATTTGACAACAGCACCAGCTAGTCTTTCACCTAACTGACCCTGTAGTTCTTCCGCAGATACCTTACCTTTACCAAAGATCTGCGACATGGCTCGTATCGCAGATTGTACGTCTTCTGCGTTACCACCAGTTGCTTTAATAGCATTTGATACACCAGTAAATACTGTCTCAGCATCTTCTATAGTTCCACCAGCACCAAGAACAGACGCAGACAATGTTGTAAATTGTCTGGTGGATGCTGCTATTGGTACATTTAACTTCTTAGATGTTTCAGAAATAACAGCAAGACCTTTTTCAAAAGTTTCTTGGTCTTTAGTTACACCTTTTAATGCAATCCGTAGCTTTTCAATTTCAGAAGCATATACAGCAGCTTCTTTTGCATAACCAACCCCAGCAGCAA
>VTLG01001033.1_pt1 | contig 20777 bp, 14 predicted proteins | sample 4694571 | NCBI WGS metagenome assembly VTLG01 (sample SAMN12604809, study PRJNA352737) | marine metagenome | biome: ENVO:00000447; feature: ENVO:00000209|ENVO:00000569|ENVO:01000036; material: ENVO:00002151; isolation source: viral sequences binned using virsorter ... | reverse complement strand
GTAATAGTAGGGTAAACACTAGCAAAGAAAGAATCAGCGATGTGGTTGGGAACAAAAGCAAATTCATCCAAGAAAAGGATATTGAAAGACATACCCCTAACAGCACTAGCGCTAGTAGACGCAGCCAATATTTTACTCCCATTTTCCAACTCCAATGAACCTTTGTTCCATGATATAATTCCCTGCTGCATCCATTTAGGCAAGTTCTCATATGCAGTTTGTAGTCTTCCTAAAAGTTCCCTAGCAGTTGCTGCTTTGTTAGCAAGAATACCGATATTAACACTATCATTAAAAACAGCATAATGCAAGAGATAGGCAACGACAGTTGTGGATTTACCAGTCTGACGAGGCATCTTACAAATATTGAAGCGTTCTTCATGAAAATTATTAATTAATTTCTCCTGAAAGTCATAAGGTTGAAAAGGAACTAAACCTTCATCCAAACTTACAATTTGAACATAATTTCTAGCAAAATAAACAGGATCTTCCCTACACTTAATAAATTCACGAATATTTTCTTCTGTGAATTCAACAGCAGTATTGGCCTTTTTTAAATTAGGATTACCAAGATAGATATCAGCAGCATTCATGAATTATTTTCCTACATTTAAATATGGTTCACCAGGTTGATATGGAACTAATTCAAAATATCTTAATTGTGAACCAGGATATACTTTATCAATAGAAACTTGTATTTCTTTTCTCTTGGGTTTTCTAATTTGAGGGAAGAATAGTTTCATAGTAATCATCTTTCCTTTCCAAGAAAATCCTACATTATAAACATTACCTGTTTGACGAGGAACACTTATAGATTCTGAAAGATTATCATTAAAGACTTGATCTCCTACCTTTACATCATTCTCAGCAAACCAACCTCTATTTACTTCTAATGCATAAAGTATATCTCCTTCAGAAGATACTCTTTCTAAAGTAAATGGTTCAAGTGGTTTAATGCTTTCTATAATACCATCTTCCCTGATAAATGCTATATCTAAGGGAATACTAGTATTTTGCATATGGAATTCTGGTCTTCCAGATTCATCAAATATAAAAAACATTCCACTATTATAGTTCAGACTTTCTCTAAACATTAGACCTAATTTACGTTCGCCTGACGTAAGTGGAATTTCAATTTCAAGAGGCAAATTTAAACTTATATAAGATTCTCCCATTCCTCCTCCATTTCCCCCATTCCCATTGCCATTACCGTTACCATTACCATTGCCATTTGAAGACCCATTACCATTTGACGAGCCATTTCCATTTCCATTTTTCTTATCCTTTTCTAGCCAACCACCTCTTCCCACATAATAACCACTAGGAATTGGCATACACTTTTTTCTATCTGTGCAATAATATTTGCCAGGAGGACATTTCTTCATTGGTCGATGGTTTTCTTTCTATTTATTCTTCTGGATCGCAATCAGCAAAATCTAGTGCCATTTGACCACCTATTTCTGCTCCTTGTTCCATACCAAGCATAGTAGCAGCACCAGAGAGCACCCAACCCACATAAGGAATAGAGGCGAGACCAGAAGAAGCAACAGAAGCACCGACGCTCCCTCCCACCATTCTTCCTGTTTGTTTTCCTCCACCTGCCGCTTCGATGCATTTGATCTGATCGGCACTAATCTTTCCCTCTGTTTTGCCTTGTAAGTGTCTAGACCCATCCATTGTATAATGTTCTTTGGTAGTAAGCGTTGCTTTACCAAATCCCAGAAAGCCAGCAGGACGATTAGAGTCCTTAGTCACCTCCATTACTAAAGGATCATTTGCACGATAATTAATTTCATATCCATCTTTATTAGCTCTAACACTATAAGAAGTATATTCTCCCACAGGAAGATTAAGAGTAGGCATTGTCTTACGATTAATAAGAGCACCAAGAATTCCAATATATGATATCCCTATCATGGCGCCCACTCCAACAGCGACCCATTTTATTAAATTCTTTTTCTTCTCTATCTTTTTAGGTTTAGAATTATCTAAATTAATATCTTTCTGAAAATAATAATTCATCTTCACATCTCAAGGGGCTTTATTTATATTCTTCCCATAAATCTACTAAAATTTTTTCTTATTCTAGATTCAGTTCTAGAATCCATAATATCAGTAAATTTCATAGAAGCATCTACCATTTGATCTACAGAAGGACCATCTCCCAAATTACTATCCAAAGATACTTTCATAACAGGATATACTCCAGCAAATCTAGTATATCTATCTTCTCCTGTTTCTGCTGCAGTTTGATAGTCTTGAGATAAAAGATCTTCGTCTTTAGGAAAAAGAAATGGCGAATAATTAGCCACTGCAGACCCAGTGATATTTGTGGGGACTACTTGTTCTTTTAAAAATTCCTTAAAGGTTTTCATAAACCTATAACAGTTAAAGGATCTGAATAGACAGTGGCTATTCCTGAAGTACTATCAAATTTAATTCTATTACTTTCAAAGTTTAAATCGGTCATATTTCCTAAATCAGTTCCATCACTGGAAATACCAACTTGACCAGAACCATTAACAGCACTTAGAAGTCTAGGCATTTGCAGTCTCCAATACAGAAACAAGAATTTTCAAAGTAGTATTTGCACTTGCCTCTGCTACAATATAATCACTTGTTTCTAAAACTAATTTTCCATCTAAAGGAATATATGCATCATTAATAGGAACAGTTGCTTCATTAATAATTTGAGTTGTAGTACTACTTCTCACATGAGACATAGTAACTGTAGCAGATGATGAAGCATAATTAGTTATATGAGCATACAAAATAATTCCAGTATATCCAGTAGGAGCAGTGTATATCGTTGCACTACTTGTGGTAAGTTGTTTTGTGTATGTTTTAAATCTATTAAGTGCTAGTGCCATTTTAACTGAGTGCTAAGATAAAGGGTGTCATTTCATTAAATAAACTCTTACTGAATGATCTTCCACTAATTGTACCAGTTTCCTGGTTAATTTGTAAATCATCACCTATTCTAAAGTTACCTCCTTGATCAGTGCTGGTATAGAGAACTTGACCACCACCTGAAGTAACCACCTCATTTGCTTGAATAGTTACACCGCCTCTTTGAGGAGTAGCAGTGCTAATAAAATTACCAGCTCCAACATATTCAAATGTATGAGAACTAGCAATAATCCTACTTGCCTGATTAAAGAAGGCAGTAGAACCAACCCCCACAGTATTGAGTAAATTAGTAGAAAGAGTTACTGTAGTAATTCCTGACGAAACAGGAGTAGAACTATTTATTGTATAATAATTATCTTCTGTAACAGCTGTAGCAGATGCTCCTGATCCACCTCCACCACTAAAGGTCACATCTGGAGTTTCATCATACTGACTTCCTCCACTAATAAGGGTAATGGATTTAACAGCTGCATTCTCAATAGTAGCATATGCAGTACAAGTTTCCCCACTAGGTCCATTAGGATCATCAATTGTTACTGTAGGAGTAGAGGTATATCCACTTCCTCCATCAGTAACGTTAATTTCTTTAACAAATTTATATAATTGATCAAAGTAAACTAATTGTCCATCATATGGCCTATCAACTTCAATTTTGGCAGTTCCTCCAGAAACATAAGTATGTGCAACAGTAGATATACCAGCATCAATTACAAATGAAGTGGTACTGGGAATAGAGTCAACTGTGAATACAAAAGGTCTCTTCCAAGGATAAGTTTTAGTTCCATAAGTACAAGTAAGTCCAAGACCAGCAAGAGTAATACCCATACCTACTTGGAATCCATGAGCAGAACTAGTGGTAACAGTTGCTATTCCATTAGCAGCAGTATACTTAAAATCAGATACATTTAAAGTATCAGTGCTTATATTAAGTACAGCTTCTTTTTGAGAGATTGCAGCACTAGATGTAACAACACCTGTATATTGTAAATCACTTACACCTCTTGCAACTAATCCATAAGTACCAAAACTACTATTACTATTTGCAATATCTGCCTGACCACCCTTATGACAAGTAACTCCTTCATTACAGCAAATAGTAAACAATGAAACCAATTGAGCAAATCCACCATTAGTAACAGCCACCCCAACTCCACCTTCATTATATTGAGTGAAAGCATCTACATTCATTGCTTTTAGAAGTCTTGCTTGATCTCCATCAATATAAATCCCCTTACCAGTAGTAGTATCACTAGTACAATTCTGAATATAAGGCCCTTTCCACTTACCACCACCTACATTTTCTGCAATTTCTGAAGTTGGGAATCCAACTGCTGCAGCAGGGAAAGTATGATCCTTAAAAGTCATATTTGCCAACTTAGATCCTTTTCTAACATGGAAAAGATCATCAGTTGCAGTACTAGGAGTTACTGTTACAGTACGTTGATCATCACCAACAATAGACACAAACGCAGGAACTTCTATTGGATTAGATTCAGCATACTTTCCAGAAAGAACTTTAATAGTAGTTCCAGATGAAGCAGCTCCAACTGCACCGGAAATTGTCAAGAAAGCATTATCAATAGATGTTCCATTATTGGTATCATCCCCATCCTTAGCGACATAAAGAACATTAGGAGCAGAGTTGATACCAGATGCAGATGCATCAAGTGTTACATTTTCACCAAGTATAATAGTAGAATTAGTAACAGTAACAAGACCAACAGTAACATTATTACTATCACCATCAATAGTAACTGATCCTTTACCCACAGTCATCACGCCTGTTATGCGTGCATTTCCTTCTACTATAAGTGCTGTACTCCCAACCCCTACAAAGACAGTTCCAACACCAGCACCGGCCTCAAAAGTAGAAACACCAGCTTTAATATGAATACCACCCACAGTTCCCCTGAATCCTTGTCCAGCGGTTACCATACCAACAGAATCAATATTAGTTACATCTTCATAAGTAATAGTCCCTGCAGCGGAAATATTGCCAGTAAAATAACTACTACCTTCAACATATAATGCATAATCACTTCTAGCTGTTGTAGCAATACCAACATTTTTTGTAGTACCAATACCTGCAGAATTAGCAACCCATGTTCCTCCAGCACCTACACTTGCAAAAGTAAATTTATGCCCAGAGGTTGAAGGAAGACTGGTATCTACTTTCAAGAACATGCCATCATAGGCATCTATATTTGTACCAACTCCTACAATATCATCCATGTACTGGAGATTTACAGCTCCACCCCCACCAAAAGTTGCTAATTGTTGGGAAACTCTATTAACAAATAATTTATAGTGCTGTTGTAAATCCCTAAGAGTTACAAAATTCTGATCCAATGGAGTCAAAGGATCTTTATAAGGTCCAACCTTTTGATCTTCATTAGGAGGTTCATTAAGAAGACCTTCATTTAATTGTTCCTGAGATCCTCTTATCTCATTAACAATTTTATATAATTCAGAAATATTAAGATTTTGTCTTTTATCAATTTCAGATAAATCTTTTTTTAGATTTTTAATAGGATCATCATAATCTTTGACTTTAGGAAGATTATCAATTTCTTCTTTTAATCCTTCAAAATAACTTGTAAGGAGTTTAGTCTCATGATGATTTTGCTCTTTAAACTCACTTATCTCTTTCTCAATATTTTGCTTAGTTTCATTGAGTTTACTTAAAATATTTTTCTTTAATTTTCTATCATCATCTTTAAATAAATTATGATGTTCCCAGATTCTAGTAGCAATCTCTTTTATCTCTTCATATATTTTATCTTTAACTTTATCTAAATTTACTTCTAATTCTCTTCTATTTTCTCTTGCAGTAGTTTTTACCTCATCAATTTGAACTCTCTTTTCAAAATCTCTAGTATCAATTGTTTCTAAAATTTGTTCAACATCAGTTTTTAATCTTGCTTTAATAGTATGTAAAGCATCATCAACCTTAGTGACATTCTCATCTAATGTACTAAAAGTTCTTCCCACCCAAGTTAGATCTGGGAGACTATCTTCTGTAACCCAATCTGGAAGAGTAGGTATAGTTTCTCTTACTTTTTGAAGATCCTCTTTTATAGATTGAATATCTTCTTCATAATATTTTGGTTCTGGGAGATTAACCATCTCCTGCTTAATGATATTGATTCTATCTTCAATAAAGCTGATTTCTTCATCATATTGTTTAGGTTCAGGAAGATTGACAATTTCTTCCTTCAAATTATCAACTTTATCATAAAGAGTTTCTATTTCATTTTTAGGTATTTCTGTTCTTATCCGATGTATTTCATCAGTTAATTCTTTTAACTCGTTATCATAATATTTAATTTCAGGTATATCTGGAATTTCTTTTCTTACGTCATTAATCAATCCAACTAATTGGATCCATTCAGGAGCTTTAACAACATCAGTTACTTCTAAAAAAGGATTTCCTTGCGCATCCTCAATAGTCTGACTATTTTCTTTTATATCCTGCTTTTCTTCTAAAAAATCTTTTATTGATGGCAACTCTTCTGAATTGTCTTTAAAATCATTAATTGAAGGTAAATTGTCATCTGTGATGTCTGCCATCTCTATACTATGAGTATCTAAAGTACTTCGGGATTTCTCTCCCAATCCTATTTAGATGTATTCTGACCTTTCAATAATTTTTGTAATTCTGCAGTAGATCCTACAAACAAAGCGTTATTAACAGTAGTAGGTCCTTTAGATTCTTGCTCTTCATTTACATCTTTCAATTTCTTTTGTAGATCCATTAATTTATCTGTGGCATCTGCTACTGACTTAATAAGTTGTCCTGCTACTTCATATGCTCTTGGCATTTCACTCTCTTGAGCAAGTTCAAGAATTCCGTTAATTGCTTCTTGTCCTTTTTCAATGATAGAGTATAGATTGCCTCTTGTGTACTCATAATCTTTTTCAATATCATCTTTAGTCAATCTATCAGGCTTTTGTATCCCAACAGATTCTTTAGATTCTACTATAACATCAGTAACATCATGCATGAGTCATTCCTCAAAATACACTACCATCAAATCCAAAGTCATCACCAACCTCAATTAGATCTGCATCAGCACTAGTGATCTCATAAACTTTTGCTCCAAGAACATGTTCCTGAGGAGCAGTATTATATTGACCTCTCTTAACTGTTAAATCATTTCCAGAAATCTTATCAATATAAATGTTTTCTTGACCAATGTAGATATTAGTATTAACTGTGAGTGCCTCTGCATTATCTACTGTAATAACTGTTTCTGTCAAATCAACATTTTCACTCAAGAATGTCTTATCATCCCCATCATAATCCTTAGTTGCTTTAGGAACTACACTATAAGTAACATCCCTATCATATGTACCTGTTCCTCTATTTCCAGAAACATATCCAATTTGAACCTTCCTAATGACATCACTAGATACATCACTAACAGGACCATATAGATAAGTTTTTGCAGTAAATCTTAAAGTATAAAGAAGTGCTCTTCTAGTATCAAAATTACCTTCATAATCATCTTCCATAGTAATATTATCAAGATTCACTGCCACATCTTTTTTATCATTTGCATTATCAGCAGTTAAAAATTTAATAGGAATTTGATATGCTGGTTGAAAATAAGGAAGAATTTGTTCAATAATTTGTAATGCATCATCATTCAATTTTGTCATGATGCTCAACTCAATTCCCATATTATAGGGAACTGGAAGATATGCCTTCTTTACCTGTGTCCCATCACTCGGATTAGTTACATAAAATTGTTGTGTTTGAGTAGATTTTCTAGTAGGATCATATTGCAAAGCATTAAATTCAAATGACATCCTTGGAAGAGTCATCTGAATGGGTTTATTTAAATCTGCTTGCTGCTCTAGTCTTGCAAGAAATTTTTGAGTGGGTCCATAAGCTAGAGGAACTTTGATAACACTTACTGTATTATCATTATTCGTATGCTTGATCTCCAATCCATTGAAGAGAGAACCGAAAGATATAATAACAGACCTAAAGATCTCGTTATAAAAATACTCAAACATTGTCCTACTATAGGGATGTAATACTATTTAACAACTTTTTTATTAAGGCATTCCAAAAGGATTGGTCTGAGTGAAATCTATAATATCATCAGCTGCTGATTCAATAACATCATTATCAGCAAATGGGTCTACCAAATCATCAGTATTAACCTTTCTAATTGTATAAGTTGCTCCAGAAGATTGTCCTATAATTACTTCCCCGGGACCAAATGTTCCAGCAACAATACCAATTTCAAGAAGATTATTATCAGCATCCCATTCTTTAACACGTGCTTCAGTTCCAGTATCAATTCCTTTAACCACTTCATTAAAGAGGAATGTTCCTTTACCCATAGTAGCTCCAACACCTGCAGGATCTTGAACAGTAACTATACCAACATGAGGTTGAGCAGCACTATATCCAGTACCAGGATTAACAATATACGCTGTAGTTAGTATGCCTGCAGTATTAGCATGTGCTATACCATAAGCATAGTGAGCAGTAGGACCACTAAATGCTGTTCCAGGTTGACCAAATACAATAGTTGGATTAGCAGTATATCCAGCACCAGGAGTACTTGCAATACTAATGGTTTGAATAGATCCAGTAGTTGTAGCAATTCCCACTGTTGCAGCAGCTCCTACACCTCCGCCACCTTGAATAGTTACAGTAGGAGCTTCAGTATATCCTGAACCTGCATTAGTAAGTAAAATAGCAGCAACTTTTCCACCAAACAATCCATCACAATTAACAAAATCATTAGTTATAGAAGCAACACCAACAGCAGTAGTTCCACCCGCAGGAGCAGAAGAGAATCCAATAATAGGTGGCATAGTATAACTATTACCCATATTGGTTATAGTAACACTATTAATAGCACCACTACTTGCTATTGAAACTGTTGCTGCTGCAGTAGTAGCTGCTCCTATCAATGTAAGAGTTTGAATATAACCTAGTTGTTCTATCTCATCATCAATAGTATCGATACCAGTATCAATAGTTTCATCCTCATATCTGTAAAGTTCACATCTCAATTGATAAACATAATTCTTTTTTAATTGATAGAAAGGTTGTTCATGCTCTACATATTTAATTTCAAATAATCTATCACCTAAAGGAAAATATATAAGATCTCCTTCTTTCGGTCTAGTTGATAACTCAACGTTAGGTAAATTCTTAATTAAAGGTTGAATATAAGTTTCCCATCTATCTCTCGAAATAATCAAGGTAAGATCATCTTGTTCCTGTATTCCAAATTTAGAAAGTATAGTTCCTTGTCCACCATATCCTTCATAATTATCCACATATGCTTCTAGAGGATATGCATCATCAAATTTTGACTCAATAACTTCTTTTATAACAGTAGCTTTAGAAACATATTTACGAGGCATATAATAGCACTCGACGCCATACATCTTCAGTTGTTCATCTATAAGATTCTGAAGGAGTCCTTGTTCGCTTTTCGAACCATTGAGGAAGTATGGATTAAGTACCATATTCTTAACCTATCAAATCTAAAGGTGGAAGCTCATAAGTATTGGACATTTTGCCAATAATTTCATCAAGTTCTCTTTGACCATCGTCATAGAGTTGTCTTCCATTAAACTCAATCCCTCCTGGAAGTTTAACACCTTGGAACTTGATAAGATTTTGACCCCATTGCTTCTTAAACAATGCAGTAGCATATGGTTTTAAGAAGGAATCATTCCAAACTCTTGGAAAATCAACAGGATCCACAGTTCTCCAACAATCAATAATTATATAATCTTTAGCTTTAATATCACTCCAATCTACATCTAAGTATAATCTATCTTGTCTTTGATTAAATCTAATTTGCTTATGAGTATTCAATAAGAAATTCATAGTTTCCAAATAACTCATTGTCATGGAATATGACAATAAATCAGTCTGTCCCCAATAGTAAATATCATTTAAGAATAACTGATATTTAAAACTAAACATATTGCTAACGCTTATTGATTGAGCGTTATCATATTGAAATATTTTGTTAATTCCTATAACATGATTGGGGATGGGAATATAATTACTATTCTCATACCATGAAAAATCTGTACTACCCTTGGTAGGCATATCCTGGGTAACCGTAGTAGTTGTTATTCCAGTTTGACTTTCACCAGATACTCCAGGTGGACGTGCTTTTCCTCTAAGAACATCATCATCTGTTATTTGATATTTGAGATAACATTGTTGAACCCCATCAAAATGTCTTTCATAAAAGAACTGTAGCGCATCATCAATTAAATCTTCGCATTGTTCCGAAGCAAGGTTAATATCCAATACAGGAGCACCTAACTTCCTTAACACATAATTTTTAAACTCGGTTCGTGTAGTAGGTTGCGCCATTATACACTATACTTTTTTATTATTTAGGATGGTGCAGAAGAAACTCCTGAGAGAACTAACACATTTCCAGAAGCAATTCTATAGGTAGATGCTGCTGTACCAGCTCTAGTAAATGTAACTGCAGTTCCTGCTGCTACTTGATCTGAATAAGTATGAGCAGACCCAATGGTTACAGTACTAGCATCTACAGAAACACCTGAGACGTAAATATTAGTAAGTGCTGCTCCCACTGACATTGAATCGCCAACCGCTACACTTGTTACTTTATTAAGAGTAAAAGTAACAACTCCTACACTTGCAGTTTGACCTACAGCAATACTTGTATTAAGAACAGTATCATCAGCACCCCCTGCCTTAACTAAAACATCATAATCATATCTTCCCCCAGCCAGTCCATTAGTACCATCAGCATCTAATGAAATTTTAAATTCTCCTGCTGCAGCACTTGTAAATCCTACAGTAAAAGTTGCTGCTGCTACAGTAGTAGATCCAGTACCAGTACTCTTTCTCATTTGAGAAGATCCACTATAACCAGTAAAATCAAAATTAGTCTTATCTGTATTCTTAACTTTAAAAGTTTCCTCGAAAGTAGCTCCAGTATTGATGGTTACATTAGCACCATATGATACTCCAGCATTTGGATCAAAAGTAATATTTTTATTGGCCATTTGATTCTAAAACTTTGAGAAGGAGGGATTTAATATCATTTATATCATTTTTCAATTCATCAACATTATTTTCAATAGAACTCAATCTTTCTTTTTCAGAAGTTAATCTCTTTCTATTTTCAATATATTTTTCATAATCAGATTTGTTTTTATTAACGATAGCTCCAGAAGAAGTATCCTTATAAAACCCATCATAATCTTTTACTTTAATTAAAGACATTATGCTAAAGCCATGGCTCTAAATGATCTTACTCTAGGAACATAAGCTTGGTTGGTGCTAGTTCCAATAATTTTAATTCTAAATGAACTAAAGGATGGTAATCTATCCACAGTGTAGGTTCTTTCCCTAAACATACCTCCCAATGGGACAGGCTGATAAGAATCATTCCTTGGAATATTCTTGTCAGATCTTCCATCACTATCAGCTAGATTAGTAATTACACCTGGTCTCTCTTGATTAAGATTATTATATCCTGGGAAAGGAGTAAAGATTGTTTCATCAATTAGAACATTTTGATCAAGAGCATAGAATATTCTTAAATCATTAGCAGTATTAACATAACTATCCAAAATAACTTTCAATGAAGTAGAAGGATTCTCCAATTGAATAAGATTAGTACAATAGAAGAATCTACAAGGATCATCAGATACACCCTTCACCTTATAATTAGTAGCAAAATTAGTTACAGGAGAGTTAACTCTATTAGTAATAAACCTACATGATGATTGATCAAGATCAAGCATTGGAGTTAATTTAGGATTAGCAGAGCTAAGATTAACATTCAAAGTAAGAGATTTATTACCTGGAAGATTACCCAAATAAGTAGTCTCATTAATTCTAGAAGCAACTATTCTTTGAGAATCAAAATAATTTGGTCTGTTTAGAGTAATGTCCTGATATCCTTTATCAACAAAGGAAGATTCAGTAGCAGGACCATCAATACTAGTACCACTTACTGTTCTCATAGATGCAGTTAAATTAGTCTGCGTTGGTGTTATAAGATTAAATTTAGGTATTACTTCTTCGAATGGAACATTATAAGTTGCTTTAGCATTAACTCCTCCAATAGTTTGAGTACTATTAAATTTAAGAGCTGGTAAACTTCCTGCAGCACCTGTTCTATTTTCACCATTGCTAGCCATATCAACCTTGATATGGTAACTATCCAAAGTAATTGGATCACTAACACCAACTTCATTAAGATTATGATTAGTGTTAATTCTTCTTAAAGAAACTCCATCAACCTCATACTTATAAACTTGATCATTTGCTGCATGATTAGCAGCAACAGTTCCTGCTTGAGCTCTAGTAATACCTGTTAAAGTTGCACCAGAAACTCCAGTATACTTAACAACTTCTTGTCCTATTTGTGCATAACCAGGATTAGTAGCTCCTACAGCCACATTTTCAAATGCAGCAAAGTTAGTAGTAGCACCTACACCAATGGCAGCAGTAGAAGTGCTGAGAATAGCAGAAGTTAGAGTTGTTGGGGAAACATTACTAGTAACATCCTTTATAGTAACAACATTACCATCAGAATGCATACCATGATTTCTATGGAAAATCTTCGCATGAAGACCATCAGTTACAGTAGTAATTGGTGATTGTGGAAGAACAAATCCTGTAGGTGTAGCAGCGCTCGTATGTCCTACCGTGTAATTCATAATAGTAGTAATTCCACTACTATTTTGATGGAAGAGATAATTTGCAGAATTGGCAGTCACAAATGAACCTTGAACATTTTCTAATCTTAATTCATTAGGTCCTGCTACTCCAGCAACAGAGAACTTCATTCCAGAACCAGTTGTAGTTCCTCCAATTGATGTTACAGTTAGTAAATCACCAACCATATAACCTCTACCACCAGTTGAAGTAACAGTAGCAGCAATTGCTACTCCATCTATTACTGTTACATTAGCAGTTGCATTAATTCCTTGTCCAGTAAGAGATCTAAGAGAAACATCTGGATAGAAGCAATTACCAGCTAAAGGAGTATATCCAATACCAGTATTAGTAAGAGTTAAAGTACCTGTAGCAGAACCACCATATCCAACAAATATACCAGATGCAGTTGTACCTGCTTGGGTAACCTTAGAACCAGCAATTAAACTAGTATCCTGTAATACTGTATTAACACCAACTCTAACCTCATTTCCATAAGCAGTTATTCCATTTTCTCTAATCCTTTCCATCTCAACATTAAGTTCAGGATTAAAGAATTGAACATTACCATTTGGAACGAAATCTGCACGTTTGAGAGTAAACTTAAGATCTTCATACTGGCTTGGAGTCCAAGTAGAACCAGTCTGTGACTTAAAGAGTGAACCAAGGGTGGGCTGTGTGGAAACTATAGTCTGACCAGATTCAGCTCCTAATGTAGTTACATCTACTTCTCCTAATCTAGAAATCCATACTCTATGATCTGTTACATTAGCAAGTATAACCAAAGCATACTCTTTATTACCAGACAAATAAATTGGATAATCAAATTTTACATTAGTAATAACTGTAGCATCTAAAGAAGTATTAATTTGAGAGGGGTCTAGAATAACTAAGGATCCTGCTATTCTCTTATAAACAGGAACTCCTAGTTCTACTTCACGAATTTCAACTTCAACAGGACCAGTACTGTCTACTGATTGGAAGAATAAGTCCACACTACTTACAAAAATACCTTCAGCATCGTCAACAGTAAAGGATTGAGCAAGAGGATCTCTGAAATTACCTGTAGCTGTTGTACCAGGTAGATCAGTAGTAGCAGAAGCGCTAGCACTAGCAGTGTCTCCTATTTGTCTAGTCTGAGTAAGATTTGGATTAGTTTCAGAAGTATCTACAGTAACTTCAGCATTTCTAAGACTTAAGGTTACTTCTTCACTATTATCTAAATCACCTTGAGAGAAGAAAGTCTGCTCTGCAGCTGTACTAAAGAGTCCACTTACTCTACTATTAATTTCACTGCTAGTAAGTCTAAATCTATTCCTACCAGTTTCAAATGTTGGATTTCCAGTATTACTTGCATCAGGAACTCTGAAGGAACCAATCAAAGTTCCTACTCCATCAGTCATCAATCTTACTTGACGTACTGTAGCTTGTGCTCCACTAGTTTGACCTATAAGGAGCATATCCTCAGCAATATAACCACCTTGATTTACATTTGCATCATCAGCAAGACTGGCTGTATCTAAATTCAGAATTGTAGAACTTTCAGAATAAGTAGCTGGAATAACATTAGATCTATCATAAGGATTACTAGTGTAAGTATCAGTAGGATTATCAAATCTACCATACTTATGATTACACACTGCAACTCTAGCATTAATCTTAGGAAGAGTGCTGTCATTAAAAGCTTGAACGTTTAAAGCAGCAGATCCCATTGCACCTATAACAACCTCTCCCACCTGGAATGTTCCAGATGTCATAGTAATTTCTAGAATTTTAGGGAAGCAGAAGCTAGTAATATCAGTGTTATCGAAGAAACTGTAAATTCTAGTATATGGTTTTAAAGATCTTCCTGTAAATTCAATATTACGGGATCTCATGAAGTGAATGATTTCACGACTAACCATTCTTGAACCTAAAGATTCAGTATCAATCCTTTCAACTACAGTATTTTGAGTACCTGTTCTTCTCTGATTAAGATTAACACCAACTGAACCACTAACTTCAGTAGTAAGACTAGTACTTTCTTCTTCTACTGCGAAAGTACTAGGCAAACCATGGTTTCTCAAATGGTTAATAGCATTTCTAGATGTTTGATTTCTGGCACCAGCAGTATCTAAGAATTCAGAAACAGTTCCATCTCTCCATGATGTAGTGCTTGAAGTTGATTGATTTACATCTAAACTAAAGTCAACATCAACACCAGTAGTCTCCCATGCACCCCAAATAACAGGACTAACACCAGATCTGGATCCAGGCTCACCTTGCAATTCAACTCTCATTGCCCCTGCAAGACCATCCAAAGATCCCATCATAGTGACAGCTCTAGTTTCCAATTGATTGGTATCAATCCATACATCAGCAGTTGGATTAAGTGCTACAGTTCCATTCCAAGTTCTTACTAAGAAAGGAGTTACACTTTCACTTCTAGTAGCAAAAGGTTGTCTTAACCAATTTTCTTCTTCATAATCCAAACAAATAACATTACATGGTTCTCCATCATTCTTTATATTTTTTCTAATATTCTGACCCATGATATTTGCAAATCTAGTATCCGTACTAATTGCTGTAGTGCCGATACCAGCCATGGCATCAGATCCAATTTGCAAATTGATTGCTGTTGTATAATGAGCAGGGCGAAGTTCTCCTCTAGATCTATCAATACTATTCCTAACCCCTACTCCCAAATCCTGTCCACTTAAATCATTAAAATTATCAGTAAAGAATCCAGATTTAAATCTATTCAGTCCATTAGCATCAGGAACAAATTGATTAGCAACATTTTGTTCTAATCTACTCAAAGAAGTATAATATTCAACATTTCTCAATCTTTGTTCCAATCTATTAATATCAGACATCTGATATCTCTTATAATCAATGAATTTTATTTTTATCTGCGATGTATCAAAAAGATATGGAGGTAAGAAAGCATTTGCAATATTAATAGCTCCTGAAATACCTTCTGGAGGTTGTGGATTATCTGCAGGAACTCCATATCTAACACTAAATACCCCTTCAGTATCTAAGAAAATTCTATCAATTCTTCCAAGATAATAATCATAATCTAAAGTTATAGCTTCACCATCAGCTATTACATCTTTAGAACTATGTTGCCCGCCATCAAAACTTCTTCCTAAAAATTCAAATGGAGACCTTCCTCCTGCACTTACACTATAATCAGTAACTCTAGGACGGCAATCAATAATATCACTCATCCTTATACCATTTATGGCGGAGAGTTCAGTAGAATAGTTAAAATCCTGATAAGAATTAATTGTGGTTATATCTCCAGTATCAGTTGAATTATAACTCGCACTCAAATAATAACACTTAAGTTTTCTCGATGGAATAGGAGCATCTGACATCCTAATTATACGAGAATAATCATAAATTGTTTGTTTTTGACCAGATGAAAGATTGAAATTCTTTGTAATATTTTTACTTCCAATACTGATATTAGATGCTATAGCACTTATACCAGATTGTTGGAATTTAACTACTTCACCTGCTGTAAATACATCTTGACCTTCATAAATGTATCTAACTGAAGTATCGGATACTTTTTCTACATATAATGCTCTAGCCCCACTAACTTCTCCTACCATCTCTTCACCTAAAATTAAATCGGTGGCAGTTGCTGTGGGACCATCCATAGATCCAACTGTCATAGAAGGTGGTACTGGATCATCAGTATCTTCTGATTCAAAAATACCATAAAGGGTGATTACATCAGGAACATTAAGAGATATTTGAGAATCTTGAACTCTAGTTCCAAAAGCATAATTACCAAAAGTCAATCCATCATTAAGAGTTGCAGTACTTCCTGAAGCATCGGTACCAGAAGCAGAATTAGTTGACTTATCAATTAAAGTAGTAGTTCCAACATTTCTAACTTTTAACTTAGATGTAATATTATTCTTACGTAAAGTACAAGCTGCTTTAGCAATATTATTACCTGCGCCTATACCTTTAAAGGTAAGAGTAGTATTACCCGCTCCAAATTCTAAATTAGCTGCTGTAAGAGATATGGTATCTCCATTAGAACGAGTTAAAGTATATCTTTCTTCATCATAAGGTAAAAATATTTCATTAGTTCCTGCAGATATAGCTGCCGCATTTCCATTAACATCAATTTCTATATCATTAAACTGTCTTCTAATATCAAGACTATTATCAACAAAATTTATAGATTCTATATTAATTTTAGGGAAAACACTATAAAGTGACTCATTATTAGCAGCATTACCAGATCCTGTTTGATCTTGTAATCTTGATTCTAAAAGAGTAAGATCATTAACTTCAAATGGAGCAATATTTAAAGCATTTCCATCATTTCTAGGTAAATCACCAGTATTAATACCAATAACATTAGCAACTGAAGATATACCAATAGAATGAGTAGTAACAGTATCTACTCGAGCATAATGCTTATCTACTTGTCCTGAAATACTAAAACTAACAAGATCTCCAGTAGTGACAATTCCTGGCCATGTAAGTCCTGGAGATGTTACAGTAACACCTCCAGAAATATTACCGTTAGTTTTTATCCAAGCAATAGTAGGGGCAGCTGAAATAGATGCTAATCCAATAACTCTTGCAGTTGAAGGAAGAATATCTGCAGTAAAGGTATTAATTCCAGTACCAGCAGGATTTGTAGTATTGCCATAGAAAGATTCAACATCAGAAAGAGAATATTGGGTAACCCCTATAGCAGTTCTTCCATCTGTTCCGATTCCATTAAAAGTAAGTCTTTCCCCAACAACAAAAGTACCTTTTCCACCATATACAGTTATACCTGTACCTACTTCTACCTGATGTCTTAAGTATGCACTAGCTCCACTAGATTGTCCTTCCACAATAGCTGGAACTTGAATAGTGTGTGCTTCATTTATCGAAATATCAGTATAAGTTTGAACGTCAAATAAAGATAAATCCCATCTATTTAAATTGGGATTAGGTAAATCATAATCACCTGATTCTAAAGCAAAATCATAAATTCTAGATATACCAATCTCATTACCAGGAGCAGTATGGGAATCAACCCCAACTCTTTCACTTCTTAAACTTAGAGTCGTACTGGTATTAAATCCAATAAGAGGGGCTCCAGTTACTCTGTTAACCCTCCAAGTAGGACCAAAACCAAAATTAATAGCTTGTCCTTCAGTAGTATTAGTAGTTCTAGGTTTAGGGCAATCTAAAAATGATGGATAATTCTTATCAATTTCATATCCTCTTACATATGCTTTTCCAGGAGATATCTTATATAAAGCTAGATCATCATTTGGTTTGCTTCCTTGGTCTGTAAGTTGATCTGCTGTATAAATTCCCCTATTACCAAATCCATTATTTAAACTATCTTTTGCAGTAGTTACAAATTCTCTTACATAATAATGACCTGATTCATCAAAAGTCCTTCTGGCAAGTTCATCCCTCAAATGTTGGTTAATATTATCCTTATTAGTTTCTCTTAGAATACCATTAACTACTACTGCTATTTGAACAAAATTCTCATCATCATAATCATCCAAATCTCTTTTAGCTAGATCTGCGGAGATTTTTAATCTATCTGCACCTGGAGCAGTAAAATTACTAAATCCTTGGGCATTATCATTTAAACTTCTATCACTTTCGGAAGAAATTAATTCTTCTTGAACATATAAACCTATCCTATAGCTAGGAGAGTTAGTATATTGATCAAGTATCATAATTTGATCAAATATATCAACAAAATATCCTCTTAAGAAATAAACTCCATCACTAATTCCAAATGCAGATCCAGTAGCAGTGGCATCAGTAGCTATAGTTTGAGCAACTCCTTCTCCTGAAGATATAAAAGTATTTGAAAAACTTACAATATCACTAACAGTAAGAACTTCATTGTCAAAAAATTCTTTAGAAGAAGCAGCATCCGTGCTGGATTCTACATAATCTACATATAAAGTATAATTTTCTTTCTCTGATTCAGCATCTGTAATATATTTTACTACTTTAGCAACAACTCCTGATTTTCTACCTGTAATTTTCTTACCAATTAATTGATCCAAATAATTAGATACAGGAATTCCAGTAAATTTGGGTTCAATTTGAACGGCAGAAAAGGCATTCAAATAGGTTGTTTGTCCAGGAATAATTTTAGCACCTTCTTTAAAAAAGTGATTTCCTAGATTCTCAACCTGATCTTGAACAATCGATTGAAGATTATTTAACTCTCTTGCCTGAACTGGATAAGCAGGTTTGAATAGTACTTTATAGTAATTGCTCTGCGTATCAAAGTCATCAAAATAAGGAGCAACATTAAGATTGGTTTCCTGTGGCATGATTTTTTAGAATTGCAAGATAATTTTGACGTCTTCTTTTTGGGATGATGACCTTGTTACTGATGGTCTATTATCAATATGAATAATATTTCCAGAATATTTTTGAACTTCTGGTTGAGCAACACCTAGAGTAAAATCTTGTCCCAGATAATAATCTCTATTATTTATTACTGTCTTATTATCTGTAAAGGAAGTTTCTATTGCTAATGTATTTCCAGTAGTAGGAACAATATTATAACTTCCACCAGTAGTAATACCAGCAGTAAATCTATTTAAATCAAATCCATAGGTAGGATTAGTTATTGCTGTTCCAACTGTAGCAAATCCAGCAGTTGTTCTATCTTGCCATAATTTTAGAACACCTGTAAGTTGTTCATAAGCAACAACTCTTCCAACAGCAGTCGAACCTAAACCAACAGTTTGAGTAACAAAACTGTCAGGAGTAAAAGTAGCTTCGCTATAACCCACACCTGTAAGTTTTAGTGCATAAGATACACTACCTTTATCATCAGTAAAAATGCCATCAGAATTAAATAATTTGGGATTTTCTATTAAACCAACTCTAGCAAATTGGTTTCCAGTAATGAAATCTGGATTTTCAGTATCATTTTCAAATCTTGCATAAGTTAATACATTAAAGGCTCCCAATTCTCTGTAAATATCCGAACCATGTCCACCTGGAGGAGGGATAATAACATCACATTCAGGAATAGTAGTTCCTGTAGGAATGGCATCTGGTGAATTTTCTAAATCTAAAGTTCCGAATGAGTACCCAGAACCACCATTAGAAATAGTTACAGAATCAATCTTAGAATCAGCATTAATAACTACAGTTGCCTTGGCTCCAGCACCATCACCATGAATAGGAACATTAGAATAAGATCTAGCAGTTCCTAAACCAGCTCCCCTATTCCTGATAGTTACAATCTTTATTTGACCACTAGTTGCTGCATTTTGTCTTACAGCAGCATCTGTAGTATTGGTAGACCATTCACTTGGAACCGGAATATAATTAGTAGAATCAAACTTAATTGCTTGACTAGGTTTAATGGTATAAAGATATTTCCAAATATAACCATCTCCACTAGTACCTGCTGCCCTAGGTTCTAAGTCAGTAAAAGTAGGTTCATCTAAAGAAGGTCCCCCTCTATGATTATTTTCTGGTTTTGCATTATTATATAAACAAATATAAACCCTGTAATCAGCGTTCATTACATAATATTTTGCAGCGTATATATCAGCAACACCAGAAGGTTGAGATTGATTATCAATGGTAATATCATTTCTCCACATGTCATAGGTAACGCCAGATGCCCATACATTTTTATTAACCACCTGACTTACATCGCTGGTGCCAATTTTCTTGACAGCCAACATAGTATCCCAATCTTCATCAAAAGAATTTAAACTATCATTGGGAGTAGGAGGACTGGAATCCCAATCAGATTGATTATCTGCGGGATTAGGTAATCCAATAAACGTATAATAAGAATTAGTGCTGGTTTGGACACCAGCAATAAAATTCTTCGCGTTCAATATACGAAGTTGATCAGTAATTATCGCTGCCATTTTTATAGGACTTTTTTCTTATTTATTACACTTTTAGGTGTAAGCTGTGTACTTAAGGTTATTAAATCTTCTCACCAGACTAGAGGTAGAAATTCCACTTCCATCTGTTCCAATACCAGTCATAGTATGAGCATCGAAACTCTTTGGACCAACTCTTACTTCGGAGTTAATCTTACCCCAACTCCAATCTCCCAAACTAGGAGAAGTAGTATATGCAATACCAGATCCATATTTATCAACATTAACAAATACTCTTCTCACATCAGTAGAGAATCCAATAGTTGATCCAG
>VTLG01016672.1_pt1 | contig 20781 bp, 25 predicted proteins | sample 4694571 | NCBI WGS metagenome assembly VTLG01 (sample SAMN12604809, study PRJNA352737) | marine metagenome | biome: ENVO:00000447; feature: ENVO:00000209|ENVO:00000569|ENVO:01000036; material: ENVO:00002151; isolation source: viral sequences binned using virsorter ... | reverse complement strand
GACAGTCATGTATAAAGTTTTTTCAATAAAATCTATATTCTTAATTGTAGCTCCTGAATCTATTGTAAATTTAGACCACGAAGATTGGATACGATCCCGCCCTCTATACATATACCTATATACATATAATCCATTAGAGAGCCCTGACGAAGTGAGGACTACAAGAGGATCAGAGGCACTACTAGCCATCTTTGTTACATTACCCTCTATATACTTAGGAATATGGGCACTAATATCTTGTCCATTCATTTGTTCTGTATCGGGAGATACAAAATACTCCATAATTCCACTGAAATCTCCACGGATAAAAGGAAAGTAAATACTAGTGCCGCTTACTGTAGAATCTGCGGTAGTATCTACCTCAAACTCAGTCTCCTGAGAAATAGATACAGTAGATGGAGTCAGTACGTCACCGCCAGTTAACTGAAACTGAGTTCTATCTGAGAATAGAATTAGGTTTCTACTGAATGGCTGAGCACTCTTAAGATTAGATACTTTATTATGGCTTGCCCTAATATCTACAGGATCAGTTCCCAGAGTTTGAGTTACTGTAGTTCTGAAAAAATTAAAATACTCACCAGCCTCAGACATACATATATTCTCTCCTGAGAGAAACCCGAGACGGTCTCTGAAGAGAACTATATTACTCAGCTTTTTTCCAATAAAACTAGGAGGTGGATTAGTAGTATCATCGCCTGCTAGACGCTCGCCCCATGCACCTTGTTTAAAGGTGAAGTTTCCATCTGATTCTCTAATCAGAGTGTGGCAAAATGTTGAAGCATCTATCTTATATTCGATAGCAGGAGCCACGGTTTCAGCCCATGTGCCTTTTCCAAAGGGTTCGTTTGTAGGGGAATCAGCCGTAAATACTACATAATAATCATCACTATTAGATTCAACATCTCCTAAGATTTTTACTTTATGCTCGTGTCTACAAGTTGTAGGCAACCTAGTGAAAATATCTGCCTCATCTTTTACATAATCCATTCCCGCATCACCTAGACCGTCATGAGTAGTTATTTCAAAGTCAGTCCCATCTGTTTTCTTAAATTCTATAGTAGACCCTTTAGTAGTCGGTGTATCAAAACCGGGTTCACTGAAGCCATCCCCCTCACCCTGATCGCTAGATCCAGACACTATTTGTTCGGCAATAAATTCAGTATCCACCCATTCTCGATCAGTGTGATCGTACCCGAAAGAAGTTTGCCATGTGTAGCTGGTTCCCTCTACCTCTATGGTGTAATCAGTGTGATAATCCCCCTGTTTTATATAAACATACGCTCTGTAACTCTGTGCAGCAGTTAGAGTAGAATCCATAGCTACAGTCTTAGTGGTGTTTATCATGAAGCTATAATCAGCGACGCTGGTTGCCTTCATATCAGTGGAAGGCGTTGTAGATATTAAATAATCTACCCCATTCGTAGTAGTTATAGATTTCTCAGCATCATTAACAAGGTCATATACTGCTATAGGATCTCTGCATATAGAGTGATCTGTCATGCCACTCCCTTCATTAGTAAGGGCGATAGGAGAGCCTCCCTTAGTTGCTGAAAGTCGAATATCGTTCCCGACCCCCTGACTGTGGAACACTACATAATATCTAGTATCAACACTGAATCCAGCAGGGAGTGTTCCTGTAGTTTTTAACCTAACCTCATCTCCTACAGATAAATCTAAAGTATCAGTGGAACCCCAATCATAGCTGGCGCTTCCGTTTATAGTTATGTTTACTCGAATAGACTGCCACTCAGAATTCCTGACAACAACCATGTACTTCTCAGTGGAATCTCTGTTGAGAACTTGAGCCCAAACATCTGTAGGAGTCGTGAAGAATAACTTAGCTATATGCTCAGTAGGGTTTCTCTTGGTTAGGCCCAGTACAGGAGAGGAAGTACCGTTGACTTGCTCCTGTGCTTGACTAGGAAACTTCTGGGAATCCGCTTGTTGAGATACCCCATTCAGTAAGTTCTGAATTGTGGTGCTAATTTGAGGCATACTACCAAGCAGTTGTTCTCCGATAATCGCTAATAGTCTTTAGGGGTAGCGTGGAATCAAACACAGAATAGTCTGAAGATTCCGCGTCGTATTCCCTTAAGGAAGCTAATGCTACTAACTCCTCCTGAACTCCCGTTTGTTGTAATTCAGGTGATCCTACTGATCTATCTTGGAATACCCTAGCAGCCCTCAAAGCAATATATCTTCGAGCTGCTTCCGGTAAATCGTCCCAAGGTAGGACTACTACTTCAGTTGTTTTTATTTCATCATCAAATTCAAAAGTATTTTTAGCCCTATTATACAGCTTATTTCCCCTTAAAGTAACATCCATAGCCCCATACGCACCTACTTTAGTATCTATTCTTAGTACAACTTCACCTAAAACAATCTCTTTATTGCTGTCAGGTTCATGAGTTACATCGAAATTAGTATTAAAGTGCCAACCCTGAGACAATACTTCCAGTGTTATTTCATCAAGAACGGACTCAGCAAGGTTGACATCGCCCACCCCCGTAGCGTCAGCTAGACTATTTATAGGGGCTTCTCCTATAAAACTGAGCATTTGATTTACCGCTTGAAGCTTAGTGGTTTTTCCTAGAGTCGCCATAGCAATGATTCTTATTAGCCAAGTTGAAACAAATTACAACAAAAAAAGAGAGGAGTCCAGTAGGACTCCCCTCGTGATTAGTTAATAACTACTCTTACTGATCGTCGTTATTCATCAGAACAACGCCACACTCAGGACGCAAGCCGCCATGACCCATGGCATACTTAGCAACCATCAATGTGCCTTGACGTTGGATCTGATACTCACTCTCTGTGGAGAGGTCTTGCAACTTAACTGTACCTACAGACGACTTATGGAATACTAGTCCCATAATCTTAGTACCGAAGGTGTCAGTGTAAGTGTTAGCCTGACCTGTCTCAGATGCGATGTCAGCTTCAGGCAAGTGGTTAGTCTTGACTATAGTGACACCAGCTACACGAAGTACAGAACCTTCAGCGTATGATCCACGCCCATCCCAATCACGATTGATTGCGAGAGGTGTGCCTCCACTGGTTTCAGCTTGTACTAGGTTGTAGTAGCGAGCGGGGCTGACTAGACAATAACGATCAGAAGGTGGTACATCCTTCTCATCGAGAAGTTGAGCAGCCTTATAGATCGCCTTTGCGAGCAAGGTTCCGTCTACATCCATGGTTCCTGCTCCAGTAGAGCCTAAGAACCTCTTGTCAGAATCGTCTGTTCCCGCTGCACAGTACACAGCACTGGCATTTTTATTACCAGTGATGGTAGCGGAAGCAGGAGTAGCGATACCGGAGCTGTCGAACGAAGCTGCATTAAGAATAGCAGTCTGGATGACTTGCTTATCAAACTTGTTAGCTAATGCACGACCTAGCTCACCAGAGTAGATCGAACGAACGTCGTAGTGATTCCGTAGTTCATCGAGGTTAGCGATGAAGGTGGAAGCAACGAGCAATTCGTCAATGTTAATGATTTTCTCAGCGTGCTTGATAGCTTGAACACCGCCGCTATTAGAAGCGTCGATAAGATCTTCGCCAACTACATGGTAAGCAGCCGAAGCTGTACCAGTAACAGGAAACTGAGCCGATTTACCATTATTAATGGTACGAACAGTGTGGAGTGGTTTCATCACATTCGTTTGTTCGAATGTCGTGAGAACCTCCCCAGCGAACTTCTTAAGGAAGATAGCCTTAACATCGCCAGCGGCGTTGATTTGGCCTAACCTTGATGGGGTTGTATCTGCCATTTTAAATCCTTTTTCTAAGGGTTAATGTTATTTAGGTTTCACACAACTTCGTTGTATCCGATTGCAATTAGTTATCCTACCGTAGCAGGGCTAACAACTCTCGCCATACCACATTCAGTTGGCTTATTGCCAATAAACTCTACAAGTATGAAAGCGTCAACTTTTATTTGCTAAATTTTTTTGTAGCTAAAACTACCAAGCTGGTAGCTGCTACTACATTACATAGCGAATCGAGTAGTGCCATTATCAATCCTATCTCCATAATACACTTAGACGAAAGAAAGAGGGCTCAGTTATAAAAAAATAACTAAGCCCCCTAGGAGGTACACACAAGAACGACTAACTGGCTAACTAAATAACACTGGATGGGGTGTTTGCCAAGCGTCTTTCTACTTGTTCTCTGAAAGCTGGATCGTCTTGATACTCAGGCTTCTTCATGTCATCAATCATTTGCTGCCTCGATTCATAACCAGCAGCTCTAGCCTTACCTCCTCCTCTAACTAGAGAAGGATCTATTCCATTCTCTGCTGCATACTTTGAATACAAACCTTGCAACGCGAGCTTCATAGTAGGTAGGTGGTTCCCTTCAACTGCTGAATTATAAACATCTATCTCATCTTCAGATAAATTTTCAGTAGCCCACGACATAACTTCGTTATACTTCTCGGCCCCTCCTACTACTTTATGAACTTCGTTCACTTCATTCTGAGTAACAGCCTCCTGACCACGGATAAAAGCATCCACAAGTTCAGGCGAAAAGTTATACTGTTCCTGCAATTCTTTGTAGGAATCTTCACTCAGCTTTCCTTCGTTTTCAAAGTATTCTGTACTGTACTTCTCAAAAGAGTCAGCCCCTATAACTTCAGTAACTTTTTCTACAGCCTCTTCTGCCTCAGGGACTCCCTCATTTTCTTCAGACGGGGTTTCTCCAAGTTTCTGCTCAAGTTCATGGTATGATTTAGCCATGTCCTCGACACTATTGAATTTTTCAGGCAAACCTTCTGGTCTATCCTGTTGTTCTTGAGGTTGTTCTGGTGCGTCTGGCCCTGTTGCTTCATCAGTAAAGGCCACTGTTTCAACTGACATAGTTTATCCTTCTTGTTGTTGTTGTTGCTGTTTCATTGTCTCTTTAACAGATGTATCCACAACCTTGCCAATCCCTCCTGCTGCTGGCCCCGCCATGCTCATCATAGCTTCCATCTGTTGTTGCTGTTGCTTCATAGCTTCAATCTCTTCTTGAGATCTAACTAATCCATCATCATCTATACCTATAGAAGTAGCTCTTCTCTTCAGATAGTCTGACATATTCACATAGGTTGGAAACTCTGGGCCTAGAATTTGGATCGCCCCTGCTACAAATGTATCCAACTTGTTAAGATCATGCCCTCTACCCAGAGCTTCAAGTCCTGTTACAATGGTAGGTTTAACTAATCTCTTAGGCATCTTAGGCAACCTACGTTTCTTCTGCATCTTATCCATAACCCTGTTAACTAAGGGAAGCTGGAACTCCTGTGAAAGAATAGAATAAACACCACCTAATACATCCTCTAGTTCCTGAGCCATATACCTAATCTCTTCTGCGGTAACACGTTCAGCGTTTCTCTGGACAGAAGTATTCATGAGGAAGGCGAACCCTAAGCGTTCCTTCAACATATTAATTGTGTCGTAGGCTACCCTGAAGTCGTTAAACTTTTGAACCTGTAACACCGACACATCTTCAGCATTGCCTTGAACGATAGCCCCATTCTCTGACTGAGCCAGTGTGCGTAACCTAGTAGTACCATTAGGGTTAACTAAGAATAGCATCTTAGCAGCAGCCGCAGAACCCTCGACGATTGCTTGAGTTAATGCCTCTAGACTACGGAGGTCTCCCAAATACTCTTCAATAAAACCACGACCATAGTGTTCCCCATCAATCCTAGTAAACCTTAGAGGTATGAATGGGTTCTTATCTATGTGGTATGTTCCTCTACTCATAGGAATCTCGATACCATTTACTTCTTGGAATACGCTCCACTTCTTACCATCCCTATGAACACAGGTATATAAATCTAAACCTCTTGGTTTACTATAGCTGTCACCTGAGGGAACCGCTGAGTCTGTAGCTTCCAGCAACTCTCTGACTTCATCGGAGAATATATCTGGAGTCACTGTTTCCTTGGTAGCTAAAGCTAGTAAGTTACCACTGGGGTCACGTTTACATACATAGCTATCCAAACCAAACACCCTCATGTGTTCATCATCAGGTACAAACAGAAGGGCATTACCGGATACAATCAAATGCTTAAGAGCTTCGAAAACTGCTATCCTTATGTTGCTTGCTTCAAACTCTGTCTGAACCGCACGCTCTACCTTACCTAAGGTCTTTTCGATATCAGAACGGACTTCATCAACGTCCACACCTTCAGCAGACATAGCATAATAATCCACAGCAAGCCTAAAGAAAGGAGCATTAGGAGGGAGAAGAGCCAGAAGAAGCTTGCTGCTAAGATTGTTAACACCTCTAGCACCCATCCCTTGAAAGGGAGTAGGGTAAGTAGTTGACTCATTGTGACCCTCCGCTGGAACTAAGTAAGGTATGGTTAGCTCTGAACATTCCCGTGCTCTGTTAAGAAAGTTAAGGCGATCCTCAGAACAGTTCTTATAGAACGATCTAATTGAGGTCACTCTCATACGTTCACTCCGCTACCACTACCTGAGTATTGAACTCCAGATTTAGGTATGACTAAACTCTTTCTAACTGATCCTCGCCTCCGCTTATCTGGCTTAGCTCTACCCTTAGACCTAGACAGTCTCTCTACAGTAGTAGGCTTAGCTACGGGTGGTGCGGGTGGCGGCGGTGATGGGGTTCCTCCTCCTCCTCCTCCTAAACACATAATGATCTACCTTTCTGTTGATAAAATATTGTCGGTTTGTGCAAGTCGCACATCTTTTAACAGTCTTACGACTGAAACCGTGCCTTGTAAATAACAAATTGTATCAAATTCTTTCTGCATCGGCATTGAATCTGGGAATCTTTTCTCAAGAGCTTCTATTAATTCCTGAGATACTACAGGAAAGTCCTCGAATTCATTCATGGGTGTCGTCATTCAAATCCTCTATGTTAAGGTCGTGTAAAAGGAAGGCTACCCCCTCCGCTAGTTGCTGTAGTGATCCTGTATTTGGGAGTAGCCAATCAGGTTTTATATACTGCATCTCCATTTCGGAGGTGTGGCTGGAGTCTAGAACCCTAGCTTTATCTCCAGTTATTTTTATGATAACCCCCTTACAATTATCCCTTATGAAGTCAGCCTCGTTAAGAAACCTAACATCAGTTATGACTACTATATCTGAGTCTACTCTTAATATATCTAACTGAGTTTTAATCTTCTTAATCCAATACTTCTCCTCCTGCTTCCTCCTGTATTCTGTACCCCACTTCTGAAGTAGATTCCTATAGGCTTCTTTATTATCCTCGATAGCCTCAACTGATACTTCGTGCCGCTCCGCAACCTCGGCTTTCACCTCGTCACCAAAAGCTAGTCTTACTACCCTTCGATGAGGTAAGAGAGTTTTAATTATGTTAAAAACAGTGTCCTTACCTGAGCCAGCTTTAGCTACTAGGCCGATTACTTTTGCTTTTTTACTGGAGGGTTCCAAAATTTTACCTTTTTGTTTTCAAAATCATAGTCACCATGTCTTAGGATTCTAGACAAACGAGCTTGAATTAAAGCGTGCTTACTGGACAGCCCTGCTTTATCAAAGTTATCCAAAATCTTAACCCAACATTCTTCATAAGAATCACATGAATCCAAAATCTTAAGCGCCTTCACAGGCCCAACGCTAGGACATCCTTTATAGTTGTCAGAAGTATCTCCTATTAGAGTTTGATACAAGTGATATCTATTGGCTTCGTCTGTACTTATAGAAGTAACACCTTCTTCTGGTTTGTCGGGGTTGTACAGATTGCACGGAATAGATTTGAAATCTTTATCAACACTAACAACTATAGCCCCATTAGATTCAGCGGTAGCAGCTATTCCTATAAGATCGTCGGCTTCGATACCGTTCTCGATAACTGCTCCCCACTTTTCAACCATATGTTCCCGCAAGGGTTGTAGAATCATAGGTTTTCTGGTGCTCTTTCGATTAGCTTTGTAATCTTCAGAGATGGTATGCCTGAAGTTGTCCTTGCCTGTCAGATATAGGGAAACAGAGTCAGCCTTTAGAACATCTTTCAGATCATCTATAAATATATCGACCTGTGCTTTACCTTCAAAAGCGTCTGCATGAAGTGTCCAGAAATCATTACCCCAATCTACAGCCTCTTCACAAGCTGAAGCTACCTTGTAAGCTATAATATCTGCGTCTATTAATAGTTTTAACATTGTTTCATCCTTGATTTAAATAATTTATACTTTGATTCCAACCTCTTATCATACTCTACTTTAAGGCCGATCCTTTTTATACCGCTACAAATAGCATTGTGATCTCTCTCGTATAGTCTAGCCAACTCGCACACTCTGAATCCTTTGATCTCTTTAAGAATTTTCCAGATCATTTGCCTAGCTTCTACCATATTTTGCTGCCTCTTCTGCCTTCTAATATCTGGGTGCTTTATTCCAAATAAAATACAAGCACTCTCGTCAGCTAACTGCACATCCATATCATATATATTTTTACTCATTGTTTTTAGTGTGTTTCTGCCCAAGAACTCCCAGACTTAGCTTCCCCTGCTAGTGGACATCTAAAGTTAAAAGTTTTACCAGCCTCGTAGATGGCTTCCTCTGCCTCCATCCTTACTTCCTCTGCAAACTCAGGCCAACACTCTATCTGAAACTCATCGTGAACGTGTGCTACAAAAGCGAAGTCCTCGTTAGGTTTCAGCCCTCGATCTACCAGCTTATCGAAAAGAGTGACGGTAGCTTGTTTCATTACAACTGCACCCGCTGATTGCAGTAGAGTATTTAGGGCAGAGTGTTCGCTTCTTATGTGAAGTCTCCTACCATCTAGACCCTTCAGGTAATCCCGACTTTGTAAAGTCTTGGAAATTTTTTCCTTCAAAACTCTCAGACTTGGTAAGGACTTTAGAAACTTAGCCTTAATAGCTCGCCCCTCTTTGGCCCCCTTACCTATAATATCTCCTACCTTTGCATCCCCAGCACCATAGAGAAACCCATAGATAAATGTCTTTGCGTTATCCCTTGTAGGTAGTCCTGCTGCGTGTTGATTAACAGTATGTATATCTTCTTCCAGAAGTTTCTTGGTATAGTCACGGTCATTCATATAATGAGCCAAGCACCTCAACTCTAAGCCACTGGCGTCGCACCCAACCAGCACCATGCCATCAGAGGCTCTGAACAGACTCCGGTAGGAGGTGGCACGGGGAACCTGAGCCATGTTCGGGTGTCGGTGGGTGCAACGACCAGTGACAGCTCCATTGGTCACTACATGACCATGAATTCGTCCTTGGTTTTCAAGCTTAAGCCAGCCTTCTTTGCCATCTCCAAGCTGACCCATTCGTTTCTGTAAGGTGAGAATTTTTGAGAGCATCTGTGCCTCATCGTATGGAAGAGAACTTAGTACCGTCTCATCCACCTTAGGCTTCCCGCCTTCCGTAAAATCTTTTGGTTTCCATCCCATAGCTTCCAGCCTCTCAGCTATATGATCTCTACTAGTAGGGTTGAATGGTATCCTCTTCACCTTGTTTGGCCCCTTGGATACTTCAGCAGCTTTGAACCCGCTTGCTATCGCAGCAGTCTTTGTTTCAAAGAGTTGGTTTCCTGCCCTCCAGTAAGTAGACTTCATCTGAATCTCTTTCGGAGGAAAGATGTCCTGTAACTGGTTGTCTAACTCTAGCTTTTCACCAGCCAGCTCGCCGTACAATCTATTCGCCGCTTGTATATCGAAAGAGAACCCACGAAGTTCCTGCATTGTCATTATCTGGGCAAACTTATGTTCAAGCTCTAATGAAATATGGGAATAATTTTTTGCATCAAAACGACGGAAGAGTTCCGCTGTTATCTTTGTGTCCTTTATACAATACTCCTGCATCTCAGGACTCCAGACATCAAACCCGTGCTGCTCAATGAATGTACCCTTAAGAGTCCCTAGCCTGTAGCCCCAAGCTTTTAAGCTGTGACTCCCGATCATTTTAGTTGGGAAGTCTCCGTCTCCCTTGGCTCTCCGTGCGAAGTCCTCGTCTCTGATATCTGCATGAATCAACCTACTCATTACCAGAGTGTCTTGAACGTATGCTGTGGGAGTCCATCCCCTTAGCTTCTCAAGTACCGGAAGATCATAATTAATTATATTATGACCTATAATAACATCAGCCTTGTCCAACATATCCAGACCATCCTGTATATTGAAGTGCTTCTGCTCATCGTACATACTGGGAGTTATTTCATCATTAAATACGAACGACTCGTCAGTATCTAAATCTGTGATGCCGATACAGTGGATACGACTGACCTTGGGTAAGAGATTATTAGTCTCTAAATCAAAAACTAACCTTTTCATATGTCTCCTCCTTCTTCCACCATAGCAATCTCAGTAATGCGACCAGTGTCATGGCCATACTCCAAAGAAGTAGCCACGCCTGTCTGACCAGACCAACGGTTCTTTAACACCCTGATCTTAGTTACATCTGGAGACTCTTCATCCTGCTGGTTCCGCTCTAAGCCGAACACTATGTCACTAAGCTGTGCGATACCAGCAGACCCCCTTAGTTGGCTAAGGCTAGTCAAGCCACCCTCTTCATGCCCTCTACCATCGGGCCTCCTTAGGTGGCTGACTAGAACCAAAGCACATTTAACTTCTTCAACTAAGGAGCGCAGCTTAGTCATAGTATTATCTATGTACCTACGCTCATCACCGTTCTCCATACCTGAAACAACTATAGATAAGTGATCTAAAAATATGTAATCACAACCACATCCAGTAACCATATAACGTATGCGATTAACTAAATTATCACAGTCCATGGAACCGAAGTGGTCGTACAAGAAACAATTACCTGACCCTACAGTAGCATCAAAAGCTGTTCTCTTTTCAGCAGCATCAGCCAAGTCTGGGTTAATAAGAATGGGCTTGTTGAGGTGCATACCCATGATACCTAGAGCAGTACGCCTTACGTTCTCCTCTAAGGCTATATAGCCTATTCTCTTATCCCTCTGGAGGAGATCGAAAGCTACCTCTTTGCATATCTGAGACTTACCTATCCCAGAGCCAGCGCACAGAGTAACTATTTCTCCTTTCCTTATACCATGAGCTAATGCGTTAAGCCCCTCCCAAGGGTACGGGATGGAGTCATTAACTATTTTTTTAGAGACAGTATCCCACAGCTCACGGCCATCGACTATTCCATCAGGTCTGTAGATGGGCGCGTTCCATATAGCATGGATAACCTCTGGGCCTTTACCAGCTACCAGCATTTCATTAGCATCCTTTAAGGGTAACGTGGCTATCTTAGCTTTACCTACAGGAAGGGCGGTAGCACACTCCTTAGCCGCAGATCGACCTACCTCATCATTATCAAACATAAATATAACTTCTTCAAAACGATTCAGGTAATCTAAGTTCGAAGCTATAACCTTCTTAGCTCCTGCTGCTCCATTAGGTACAGAGACAACAGGCCACTTGTAATCTTGTATCTGACTGACGCTGAGTGCGTCGATCTCACCTTCAGTAACTACGATCTTCTTACCTCCAGACCATAGGTGTGACCCATAGAGTCCAGCCTTCGAGAAGTCTCCCAAAGCTAGAAAGTTTTTCTGAGGTAGCCGTATCTTCTGAGCTACTATTGCCCCTGTCTCATCATAAAAGTTTGCGATGTGACAAGGCTGATTCTTATATTCTCCTACCATGTAAGACCACTTCTTGGTGGTCTCTTCTTTTATGGATCTATTACGAAGTTCTTTAATAGATCCCCGTATAAACCCTTGCTCTTTGAACTCAGTGCTTTTACTAAGTCTTTGGCTGATACTTTCAGTATCTCCCTGCTCTTGGGAGTTACAGGAGAAGCAGTAGGAGTGTCCGTCGTCATAGATCGCCCTCGCATCGGATGATCCGCATTGTTCGCATGGTTCATGTCTTATAAATGTACTGTCGTTATGTGTGCCACTATTCATCTTCGTCATTCTAACCACTCAATAGGTGGTTTCTTGTGCGCCCATAGGAAGCCGTTCTTGTTAGCCCAGTCAGCGCAAGTTGTATTTGACCCTCTCCTTATAGGGAGCTTGGAGTTCTGAAAAACAAAACGTATATCCAAGTCAGGGTATTGTTCTTGTATAAACTTATGTTTCTTCCGATCCGAAGCCGAAAAGATCCCCTTTGCTTCGATAAAGAAATCCTTATCTTCAATTAAGAAGTCGGGACAATAGGATTTCTTCGTCGCTGGTTGGACAAAGGGGATTCTTTTTGGCTCGTAGGAGAAGCGGCATCCTTGTTGATCCAACAACGCTGCCACATACGCCTCAAACTGAGACCGGAATCCCGCCATCGGTTATAGTTCGTCCTCCTCACCTACAACAGCGATCTCTACTGGCTGTAGTTGTTCAGGAGATTTTTCAGGCGCGACGTAACCGTTGTCGTGAGCAGTAAATCCTAAGGACTCAGCTCCTCCGCCTTTCTTGTACTCATTCAGCTCAATAATTTGAACTGCATTGAGACGAAGCTTAAGGCCACAGCCCATTGCTGCGGTGTGATAAGTAGCAGGAACAAAGTTAACAATAAGTTTACTACCTCCCCCGATCACTGGGCCTGTGAAGCCTTTCATCTTAGAGTCATACAACTTAGGACGCTGCACCCAACTCTTACCGCTTTGAGTAGTGACATTATGTTTCATGGTGAACTTGAAATCCAATTCATCAGTCTCATTACCGTCGTCGTCAACCGCTGGCTTAACAGTTAGATCAGCTCGCTTGACGTTAGGCTTGCGGTTCTCTTTCATGTACTGCGCGTGCCACTTGTCTAGCATCTCGTCTAGTTTGTTTTTTAGTTCTTGTCCCTCCTTACTCGGAACCCTTACGGTCACGCTGAAAACTCCAGCGGGATCGAACTTGTAGTCAGGTTCATTGAGTCGTGGGTAAACAGCCACTCCAACCGGAGTGTTCATCTGTGCGTTTTGTGTGTTATTCATACTAGCGATACATATACGCTGATTGCCGAATGTCGTCAACAACTAAATCACCAGTAATGGACGAAAAATTCTCCATAAGGCTCTCAAAGGCCTGTTTTTCTAGGGGTTTCTCCATAAAAATTTTTTTCCAAAAAACTTCGGGATCTGCTCCAAACACATCAGCGTTAGTATCCTTGAGGGTCTGAGAGAGGTTATCTAAGTCGCTCGCATGAGTAGCAAAGGAGTCATGAACTGCTGCAACACACGGCCCTTGAAAGCGCTGTAATGCCAAATGCATGACAGAAGCATCTAGGCTATGGATAAAATTTGGGATAAATGCTCGCTTGATCTTAGCTGCATCAATTTCAGGAGACTCATCATAATAATTAAACGAGCGTATCCTACCGAACAAAAGCGATTTCAGCTTTTTCAAGTGCGCTTTATGATAGTATTGAAGCACGGGAAACCCGCTAGGACTTGTCCACAGCCTAGGCGCTCCTAGACCCTCTAGGAAATCCATAAGCTTTTTAAAATCAGGGTATAGCCTATAAAAAGTATCTATAATCAATGAAGCTAGGTATCTAGAGGCATCCTTAGCTGCGCTACCGAATACATCTGAGTCCTTTTCCCAGTACCACTTAAGGACTAACTCAGTAGCTCTATACTTAGTTATACCATAGGGTATTGTCATTATTATTGACTTTATTAGTTTTCGGGTTAAACTAAGGTTTCTCCAGTTAACCTGAGTCTCTAAGTCTATCTTAGTGTCTCTACCTAACATCAACTTAGTTTTCTCTAAGATTTCTCTATAGATATCCTTAGGTGGATAATTCAGTCTTGATATACAGTTGGTAGCTTCTGCTCCTGACTTATAACGACTAAGCATAGACATAATCTGTAACCCATTACTCGAAGCATCTATCGAGATGGGTAGTCGTGTCTCCTTTAGATTACCTCTGAGCCACGGTGAGGCTTCTAAGACCCACGCTAAGAACTGCCAAGGCTCTTCCGCTTGGTTCCACCATAGGTTTCCCTTGGGGTCAGAAGCTACGGAGTGTATTTGGTCTGAATTACGTCTAATCCAAGAGTGTGCCGACTCTTCCACGTTGTTTCCCCATAGATTCTTACCAGCTTTTGCAAACCACTCAGAGCCTCGATCTGTCATAGGTCTAGACTCTGCAAACTGCATCAAACCTTTTCCTAAATCAGTAGTCTGGTAGTTTAAAAAGTTAGGTACAGCGTATGCCCTGCCACGGAAGTCAAACTGGTGTGGAAAGTACATGGCCGCTTCTGTCCTGAACTTGTGGGCTACCCAGAGTATTTTAGAGACCCCTAAACGTGCTCCCTTTCGGGACAAGTCCTCCCTGTAGAACCGAGCTGCCTCTTTTCGCCAGAGTCCCCTAGCTTCCTTGTTAGTATCTATGTCATGAGGTTTAGATGGCATGAGGTCATCCTTAAATGGAGGAAACCCCGCCACATTATATTGATTACTCCAGAAGTATTGGGCGGTGTCTAGTAGTGTATTGTTAATTATCCAAGGTGTTTTCTGGAGTTTTCTAAGGGCTTGATAAGGGATATGTAGATCTGCCTTGTCAAGTGGCAAACGATCTGTAACCTGAGTTTTCCGAGGATGGTAGATAAATAGGTGCTAAATCTTCATGAGCTTCATTGAACCGCTTAATCCACTCCTGAGCTTTGGGAGTTGGCTGTAAAAATGGAACCTTTTTTAGTCGGTCGATGATGATAGTAGTAAGCTGAACAAGGCCAGTAGATTTCTGGAATAGATCTATGAATACCAGCCCACATCTGCACCTGTCGTTAGCGGCCCAGTTTTCCCAATCCTTGTTAAGATTCATACGAGCGGATAGAGCCCTTGATGAATATTTTTTGTAATCAAAACCTACACGCTTCTTTAGGTAGTCCTCGAATATAGGCCACTTGTCAGGATCGTCCTCTCGTAACTTCCTAAGCCTAGCCTCCTCTTCCAGAAAAGAACCAAGTCGCATTGCAGTCGCGGTTAAGGGCTGTCCCGCCGAGATACAATCCAAGATAACTCGACAGGTTAAGTCTGCTATTACTTCCGTTGGTATGTCCACCAAAAGACGGGCAACATCTCTATTGTATCCTGCTCCTAACTCCCCCGCCTCAAACCACTTTTGAATAGACTTACATAAATAAGGCATCGACCCTTTTGAGAGCGCGATGCCGTAGGCTGTTTGTGATTCTTGGTTCTTGGATTTAAGCTGCTGCTGTTGGGATTGGAACCGATCCTTTCCCATTTGTTTCATAAGGTTTTCCATTTTCGTCCATATAACTATTACCGTCCCAATAATAAAGTACGTCTAAAGGTCTGAAGATACGCTTAGCTTCTAGATACCCGTGTTGATATAAACCCTGAACTCCTTTAAGGGTGTCTCGATCTTTAAGAGACACTATTGCTTTCTTATATTTACCTACTGTCAATCTGACATGGGATGCTCTTTTGGGTGCTTTGGGGAATGTCATTATTGGTTGTTAGATCTGTTCTTGGATTTGCTTTGTATTCTAAGGTTTGAATAGCTGCTGCTCAGCTTACCTTTACCGTTCCTATTCTTATGGTGAACATCCTTTCCAGACAAGCGTTTCTTACCAACTTTCTTAATCATCAACCTTCTAGCAGTATTGCGGTTTGCTCTTCTCTTTTTCTGAGCAGGGTTGGCATGGTATCTATCGTATTCTTGTCTGTAATTTCTTCCCATTACTCCTGTAAAAAACACCATTTTTTTCCGTTAGTCAAAACCAAAAAGTCTGCCACACAAGTCGCTTGATGATGATAGTAGGGGGAAAAGTAGGAATAGGCACAACTACTCCAGAGGTTGCCAGGGATTTGTTATTTTCTTATGTATTGGATATTTCGTGAATGAGAAATGTGAGGTATTTAAGAAATAAAAAAAGGGTAATTAGGCAAGAATGACTAAAAACTTACCTAATTACCCTGTGTTTTCCTTAATAGCTCTTTAGCTATTAGGACTAATTATTGTTCAATAATATACATATCTTCATTGTTAGGATCTTCAACGGGATCATACATTCTATGTTTATTTCTTCTTTCAAACCATTCGTCTGATTCATAGTAGTTTATGACTATGTTGGTGGCCCAAGCTACTATAACCATTATAATGATTAGTAAGAGAGTTACTCCTAGTTGATTTATAGGTTTGTCCATCATGTTAGTCTATGAAGTCTAGTTGACCTGTTGCATGGTTTTTAACTGTGGTTATAGTCTTTGCCTGTTCTTTGTTAGGCCTACCATTGTATGTTTTATGGTTTGATGGCCCTGATTTACCTTTCGATGGTACATCAGTGTAGCTTTTAGTAGGGAATCCTGCCCATTTACTTTCGTATCTAGCAGCTTCATATCCTAGTGATTTATTTATTTCAAATGAACTGAAACCACTGTTTAGAGCTTCATATCCAAGTCCTTTGAACTTCTCTACGCTTACTCCTTTTTCATTAGGAAGCACTGTTACTACTTTATCTCCTGCCATTTTAAACGCTGGAGTAGCAGTCATTCCAATAGATGTAGCTAGTGTTTTAGGATATGATTTTACTGTAGAGAATACCAAAGAGTTATTTAACTCAGGTATTGCAGCTATATACAGCATTGCTTTGGTATCTTTAGCAACTATGAGACGGTTATCAGGACTTATAGCTAGAGTAGCTGCATATCCTGTAACGTAGTCCCACCAATCTAAGTGACCTTTACCAAATGCGTATGTATTTAATAACCACTCAGAGTCACATGAGCTATATCTACTGTTTAATAACTCTATGTATTGTTTTTCTGGTTCTTCTTCAAAATCTTCAGGAAGCATTGGCATATCTACTACACCATTGTGAACTAAAGCCCATCCTTTCTTTCTGAAAGGGTGAGTATTGAGAAGATTAACGTCACTGGTAGCATTTCTACCGTGTATAATCATTGGCCCAGTAGGTGCATCAGAGTGACCTGAGGACAACATGGGTACTTCTACAGCATCCATAATAGGTTCGAAGTGTTTCTTAGTGAAACCTACTGTACCTAATCCATTAAAATGGTGTGGATTTGTGTATTTTTCTACATAATATGTATGTTTCTTCTTAGCTCTACTAGTTGTAGAGTAAGCGAATCCAAAGCCGTCTTTCTGACTTTGACTCATTAATGTCTTAGCTGTTAAGGCTAATGTAGAGATTTCATCTCTTGTTAAGCCTTGTATGTTACTTATTCCTATAATTTGACACATGATAGTATATCTCCTTTATTAATCTAATAGTGATGTAGTTGGTAAAGGTGGTAGTCCTGCGGCTGCTCCAGCATCTACTGGATCAGGCAGTTCTGTTATTTGTTCTGATTCGACATCCTGTTCAGGTTCAACTGGAGGAGCGAATTTGTTTTTACGATTGATGGCCCATTCTTTTAAGTGAGCTGGAGCATCAGGAGCATTTAAGAAGTCCTCAAATGTAGGCAACATTATGTACCGCTCCTTTAAGAAGTATAATAAATCAATCCAGTTTATTATCTTTGTTGCATTTAAGGTAGCACTATGAAGTCTAACTTCTATAGATTTCCTATATCTGAACTGACTCATAGATATTGCAGCATACTTATCTTCTGTTGAGAATATACTCTTGCAATAAGTATTATTTCTTCTTGATTTAGGTACTAAGCTGAGTAGCCACGGTAGAGCAGCTTCAAGCCTTCTTCCTCTTGTTTTAGCAGCAGCTAGTGATAGATCTCTAACATCTAAGTGAACGTGTAATCCACAGTTTTTGTTTAGTTCTCCTCCACTTGCTTTTATGTACTGACAGGTTTTTCTAAGTCTGTCCCATACACCTCGTTTCAACATGACTCTAACTTCCTGACCTTGGTAGTATTGGTGTTCTTCTTTAGGCTCTATTGACTGGTCATAACCCCAAGATGTTCCGTAGATATACTGACTACATCTTCCGTCTCTTAGGTTTGATTCAGTAGGCGTTACGAAGTCCATTACATCTCTGTTGTAGTAATCTTCTTCGTCAGAGTTTTCAGCTAACTCTGCCGCAGCGATCCATTCTATTTCAACCCCTATGGCCTGACCGTGTGGTATATATTGAGATAGCTGGTTAGGATCAACTGTATCCCATTTTCTTTTGTATGCTCTTATTTTATCAGAGAATGAAAGAGCATTGTGGACAGCATAAGCATCTGTGTCGTTATACGAACGTCTTAATGCGTTTTTAGTATCAATCAGACTTTGGATATCATCAGGATGAATACCTGATTGTTCGAGTCTATTAACTACGTCAAGAGTTTGTATTTGTAGTTGAAGCTCGTTACTGGCTTCAATACGAATACCTGAGGTTTCATCGAATTCTCTTTGTTTTTTACATAATCTTTCTTCTGAAGCTTCTCGTACATACTTCCAAGGATTATTTATATCAATATCGTTATAGTTTATTCTTTTTATTATAGAATTCATAATCCTATTGGAAGTGGATAGGATTATGGCTATACCTGAGTCTGGATCTAGAGTTTTGGTATTGTTTTCCCTATTAACTAAATACTCTATAGAAGGTAGTCTGGTTCTTCTTAAGCGTTTTAGTTGCATTAAATTCCTATTTAGGAATCTCTTTTGTTTTGTATCTTGTTCGAATGTTAACATAACTTTTAGTTGTTCTTATGTTTATTGTTGTCGTTGTCTTTCAAGAGGACTAATTGAAGTTGTCTACAGTCCTCTTCCTCCTTGTTTTCTTGTTTGCCTAGTAGTGTGTCTCGACACAACTCTAGGGTGAGTAGCATAGCTGTCGTATATGTTACTACACGATCTTTGGTAAGTTCTTCACCTTCCTCTATGCGTTTGTTGATAGCTATGGTGGTATTCATAGCTTTTTTTATACAATAGAGAGTCATCTCTATGTTTTCGTCAGTTAGTTTATCTAGTTTGCTCATGATAGTATCAATAGATATTCATGTTTATGTCTCCTCGGAACTTTGCCATACGTTCTTTTTGGAATGTACGCCAATCTCCGTCCTTTATCTTTGGTTGCAACAAGCGTCTACTCCAGAATTTATCAACTCCTTGGTAGAACCATGCACTTGTTACTTTTCCATTATCTAGATACACGGTTTCTAGTATTCTCTTATACATCACTCCTTCATTCTCTATTAAGTCGAAGTGATTTATCTGAGATCTGTCTACTTTGAGTAGTTCTACTCTTATAGGTGAGCCTTTTTGTTCTACTCTTCTCTTGTAGCTTCCATCTACTAACGCCACAGGGAATCCTCCAGTATTCCACATGGTGTAACCGTAGACTGTACCTTCTGCTTCTTTACTGGATCTAAGAAGTCCGTAAGCTGCAACTTGTATGTTCTTTGCACTTTTCATCGTTATATCCTAGTTCAGTGTCTTTCCATAGGTGTTCTATGAGGTGAGGGTTTTCGATGGAGTATTTAGATCCATCTTTCATGTGTACTTCCCATATTTCTGTTACGATATATGATTGGTTTTTCTTATTTCTTTTTATTTCTGCTATTTTAAAAGGTATTTTTTGTCTGGTTACGTGTTTACCTTTTATAACATTATTTTTACGGTCTTTAGCTTCTTTGTCTGTTAATGGAGCTATTTGTTCGATGTCTATACCGAAGTCAGCCATTAGTAGCTGGTCGGTTAGAGCTGTAGTTAACTCAAGTTGTTCTTTATAGCTTATGAGTAAGTTTTTAGTTGATTGACGCATCTGTTCTCTATGTTCAGATACCTTCTCGATTAGGTCAGTGTTTGGTTTAATCATGATTATTATATAAGTGTGTAAGGGTCATAACCGTATTTTACTTCTAGTTCGATTAGTTCTCTTACTTTTGATGTTAGTCTTGCTCTCTCTAGTATTTCATTAGATGATAAATGATGAACTCCCATACTTTTAAAATTCCATTGTTTTTTAGTTCTTTTTTTACTACGTCGTTTCATTTCCTATGTAGTTCAAATGTGTGATTACCGATGATAGTCCCCTTACCATTGCTCCAACTTGGTTTAACCTTGTTATGAGCGAAGTAATGGTCACTACGATTAGTGTTAAGCTTCTCCATTCCCTTCGGAACAGTAAGCGTGGTCAATGGTGGAAACTTAAGCAGTTCGTCGTGTACCCACTTATACCTAGGATGCTTGCTCATCTTCCTGATAAGCTTCTTCTTAGACATAGAGTTAAGACAAGAGAACTGCTTAGGTTTGGTAACAACCTGTGTATAACTGGAGTTAGTATTGCTGACTCTCTTCCAGATGACTTCATAGACAGCAGACAGCCCTACCTTGAGTTCACCTCCTGCTTCAGCCACTAGGACTGCTGCAATCAAGGCTTTCTCTTGGGGTGTAGGTGCGTTAGCTGGTGTGAACGCAAGGGTTACTTGAGTTGTTAACGCTAATATTAGTATTAGATATTTCATAATCTTATTTATTTATAGTATTTAATTTGAGTTGGTTGATGATAGTAAACAGGGGGCATCCCCCCGTGACCCCTCGGTAGTAAGTCGCGGTAGCGGCCTATTATAGTTGTGCGAAGCACACTCGATAGGGCCATAAAAAAAGAACTGACCCTCCGAAGAGGATCAGTTTGTAGAAGTGTTGGTTGCTTATGCACCAACGAGCTCTCCCTTTTCAGTTGTAACAGGAGCTTTCTTTTGAGTGCGTCCATCTTCAGGAGTAGAAGAATGATCTTGATTCTCTTGAGGAGCAGCAGCTCTAGGCTTAGCTTCTGCGATGTAAACTCGGTGTCCAAGTTTACCTTTCTTTGATTCCATACGACGGTCACTGAAGGCCCATGTGTTGTAGAGTACGACTAACACTTCAATGATACGTTCCTCTTTGGTAACAGGATCAGTGATCTTGACTTCAACGGTGGTAGCACCAATGTGATCCTTGGATGGAT
>VTLG01014946.1_pt1 | contig 20783 bp, 27 predicted proteins | sample 4694571 | NCBI WGS metagenome assembly VTLG01 (sample SAMN12604809, study PRJNA352737) | marine metagenome | biome: ENVO:00000447; feature: ENVO:00000209|ENVO:00000569|ENVO:01000036; material: ENVO:00002151; isolation source: viral sequences binned using virsorter ... | reverse complement strand
TCTTCTCCAGCTCCTTCAGCAGCTCTGTGCATTGGAATACCTATATATACATCATTTAATAAATTAATCTTTTCAAGTTCCTTAAAAAACCAAGTATTATCATTTCCATCAATAGAATTATGATTATTTGTTGCAATAGCTCTATATGGTACAGATGTAAAGTATGGATTATAATCTAAATCCCCTGATTGAACTTTAGGCTGGTATATGAAATTTACATTTGTTTTGTAATCCCATATCCCCCAGTGAGTATAATATCCTTCAGGTTGATCATTCCAAAAACCTGTATCACTATGAACAACTTTAGCATATATCCAAGTTGATATTAGACTTGGAGATTCAATAGGGTTTCCATCTGCATCTTCACTTGTAATTACAGCAGATTCAAATTCTGCAAACGATTCTAAAGATAATTTCAATACACTCCATTCTCCATCATCAAATTCAGGAAATACTACAGACTTTTGTAATCCTTTTATTAGACAAAATGTATCTGTAGAACTATCAAGAATATTTGAAGAACCTAGAGAAAATGTAGCTTCTCCTGTATTATCTTGTCCATTATAAGCAAAAGTTGTTCCAAATCCATCACCATAAGTACCATTCCCTTTTCCTTTAATAAATTCAACATTATTAAAATTTCTTTTTATCCACACACCAAGAATATTATTTTCAGTATAACTACCATCCATACTTTGAAACTGTATTGTATTTCCATAGGGATCAAATGTAAAATTATTTATTTCACTTAAAACATCTATTGCATCAGCAGAATCTGAAACATATTGAGTAATATTATAATATTTATTATTTAAATGTATATATAATGGACTTTGAGGCAATGAACCTGCACCAATATCTTCTGTTCCATCAATCCAATTTGGACTTCCTTCTATTCTTGCTTTTGAATCTGAATATAAAGTAATATTATTTCCATAATTTTCATTATCATATTTCATTACAAGTGGACTTCTATTCACTTCTCCATATACCATAGGATATGGTTTATTTTTATACCCATCAGGAACATCATCACCTGCACCTAAACTACTTTTTGGCAAATCTTTATGCAAATAGGATTGCGATCTATCTTCAACTGTCAATCTAACTCTTTCATCATCGTGTTCATATTTTCTAATATGTCCATAGAACACTTGAAAAGCAGCATCAGGTTCACTTTGATCTTGATCGTATAAAACTACCCTTCTAACCGAAGGACTTACCCAAAATATTCTAACTTCTGTATTAATTAATGAACTTGTAACAGAATCACTAAATCTTTCACCATTATATTCTCCCCTATAATTGCTGATATCAAGGCTTACAGACGATATTTTATATTTCCTACTCTGAACATCAAGAGATTCTTTAAGCGATGGAATATTAAGCAATATCGGCTTATATACATTATTAAATGTGGGGTCTGTCCATACATTTGTGCTAATAAAATGTTTATCACCTACAAAAGCAGAATCACCACTAGCCTGTTCTTTATAATTTGATATAATTACAACAGGAAATAGTTGTGTATCTTTACCTTGTATATCTTGTTTAAATTTTTCAGGAAGCTGTAACGACATATTTATCCCATTTTTTTATTGGACAAGAAGCGTGGGCTATTTTATGTTTTACCTTCATAAAGCATCCACACTTTTTACATTTATTACTATCTGTTAAAAACTCGCAGCTAAGACAAGCATCCCATCTTGCTTTTAATACCTCTTCATCGTATATAATATTTGATTTTACTGAAGGTGGCACTTTTCTTAAATCTAAATCTTCTTTATCTTCTATAAATACATCAGTTTCTAATCTTGCCTTTACTTTAAGCAGATAAATAGCAATACTTCTAATAATTTCAAGTAACCATTCTACAAAAAGTAGTTTATTTGTAAATACTTTAAGAAAGACCAAAATCTGCTCCCCTTCTTATCGCATCTTTAATATTCTCTGCCAATTCACCTTCAACAAAATCTTTACTCATAACATTTCCTGATACATTAACTGTTACATTATTAGAAGTATTTTGAGGGCCATTTACATTAGGGCCTTCAAGAGGTGTAATTTGAACAGATTCAGCTTTATTATTTTCACCAGCTAATATTAATGTCGGCTTATCAATAATTTGATCCATTCCAGTTTCTGCTGCTTCTATTTGTTTTACTGATGCTAACCCTTTACCTAATGCTGCCGTGTAAGCCACCACCCCTAAAGTAGGACCAACTACAGGAATACCTGCCATAGCTTTATAAGCAGCATTTGCTGATGCATAGGCATCTACTAAGGCTTGAACTTGTGCTGCTCTTTTAGCTGCCTTTTCCATTTCTGGAAATGTTTTGCCCATAACTTGCATATTATTAATAAATTCTTTAGCTGTATCTTTTCTTGCTTGTTTTAATTTTTTTTCTTCATCAGTTACCAAACCAAGTGCTTTTGCTTGTTCTGGATACATTTTTGTGAAATCAGCAATCAACTTTTGCTCTTGCTGATAATTCGATAATGCTGTAAGCTGTGTTGTTACAAATTCTTGTAACTTTTCATCATATGCCGACAATCCTGTTGGTGCAAATTCATAAGCTTGAATTAATCTTTTTAGTAGCTCAAAATGATGTTCAAAACCTGCCCCTAGTTGTATATTTCCAGTATTTAACTGATCAAAAGTTAAAGTTCCTTCTTCTAGGCTATGAAAAAAATTTTGCAACATTGGTAACTGATCTTCAATTGCCTTTACACTTAATCCGTTTTGCAATGCACTTATTCTTCTTATTATATCACCTCTAGTCATGCTTTTAAGAGCATGTTCTAAGTCAGATACGGCAGCTTGTTCTGTTGTCAATACCCCAACTACTTCCATTGCAGCTACTCTAGCTAAATTATCATGGAAATTAATAACTCTTTGAAGCTCTTCAGCCATAGACTTTATAACATTAGAAGTTACCATAACAGCAGGAGCTAATAAACCTCCAACAGCTTCTGCTGCATCTCCTACTGCATTGCTCATTTGTGTTAAAGATCCTGTAAGTGTTTCTGCCTGTGCAGTTGCCTGACCTCCAAATGTCTTAGCAATATTTTGTGTTAATGTATTTAGTCTTTCTGTAGATCCTACTGCACCAGTTACCTCAATACCATATCTAGACATTGCATTAGTAGAAGATCCTAATGTTTTAGCAACTAAATCAGCAGCAGCAAACAAATCCATACCTTTTGCAGCAGCTAAGTCTAAAGTCGCAGCCGTTGCTCTTTTTATAGCTTCTTCATCATCTGTAAATGCTGCTATAAGTGCTTGTGCCTGTATAATATTTTCATCGCCAAATGTTGTAACTTGTTGCAATGCTGAAGCTTGTTTCAGTAAAGCATCTGATGTTTTTCCCAAAGCTGCTTCTAATTTCTTTTCTGCTAATTCTTGTTCACCAAAAGCTTTAACAGATTTTCCAATAGCTGCAAATGTTCCACCAAAGGCAAATGTAACCAATAGCAAATTATTTCTTAACGCCCCCATAGTCCTACGAAGACCAGCAGTTGCGACTCTCATCCTTCCTAATTCTTTTTCAGAGTCCTTCGCTTTTTTACCAACATTATCAACAGCTTTGCCAGTATCCTTTAAAGAGTTATTAGCTTTTTGATTATTGACTTGTATCTTTATTTTTAATTGATTATCAGACATTTTTAGCCTTTTCTATTAATTTCTGTTCTCTAATTGACAATGCTTGTTTAATAATAAAGTATTTATCAATCCACCTTGAAGGAGTATCATAATAACTTCCAGAATATGCTGGAGTATTTGTTTCACTACAATATATATATTTTGATATATCTTCCTGATATTCATCATTTAATATATTATTGATGCAACAAAAAAAAGGGAGTTGTTCATATACATTATTAAGTGTTGTAAACTTACTCCCTTGCCTTTGTTTGTCATCGGATTCCTCCTTAATTTGTTTTATATATGACCATAAATCATCTTTATTGTTAATAATTATTTTTTTACGCTTATCTTTAGATAAGATACTATGAAAAGTATAAGGAAACTTATGCCATTTACAACCCTCGCACTCTCTATCTATTAATACATTTAATCCGAGGACGAGGGCTTCGTGGGGTTTATTATTTGAGATTCCTTAATTAAAGATGCAAGTTCAAATTGCTCCTCTTCATTAAGTTGCATAATAATATCGTCTGGAACTACCTCTCCATTTTTAGCTTTCCAATCGTCTAGCCCAGCACATCCCTTATCTATCCATGCATCTTGTATTTTATTTGCCCCTACTAACCCCATTGAGCCATCTGGATATATTCTTTGACTACCTAAATCCTTAATATCTCTTATCTCTGGCCTAGAAAGTCTTCTTATGATCACTTTCCTTCCAGAACTTAGTGTTTTTTCGGTCATGCTTTTTCCTTTATTTTACCAAGCTGTTACGGCTTCATTTTTAAATGTGCTTATTTTAAATGCTTCAGTTGAACCATTTTGTACACATTCAAAAGCTAATGTGTGATACAAGCCACTTTCAGACATATCTAAACCAGGATCACCTGTGTATTGAATTTCTGCTGCAATCGTCATTTCTCCTTCAGCATCATTGCCTGATCCTATGGTCATCGCTAATGATAAAGTATCTCCATCTAAAAAGTCTTGGATTACATTGTTAGCTGCCCCATAATCAAATTCATCATCATATTTTATTGTTATATCGCCAGTAACTGCATACTCTGGAAATGCATAACCTTCTGCATCGCCATTAGTATTAAACCCAAATCTATTTATACCATTAACAATATTAAAATTAAATGATTTCATTATAAATGTCTGTGTAGCATTACCTTCAACATCTAATGTTCTTGTGTCAAAATCTAAAACATTAAAATGTGTTGTTTCTGCTGCTACCCACGTTCCATCAAAAGTTTGTTCTAATACTGTTCCAGTTGATATAGGATTAGAAAAACCACTAAAATAATTTCCTGACATCGATATAAGGCCATTATTTGCATTTACATCACCAGAAATGGTCAGATCAGAGCATACTACCCCTGTTACCTTTATACCTTCTCCTGCTGCTGGATACCATGCTAAATTACAACTATGAGGAATTCCATCACCACTAATGGCTTCACCAATAGATGTGGCATTGCTTGAACCATCTATTTCCATTTCATGTAAAATTGACCCTGATTGACCATTCTCTTGTCCAACAAGTAAGCAATGTTGAGCAAGTGTCCTAGGGGTAGCCAACATTTCAAAAGGCATAGTAACTGTTCCACCTCTTGCATTAACTATTGTATCTGCTGCATTTTTTACTGTTCCTCTACCTGACAATAATCTTGATTCTCTTGATATATTAAATACTGGTCTTTGTGCCTGTACAACAGGTTGAGTTAAATAAGCTGTGCCATCATTTCCAGAACTATCTAAGCCTTCACCAAATGTTGTTTCAGCTTTTAAACCATATTTAACAGCACTTACAGGTACTACTCTTGTATCAGCCATTATTTTTCTCCTTTTTTGCTATCTTTAATTTTCTTTACCATACCTTGTTTAATAAGGCTTTCGGCATGTTCTTTTTTTAAATCTACAATTTTTCCTTCTTTTAACATTCCTAATTCAGACATAGAAAAAGTCACCGAATTAGGATTAAGTCTTTCAAGTTTATCTGGTAAGCCTTTTACTTTCATATTATCCCCTATTTAAACCTATACTTTAATTTACTTATAATATCCAAATAATTTCTAATCATTTTCGTGATTCCATTCATCTTTTTTTAATTCTTCCAATATTTCTGAATGGGAAAGTTGTGTTTTACCTGATAAAAAAGCAGGAGTATCACCTACATATTTAACAAATGTTTTTGTTTTATCCTTATTCCATCTTAAAAGACTTAAAGATTTTTGCAATACTTTTGAAAAATCTATATTTTCTGATTCTTCTTTTGTTAATATAACGTATATCCTATCCATTATAATCTACCCAAAGCCCAAGTTGGATCACCTGAATTAAAATCTATATCTAAATCATTTGCAGTAGAATCTTGCACAACAGTTCCAGTTCCTTCATTCATTTTATAATATACTTTTAAACTTCCTTGTGCTGTATAATCACCTGTAGCACTTGTTAAATCTACACTTGCTCCTGTTGTATAAATATCTGCTACAGCATCAGCAGATAATTCTGTAGTCCATACTGCAAATTCATCCATAAATCCATCTATTACTCCTGAATTAGTTCCCCTGTTAGAGCCAAGAAACATTCCTTGTGCGCCTGTATTTAAATCTGTAGGTGCATCAGTTGTTGTCATACTTCCATGTAATGATCCATTGAGATATATTTTAAGAGATTTTGTAGAAAGATTAAATGTGGTAACTATATGATACCAATTACCTGCTGTTATTGAATTTTCTGAACCTGATTCTAAACCATTACCTGCCCCTAAAAATGAAGCAGATGGTCGTCCTTGTAAAGTAACACCTAATCTAATACCATTTCCATCTGAATTTTGTCCTTGTTGAAAATATGTATCGCCACCTGTCCCACCACCAAGATCAGCTCTAATCTTAATCCAAGTAGCAATAGAAAAAGAAGTATCCTCAAATGTATCGACTAAATTATCTCTTTGAAGATTGTCATCTGTTCCATCAAATTTTACTGAATAGTTTGGATATACCCAAGAAAATTGAGATGCAGCAAAGTTATCATTTCCTGCTATATCTCTATATGCACCTGCTCCAACATTTACTGTAATTGTTCCTGCTCCTGTTGGTGTTAATGTTGCTGTATAAACTGTACTAGATGTAGCTGCAAATGTATCCCCTATTGTTCCATTTACTATTGTAACATCAGAAGATGTAAATGTAGTTGTTGCTTCATTAGATGTAAATGTTAATGGAATTGATGAAACTAAAGATGTATCACCTGAACTTATACTTAAACTTGATATTGTCATTCTTGGTCTTGACACATCGGTAACTATATTATTATTATGCACACAACTAAAATCCATTAAAACAATATATTCATTTTCATTATCTGTATTTATTTCAACATTATCTATTTTGCAATCATGTGCTTTAGTTGCATCACCTAATCCCATAGAAGGGTTTCCCTCTACAAATGATTCAATCCTTGAAATATAGTTAGTAATTTGATCTAATTGCTGTTTTTTAATATTTTTATTTAAATAATGTAATTCAAATGTTATCTTGTATTCCCTCATTTCAGTATCTTTGTGATACTCTAAATTCTCACTACTAACTGGTATTAACTTTACATATTGATTATCTTTTATATTATCTGATGACACTCTATAAGTTTTTAATTGGTATCCAAATTCTCTTTGAAATAAATTTTCTAATTCTGCAAATATATTTTCCCAATTATTATAAAAGCCAACAGCCATTAATTAATCCTACTTAAATAACCACACGAAAAATTCATTGTTACTATGAAATCATAAGCATCCGACTCATCTATTTCATAAGACTCTAATGATCCATTTATAGCATCTAATATTCCAACTGAAAATGTTCTTTTATTAGCAATTAAAGATTCTAATCTTGATAATATTCTAAATACATTTGTTAATGCTAAGAGTTTAGTAGTATTAGACATTGTATAAAATATAAAATTGTAATTATATTTCCTAAATTCTGCCGAAACAACTCTTTCTACTAATTCATTTGACACAGGTATTATTTTTAAAAATTGATTTTCTGAATAATCTCCTTCTCCAATATAAACAGGAACTAAACTGCCAAATTCCTTTGATAATAATCTTGAAATACCTTCTGTGATATTTTTCCAATCATTTGTTGCCACTACAGCCCTCTACCTGTCCTCGTCATTACCACAGAACCAATTTGAGAATTACTAACTTTTCTTGTCCTCGAATAAACCTCCACTTCCCATTGATCATTTTGTGTCATACTAGCACCTTGAAATCTGCAATACCAACCACTATGGATTTCCTGTAGTGTTCCTGTCACAGTAATGTCTGTTTCTTCTTGACCTAATAATTTATCATTACCGTAATATTCAACCTTTACCTTGGCAGCTCCATATGCACCAGTTGTTGTGCAAGTAATCCTTAATAAATCAAAAGGCTCACCTAAATAAGCACCACCAGTTTCAACTATGTCCATAGATCCACTTTTTGTGATCGTCCTCACTTTTCCCTTAGAATCTTTTGTATCTACCTCACTAGTAAGCTTATACTGACCACTATTTAAACGATCAATCATACCTGTGTTATCTGGATTGCTAACTAAATTACCATAATAATCTGCTTCATCTTGCTTATTACTAGTTCGTAATAGGTTTGCTGCACATATATAACATGTTGCCTTTATTATAATTGCATCATATTCTGTAGATGAGCTAGAATAAGCCGTATTTTGGTCATATTGGGAATATTTTGGTATTGGGGTAGGAAACCTTGCATCTAGCATATTATTAAGCTCCATCGATGCATTTACGAGCATTTGATCAAAATATGTTGCATTGTCTATACCACCTTCAAATAAAACATCTAATATTGTTGTAGATGTATATCCATCATTATAATAAAATACTGTATCAATATCTGAAGCGTAATGCCATAAATCATCAGAGCTTACTGCACCTATACTGCTTTGTGCTGGGCCTAAATCATCACCATTTTCAAATAATTGAGTAACTAGACCTGAATTTCTTGCCTGCCATTTATTATCTACAGTATGTGCTTCCCATCCTAATATCTGTCTTTTTGTATCAAACTGACTATAAGCAGGGTAATACATCTCTAGATCTGATTGCGAAGCGTATTTAAAATCTGTAGCCATTTATTATCTCCTTTTCTTTTTTTTAGGTCTGCCTACTTTCTTTCCGTATGTTCCTTTACCTTTTGGCATAGTTCTCCTTAATAAGAATTAACTGTTACATCTCCTACCTCATACTGAGATGGAGTATTCGCATATATCTCTACAAGCGAATTTACACGATTTGTTTCTGATTCATTTAATTTTCCTGCAAATGCTGAGTTAGTTAAAGCACTTACAACAAATTCTGCATTTATTGGACAATCAACAATATCAATAGCTCCTGTTTCATAATTGATAGTTCCTCTGCACATACCTTGTATAGTACCATAACCATCATCATATCCAAATACAGGATTAGGAGATGTTGCATAAGTAACTTTATCATAAATAACATCATCAGGAAGTTTCGCACCTACAGCAGCATCTATATTGCCAACTGCTGGTATTCTTCCAGTTCCAAGAAAAGAAGCATCACCTCCATCTTCTGCCGTAATTGCTATTGCAGATGTTGAAAGATGAGAGCCTGATGTAAATCGAATATCTCCTCCGACTATGCCTACATGAACTTTTTTCTCAAATAAATTACCAGAAGTATAAAATTGTGTATCAAGTGCAGATTGTATCTTAGCTATTACTCCATTTGTACCACCAAAGTTCACATTAGAACTATCAGTAGTAAAAGTAAGATTATCAAAATTTGTTCCACCATCAACCTGAATATCAAAAGCATAAGCAGTAGAAGCAGTTAATCCAGAATTTGTAGCAGATGTTATACCTGATAATCCAAGCTCCTGATACCCTGCTTCATAAAATTTAATTGTAAAACTTCCAGGAACTATACCACTACTTTCTGTAAGTGATCTTGCTTGTCCGAAAAAATTCATACATTTAAAACGCCCATTGGCATCAGTTTGAGCTACACTAAATTTGTCAAAATCGTGATAAGCATTAAAAAATGGGAATCTAACAGGATCAGTATCAGCAGCACCAGTTGCAGCAGTAGAACCATACACTCCTCTTTTAACTGTCAATGTATTTGAATTAAGAGCAGCTTTCGCACCTATCGCTGTTACTTCCATTATCTCATTATCTATTCTTATTAAATCACCTACTCTAAATAAATTAGCTGTACAATTCGAAACAGAAGTATAAGGCTCTAAGTAAACTGTTGTAGAACTTGCATCTCCAACCACCCCATCAGCAGTAGCACTATCTACATTTGCATCACTATCTGTATATTCATCTGAATGTGGAGCAAGGCTTGTTACAGCAGTTCCAAACATAATGGTATTATCAGCAGCACTTGATATTACAGCACGAACTGGAGGATTATATGTTTCGCCAGGTGGAAGCAACATATGTAAATAATCAGTTGCATCAACAGAAGTATCATCCGTATAAGATTTATACCCTGCTATTACCATAATTGGAACTTTTCCTGAATTAACAACTTCTACATTTCTTGGCATCCCACTTGCAGCATTACCTGAAGCTGTTCCTGATATTGTAAAAATTTTATCTGATTGTGTAGCACTATATGATATAGACTTTTTTGTTGATACAACAGCTTTGTTAGAACTACCTCGTACTGAACTCAAGTGTCTTGAATATGACATTTTTTATCTCCTATCTAATATGATACTTAATTTGAAAGCTAACCGAAACATCACTTGTATCTGTAGCATTTTCTACAAATCCTATTACTACTTTATTTGCATCTATATTTGCTGTATTTAATGTAAATGTTCCTGTTTTTATTGTTGAACTTGTCGCAGCTACAGTTGCATTAGCGTGTACTGTTCCACTTGATAAATCTCCATGATTTGTTGATGTATCTAAAGTATATGCAAATAAATGGAAATTTAAAGTAGCACTACCATCAGCAGTAGCTAAAAATCTAACTTCATCTAAAGTAATATTATTTTGCAAATACCAATAAACTGCGATTGCATTTTCCTGTGCTGTTAAACCACTTACATCAAGCGTTGTCGCAGGATCGGCTGAATTTCCCCAATCATTATCAGCAGTTATATTTGTTGAACTTAAAGCATTAAGTGTTGTATTTGCTACAAGTGGATAATGGTAACCTGCTGATGCAGGACTTAAATCATATATTCCCATTTCTTTAATAAGTGTTAATGAATTTAGTTGAGAAGAACCAGTTTTAACAACTGAATTTGTAGAGTCAACTGTTAATAATGATGAACCTGAATTGTTTTTAACTACAAAAGTTCCTGTGGTATCATCATTTTGTGGCTGAACTTGTAATACATCATCACTAATAGAAACAGAAGTATTAACACCATCTCCTGTTTGAACATTTCGAGTTGTTGCATCTACTCCTGAATTAGAAGATTGACTAACTTGAAATATCCTTTTGTAAAAATTGCTAAATGGGTTTCCCTGAAATGTTGGCATCTATTCTCCTTTATCCATAAACTGCATAATCTGCTACTGCTGTTGGCAATGCTGTTGCTTTCATAATAAAAGGTGGATATTTATTTGTTGCATTTCCACCCCATCTTAACACGCCACCAGTACCAATAGTAGTTTTTGCTGCAAACCACCACTCATAAGCTGTTCCTGCTGTTAGCCCAGTTACAACCCAATGAGGTTGTAAAACAGAATCACCTGAAGCAGATGGAGGTAAAGACACAACGTGTTCGTTAGTAGGATCGGCTGAATTAGGAAAATCTATTGCTGCATATCCAGTAGTTTCATTTTGATCAGATAATCCTACAGCTACTGCTCTTCTTGAAGCATCAAGATAAATTTGTGCAAATATTTCAACTGCTCCTGATGGTGGTGCTACAAATTTTACCTTCAAAGCATCATCCAAACAAGTCATTGTTGATGAAAGTGTATAAGAATCATCAGCAGCATCTATACCTACAGTTGTATAACCTAATATCATACCAGCATAAGCACTATTCGCAACACTAAATTCTGTTCCTGCTTTTTTTGCTATAAATTCACCAGTATGAGAATCAAGTATTATATCTCCATCAACATCTAATGTTAAATGAGCAGCTTCTGCATCATCATCTACAGTAGATATAGATGTTGCACCATTAGTTCCTGTATCAATTTGAAAATAATCAGAAGTATTTAATATATCTCGTATAATTAATTTAGATAAAGATGTTGCAAGTTCAAACACATCAGCAGTACCACTATGAAATTTTATCGTATTATTCTCAAATGTTGCTAAATGTGCTAATTGTCTATAAAAATTTATTGCATCACCTTCAGTAACAATAGAACCTACTCTTAAAGTTTCAAGCTCATCAATAATTTCTAACACTTTCACTCTAACTTTATCTGTAGATAATTCTAAAGCAGAAGCTATATCATCAACCTTTACAGGTCGCAGATTATTATCTATTGGAACTTGTCCTTCTTGAAATTTTAGATCATTTGGCATTTTTCTTTAACTTTTTAGTATCACCATTTAATATTTCTAATTTTTTAAGCCTATTTTCCATCATTCCTAATTCACCTGCTAACATATCTATTTGCTCTCTATGTTTCTTTGTTTCAATATCAAGTTCATTAGGTTGTTCAACATAATTTAACACCTTATCTAACTTAAATACTTTAGAAAAATGATCCATTAGCTTTGGCATCAATAACTTTAATAACATAGGTGCAAGAGATGCTGGTAGCATTATTTTTTAATTCCTTCTACTACATCTACAACCACTTCATAAATTGCATCCATCAGTTCAGCTTCTTGCTTTTCATTTAATATAGGTAAATTAACTTTAGCATTAGCTGTTTTAATAACTGTTTCTTTGTTGTTTTTAAGATACTTAACAACATAATCTAAAGCAAACTTTTGTAAAAATGCTCCTAACTTTTTCATTATCTTCCTTTCATTGTTAAATCTACATATACTTTTAAGTCTGATTTTATTTCAGCACTCCACTTTTTAACCTTACCAAATTCGTCCATCATTTCTCTTTCAAAATCAAACAATTTTTTATCTAATAAATCTAATCTATGTTGTAAAGTTTCGTGCTTTTCATCAAATCTTTTTAATGTATCTTCTACTTTATCTTTTAAAATATACCTTACAACGCTATATAATGCAAAAGCCAACCCTAAACTCATTGCAACAGGAAAACCCAGCTCTTGGATCAATTTTATGGCTTCATCGGTCATTTATTGTATATTTTCCTTTTAATATATTCCAAATCATCTTCCAAACCACTTACCCTTGCATCCATCATTTTAATTAATTCATCTTGCCTAACATCCGAAGGTATCGGTGCATCTTGTAAAGCCTTCATTTCATCTATTGTTTGTGTATTTCTTGTTGATTCATTTTCAACAAATGTAATTCTTGTTGTAAGTTGACCATATCCCCATACCATAGCAGAAATAAATCCAACTACCTGAATAATCATAGGTAGACTAATATTTAAACTGGTTTTATCACTTATTCTATTATTCATTTCTTTGGTTTCTGATCTTTTCCCCATACCACATCATCATCACTAACGTGAATATTAGTTGAGCCTTCTGTTAAACTAACTTCTTTATCACCTAATCTAATAGATTGAGATTTAGTCTTTTCACTTTTAAGATGCTCAATTAAAGCACCATTTTGCTCTGAATACATTTTAATAATACTTACAATCGGATCTTCTTTTTGATTTGTATTTGTCATAGAATTTAAAATAGCAATTAAAGCCATAGATGTAGACGATGTAGCACTTGCAATTATCGCTATCATAGCAGCATCTTCAATGTAGATAATCGCACCTACAAGTCCACCAAATAATAAAACTATAGTAGGCAATGCCCATTTAGCAATGTTAACAGCAGCTTTATCTCGCATTATACGAATATCTCTGGCTCTTTCTGCTTTTATTTTATCTACATTGCTCATTTATTCTTGCTTAATCCATTGCCACTTAACTTTGCCATTATTGAAATAGTCTGATCCATTCTTGAAAGAATTTCATTCATATTCTGCCGATTCTGCTCTCTTTCTTGCTTGCTGTTGTCAATCAGCTTAATGATTATATTTTCTATCCTTGAATGATTTTCTGCGATTTGCTTCATGAGATCATTAGCAAGCCATTTGAATAATTGTATTCCTGACCAGCTCATTCCCAAGAGCATTAATACAGGCAGTCCGAATCTTTCTGCAATTCCTATCCATTCATCCACTTATCCATGTTCCCTAACAATATCAGCTAATCTATTAGCCCTATTGGGTGTGTCTTTTTTTGCCCATTTACTATCTAACATTTCATCTGCTGCCACTTTCCAATTTGATTGCTTCATTGCTTTGATCATTTTTTTAAAATAACTTACACCTGTTACACCCATCTGATATGACATATTAAGCAATACATTTTGAATCAGAACAGGCAAGTCATTATAAAATGAAAACTTTTTAGCTAAAGCTATATCTAAATTATTTAATTTTTTACATAATTTTAACTTTGAATCATCAATACCCATTGTTATAGTGCCATTACTTATTTGCCAAAGCAAAATACCATAAGCTTCATCAGGTGTAAATTTTAAATCTTTTAATGCAAATCCTATTCCAACAGTATCATACCCTGCCGTGCATTTATAAACTGATTCACGATATCCTTCATCTTCTATTAACTGATCTACTAATAAATTCATATCAGGCATATAATGGATTCCTTATTTCTGTATTTAATCTTGACAAGTAATGTGACTTGTATATTGATGTTTTCGGAAAATTGTCTTTACAATAATCTAAAACATCATTTAATCTTTTCATATAATTTTCTGCAACTTTCCACTCACTCCACTCTGCTATATTTTGTGGCTCTGGGTTTTCAAATACTCCAACTTTTTTATGCTTTCCTTTTCTAACAAACTTTTTTAAAGCTTTTATATGCTTTTTCTTATTACAGTATCCACCCTCATACCCTATAACAGTTCCATCTATACCACTTGTATAAACCTCTTTATATCCTAATTTACATGCAATAACTAATGCTAAAAAACCTGAGTATAGCATTATAAAATTGTTTTTATATTCAAATAATTTTGGCATATCAATGTAATTATAATCTCCTGGATCTATACCTATTTCATGCATACCTCTTAATGCTTCTTCATTATTTTTATTATATGCAGGTACATTTGTTATTTTTATACCTTTACTTGCATGAAACCTTGGTGATGGTTCTGATGCAACCACAAATAAAGAATTATAATTTTGATAATGACATGTTATTATATCTCCATTAAAATCTTGCCAATTATCATACATTAATGAAGTTGGTGCAGGTGGATGAAAACCTCTTTTAGTATTATAGTTAAATGGATGCTTTAAAACACTTTTATAATCTAGAGGATTATGACCTAGAACTAAAACCCTACTGCTTCTTTTTTTTCTTTGCAGTTTTTTTAAGTTCTTTTCCATTCTCATCACATCTTACACAACCATCTTTAAGATATTTATCAATAGTTGACTTAGGTGCTTCATCTATTTTGCCAAAAACCGTTCCATCTTTTCTTTTAAAGTATTGCATTATTCTCCTTCGATAAAGAGGGGGTTTTAACCCCCTCTTATCTAATTAACTATCTATTATGGATTAGTTATTTGAACTAACTGTTTTGGTACTGCTACTAAACCACCATAATATGCATGGGCAGCCACTTTAGTTCCTAAGAAATCAACAGAATACTGCGATGCAAAGGAAGGTTTTTTAGAGTAAGCTAAAAATACATTACTTGGTTTATAAATACAGCCAATAACATGGTTTGCAGTTCCATCAGATGCAGCAACACTTGATGTAGCATAAACAGGCATACCTAGAAGCGAACCCCTTAAACCATTTTTCCAAATATACTGATCTTTTACATAGTCTGCATTAACAAACTGATCCAAAGCTAATAAGTCACTCATTACCTCTGCACCAACAACCATTACATAACCATCAGCAGGATCTATATTAGCACCAATTAAGGTTTTAACTAATAGGCCTAACTCAGTTGCTGTAATAGCATTATCTGCTGCAATAGAATGCTCTGTATGACCAGAATCAAATGTAGTCATTAATGATCCTACATACGATTCTATTTTTTTACCTAGAGCATATCCCATAGCTTCTGTATGCAAAGCTAACATATCAGGATTCGCCTGTATTTTAACAATATCAGGATATATTCTTGCATAGTAAGACATTTGATTAACTGTTAATGTTCCTGTAGCATCATCTGGTGCTGAATAATTTATTGCACTAGTTGCTGCTGTAAATGAAGAAATAGTTGTTGTAGTTGCAGTATTTTCAGTAACTCTTGGTACATTCACACTATCACCTGCTTCAGATACCATAAAACTAATATCATTAACTAAATTTGCAAATACGAATGATTGTTTAATGTAGTTTTCGACACCATTTGCCCACATTGATGGTACAAAAGCATCTGCATCAGCACTAGCTGTTCCTACACCTGTAATATTTGTTGCCATTTATATAACCCTCCAAACTTTATTTTATTTAACTTTTATTTTTAAAAAATTCAGTTATATCTGCCCAATTCTCTCTCTTTTCTTCTTGTGACATTTTATTAATCATAGACTCAGTTAGTGGTTTACTTCTAACTGCACCTAATGTCTGACCAGGGTTTGAAATTGGATTAGTAGACATTAATGAATTTTTTTCTTCTTTTATAAACTTTAAGGTTTCTAGATCCTTTGTTAAAAGTATCTCCCTTTTCTTTTCATCACTTGTTAAAGAGTTTACAATTTCCATTTTAACAGATTTTTTAAGATCCCTTAAAGCATTTAATTCAACGTCATCTTTTTCTTTTTGGGATTTTAATTCCATTATAACTTCTTGTAGTTTACCATCTTCTTCAAGTTTTTTAGTTCTTCTTTCTTCTTCTTTTGCCTTATATGATGCTAACTCATCTCGCAATTCATTACGTTGCGATTTGTATTTCATAAGTTCAGGCATTAAACCAGCATCAGAACTAGTTTGCTGATCATTCTTTGCCACGGTATCTTGGGCTTCTTGAGTCGGAGCTGACTTCATTTCTTCGGACATTTTCTTTCCTTTCATTAATATTTATTGAATATAATTTATAATAATTTATAAATTAAAGCACTATTAAAACAAAATATTTTGTTATAACTTGTGGATAACTTAGAAAAATATAAAAAACAATGGTTTGATTTTGTAGAATATAATCCACACCCTGGGCAACAGCTCCTACACAATCCACCAAAAGGCGAATACCATTATGACCATAATCCTGATGGAGCTAGATTTATTGTAGCTTGTTGTGGAAGGCGTTTTGGTAAATCTTATTCGGCTGCTCGTGAAGCAGAAGTTGTTGCTACTCAGCCTAATAAAGTTGTATGGATAGTTGCACCTAGTTATAATACGTCAGAAAAAATATTTCGAATAGTTTACGATGAACTAGTTGTAAAAAAAGGTTACAAACCATCTCATTATTCTCACAAAGAACAAATTTTAAAATTTAATTGGCAAGGTGGACAATCAATTGTGTGTGGAAAGAGTGCTGAACACCCATCAGGACTAATTGGAGAAGGTTGCGACCTTGTAATTCTAGACGAAGCATCTAAAATACCTAATTTAAAACGAATCTGGGAAATGTATGTACGACCCACTTTATCCGATAAAAAGGGTAGAGCTATTTTTATATCAACACCAGATGGATATGGCACTTTTTACGAGCTATACTTGCGAGGTAAAACAGAACCAGGATGGTATTCATTTAACTCACCTTCATGGCATAATACTTTTGCATTTCCAGAAGGAGAGGATGATCCTGACTTAATAGAAGCTAGACACACTCTTTCAAAAGAAGTCTACGAGCAAGAATATAAAGCAGAGTTTACTTCTTTAAGTGGAAGGATTTATAATGACTTTACACGCCATGATAATGTGGGAACATATGATTACCATCCTAATTTACCAACCTTTTTAAGTATAGATTTTGGTTACAGAATGCCTGCTGCTTTATTTTTTCAAGTTGCAAAAGGACCAAATGGCTTGGAACATGTGTATTTAATTGATGAAATTATCCATAAAACTAATATGAAAACTTTAGACCTTGTAAATGCAATAAAAGCTAGAAATTATAGATTAGCTAGAGTATTTGGCGATCCAGCAGGTTATCAAGTTCAATCATCTGTAGGGATGGGCGAAGCAGAAATATTTTATCAGATGACAGGCCATAGGGTTCATTCAGTAAGAGATAAAGCTAGTACTAATATTAATTCTGGAATATCCCATGTTCGCAATTTTATATTAACTGCCGATGGAAATCGAAGATTGCATATAAGTGAAAATTGCCCTGGGATAATAGAAGACATTGAGTCTTATAGGTATCCAGAAAGTAAAAATGGAAAAGAATTAAAAGATGCACCACTTAAAGATGGTATATCCGATCATGGTTGTGATGCATTAAGATATTTTTTTATAAACAAATTTCCAATTAGAAATTCTAAAATAAGGACTCATAAAAGATGATATATGACTTGCAAAATTATGCACAAAACATGATAGTAAATTCTATAAAAAATTTTAAGTATGATAATTTAAGACAACGATATCAATATATTGATAAATTATTAGATTACTATCAGGGAGATAATACGTCACAATATATTACAGATAAATTTAAAGCTAGTGCATTTAAAGAAGTTCCTATTACATCATACAATGTGACCAAGCGCATGATCGATAGAATGTCAAGAATTTACACATTAGGTGCTACTAGAACTTTGGAATCCAATAACGAAGAATATGAATCTTTGATTAAATTTAAAGATTTTAAAATAAAACATATTGAAAAAATGACACGACTTCTTGGAACAATTGCAGTACAAGTTTCTTGGAAAAAAAATGCAGATGGAACTCCATACTTTGATTATACGCCATTTTATAAATTTGATGTAATTACCAATCCTGACAATCCCCTTGAAGCCTTGGCAATAATATATCCTATGTTATTACCAATAGATGATGCTAGTCAAGCTCCCAAAGAAATGTATTGCTATTGGGATGATAAAGTTAAAAGAATATATGATGAAAAAATGAATACTATAAGCGAAACGCCACATAAATATGGTCGACTTCCATTTGTATTTTTACACAGAGATCATCAGATTGATAGCTTTTTCTGCTATCCTGCACACGATATAATATCAGTTAATGAAATGGTTAATATTTTATTTACCGAAATGAATTTAGGGATGCGATTTCAAATGTTTGGGCAATATGTGGCCACAGGTTTATACTCAGATGAAAACATTCAAAGGGCTGGATCAGATGAAATTATTGTAATGCCAGACGGCACAGATCTTTCAATACTATCTCCTAGTGTTAATATATCTGAAGCTTTAAAACTAGCAAGAGCAATGTTAGAACTAGTTGCACAAAATAATCATTTGCAAATAAGCTTTTCTGAAACTAATAGAGATCGACCAAGCTCTGGTATTGCACTTAAAATAAAAGATTTAGAAAGATTCGAAGATTATCAAGATGATTTAGAGCTTTTTGCTCATTATGAAAGAGAATTATATGATTTAGAACGATCAATTGCCCTAGCTAACAGGTTCACTCTGCCATTCAACTTTGGAGTTGACTTTAATGAACCTGAATATCCAATGAATATACCTGATGAGATCTCCTGGAATGCATGGTTATTGGAAAATAATCTCACGACTAGGGCAAAATTATTACAGAAGTATAATAAGGACCTGACAGACATACAGGCAAATGCAGAACTAATAGCTAATGGAGAAGTAAATGGCCGAGAACAACAACCAGAACGACAAGGATCAATATTTGAAAGACTTCGTGCTGGAACTCAAAGACCTGAATGATATACAGTATGAAATAAATGAATTTGGCAAAAATCAAAACTTGCTAGAATTAAAACAATATTTTTTAAATGAATTCGAAATAGCATTTGGTAAGCATTTGGTAAAATTTGTTAAGGCATTTGGTATAGGTAAGAAATTTGCAGAAAGGATAACAAATGAAAGTGACTCGTAATTTTGACATAGAAAAAATGGTTAAAAGTAATGCACTTTCTCTTTGGTTAAATCAATATGGAAATGCAATAGTAAAATCAATGGAAGATGGATTAGATAATTCAACCGATATTACAGGTCAGCCATTTGCTACTGTAAGTAAATTTACTAGGGAAAGTAAACAAGATAAACATGCACATAAAAAGCCACTTATTCGCTCTGGAAGATTAAGAAAATCTATAAGAAAATTTCCTGCTACTGGCAAAAAGCTTACTTTTTTAATTAAAAGTAGTGTTAAGTCTAAAGCTAGATGGAATCTTGAAGTGGATGGTAAAAAATACAGAGGAACAAGAAATGTCAGAGGGGTTAATTATGGAGCAATGCACAATAAAAGCTTCGGATTTAAAACTTCTGAAAATTCATTTATCTCTAATAAGAAAGTGCCATCTAGAGAATGGTTTGGAATACCATCTAAATTTTTAGTAGGTGGTCCTGAATGGAAAAAAATGGCATCTTTAGTTCCTCTTTATTTAAATAATGCTATGAAAACACCTATGAAAGAATATAAATAATGCCTGAATTAATAGAAATTTTTGGAGAAGACTTCGAAGAGATATTAGATAAATTAGACGAATTAACTCCAGAACAAGAATTATTATTATTATCAGTAATACAAAAGGCTGCTTCTCAAGCCGAAATATTCGAATTAGAAATACAACAACAAATTAATACTATGATTGCTAATGGAATGACCGATAATACAGCAGAAATGGCAATTAAGGCTGATTTAAGGAAAGGTGGAAGGTTATTTGGGATGTTAAATAACTCTATTAAATCTGCATTAGTAGAAGGTATCAATCAATCATCTAGATTAGGTCAATATGGACAATACCAACTAGAACAACAAGAATTTACATGGGTTACTGTATCAGGACATAGAATATGTGAAGATTGTGAGTCTAGACAAGGAGATACAGGCACT
>VTLG01013223.1_pt1 | contig 20783 bp, 33 predicted proteins | sample 4694571 | NCBI WGS metagenome assembly VTLG01 (sample SAMN12604809, study PRJNA352737) | marine metagenome | biome: ENVO:00000447; feature: ENVO:00000209|ENVO:00000569|ENVO:01000036; material: ENVO:00002151; isolation source: viral sequences binned using virsorter ... | reverse complement strand
AAGAATACACACACAATCATCAAAAATATCATGGTGAGTTTTTACACGCTATGGTTATCGCAGTTACAACTATTCCAAAAAGATCTTTATCGTTTCAAGTAATATTTACTGGTGCAGAAACATACGATACAGATGAGCCTAATGTTCATGGTGGTGCTATGTGGGCAAGAATGCCTCTTACAGCTCTTGTTGGTGACACTCCTTTTGAAGAATGGCCTGAAGCTATGCCTGCCTGGGCAGCACAACCGTGGGACTGTGCATCTCACACGCATAGTGTTTATGTATTAGAGAACTGTACTCCTTGTCCTTGGTTGGCTAAAATTGACGGAAAGTTTTACCCAGCAAAATATTATTTTACTGTAGACTATACGGAATCTGATACTGCTGATGATCCAGCTCAACACAAACAAACACACGTGCTTGAATTACTTGATGCAGGGGAGTGGACAGGTAATATGGTAGCCTTACCAAATAATAGAGTTAGAATAACACGTCCTGCTCAGTTTGAGTTAGGAGAGGGAGCACCAGACTTTAGGCCTTCTCAACATATTCATTACAGCAAATCTGATTTAGATTATACTTTGGATGTGAATCAAGTATTTGACAATTTATACGCTCCAGAGGAAGATAAGGATTAATTATGGCATTATCAGGCAGTACAAACTTTGAACCAAACGTAACTGAGTTTATAGAAGAAGCTTATGAGCGTTGTGGTTTAGAACTTAGAACAGGTTATGACCTAAAAACAGCTATTCGTAGTGTAAACCTCATGTTAGCTGAATGGGCTAACAGAGGACTAAATCAGTGGACTATAGAGCAAGCAACACAAACCGTTACAGAGGGCACAACTGATTACTCACTAAATGCAAATATTATAGATATTTTAGACGTTGTTCTACGTAGAACAATTAATCAAACACAAACAGATATTAGTATGAATAGAGTTAGTAGGTCTGAATATATCAATATTCCTAATAAAACTACCAAAGCTAGGCCTTCACAATTCTTTTTAGATAAATTGTCAACACCAACACTTAAAATATGGCCAGCACCAGAAAACTCTACAGACATACTTGTATTTAACAAGATTGTTAGAATGGATGATGCAGATAAAGCTATAAACACTATGGATATGCCATTTAGATTTTACCCTTGTTTTGTAGCAGGTCTAGCTTATTACTTGTCATTAAAAATAGCACCAGAGCGAACTGCACAACTTAAGTCAATTTACGAAGAAGAATTTAGAAGGGCAGCTGATCAAGATGAAGATAGAGCATCATTTAAAATTAGACCAAGAATAAAGGCATTATAATGGCGTATGCATCTGGTAAATTTGCAAAAGCATTATGCGATAGATGTGGCTTTGAGTATAAATTAAATGAACTTAAAGAAGAATGGAATGGTTTAAAAACTTGTTCAGATTGTTATGAACCAAAACACCCTCAACTAGAACCACTAACAGCTACAGCAGATCCAGAAGCTTTATATAAACCAAGACCAAACAACGATAACGAAGAGGGAGAAGGTTTTGTTGTTGTTGTGCAGTCAAATAACTTAAAACCTGACTTTTTAAATCCATCTACTTTACCGACTAACTTTACAGTTAGTGAGATGACAGGCGGCGTAGGCGAGGTTACAATAGTTACATGACATTATCAGAGTTAAAAACACTTATACAAAATTATGTAGAAAACACAGAAACTACTTTTGTGGCTACACTAGATGATTTTATTAAAAATGCAGAAGAAAGAATATTTGAGCTAATACAGTTTGATTATTTTAGAAAAAATGTTACTGGTGTTTTAACAACTGGTAATACCTATTTAACAGCCCCTAATGATTTTCAAATGTCATTTTCATTAGCTGTAATAGATGGTGATGGTGATTATCACTATTTAGACAAAAAACATACCACATTTATGCGTGAGTACGCCGTAGATCCAACAGCAACGTCTGAAAGAGCAAGACCTTTGTATTATGCAGATTTTGATAAAGAACTTAATACAGCCTCTGATAATGGATCTACATTAATTGTAAGCCCTGTACCAGATGCTGATTATAATGTTGAACTGCACTATTTATACAAACCAAATTCATTAGTAACTGACACAACTGGAACATGGATTTCTCAAAATGCTAGAAATGCTTTATTATATGGTGCATTAGTGGAAGCTAATATATTTTTAAAGGGTGAAAGCGATATGCAACAGCAATACGAGCAACGCTTTTTACTTGAAATAACAAGGCTTAAAAACCTTGCAGAAGCTCGCGGAAGGAGAGATGAATACCGTTATGATTCTTTGAGGTCAACGGTATCGTAAAAAATACATGGAAAAAATTGAAAGTCTTAAGGGCAAATCAGTAGCTATAGTAGGTCTTGGTAAAAGCTGGTTTGATTACAATCTAGCAAAATCACACGGAGTTCACTTTGATGAGGTCTGGGCAATAAATGGTGTAGGTACGGTAATCTATCACGATAGAGTATTTATGATGGATCCTGCATCTAGATTCTTAGATACAGATGATGCTGGTGGTCAAACAGAAATGATGTCTACAATGTTGCAAGAACATGAAGGTCCTATTTACACTTGTGAATTAGATGATAGATGTCCTGGTTTAGTTGAATATCCAATAGAAGAAGTTGTTACAGAGCTTAATTGTTATTACTTAAATAATACTGTTGCTTATGCCATAGCTTTTGCATTATGGAACGAAGTATCAGTTTTAAAAATGTTTGGTGTTGATTTCTCCTACAAAGGTAATTTACATTTTGCTGAAGCAGGCAGAGGTTGTGTAGAGTTTTGGTTAAGTAAATGTATATCAACAGGTATGCAAATAGAGGTTGCACATACATCAGGTTTATTAGATACAGATGTCCCAGCAGAACAAAAATTATATGGTTATCATAGATTAAGCAATCCTTTAGTGGTTATGTCAGATAAAAATGGTTTAAAAGTAGAAAAAATTAATAATCTTGAAATTACCCGAAAAACACAACAACCAATTTTAATAGATCGTAACGATTCACATTTAATACCACCAGAGCCTAAAAAATGGTAGATAAAATAACACCAGCAGGTATGCCTGGATTAGGGCTTATAGAAGCTAAAACAAGTAACTACGGAGGACATCCACCAGAGTTTTGGGCTGAACGACTTACAGAAAAAATAGTTAGTACAAGCGACAGTGAAGATCCTTATATAAAAGAGCAAGCTAGAGCCTATAGAGATATGATTTACAAGGTATGTTTGATTTATATAAAAAATGCGTTAAAATCTTACAAAGCAACTTTGATACAGGATTTATGTAGTCAAGGTAGCGAAGATATAGCAAAAATAATTAAAGGTATTTAATATGGCAATTACATCAACATTAACTACAAGTTTTAAAAAAGAACTATTAACTGCAACACATAATTTTGCAACAAATGGTAATGCTTTCAAACTTGCTCTTTTTACAAGTTCTGCGACTATGGGAGCTACTACAACTGCTTATTCAACTTCACAAGAAGCAAGTGGTACTAACTACACAGCAGGCGGTAACGCTTTAACTAAAGTAGCACCAACAAGTTCTGGAACTACTGGTTTTACTGATTTTGCAGATTTAACTTTTGGTACAGCAACTGTTACAGCTAGAGGTTGTCTTATTTATAACGACACTAATAGTGATAAATCAGTAGCAACAATCGACTTTGGTGGAGATAAAACATCTACAGCAGGTGATTTCACTATTGTTTTTCCAGCAGCAGCAGCAAGTACAGCGATTATACGTATAGCCTAAAATGGCTGAGTTTCTTAATGGTTGGGGTCGAGGTACCTGGGGCCAGCTTGATTATGGTCAATCAGCAGTTCCTCTTGAAATAACGGCACCAGCAGCAGGATCAGTAGGTACACCCGTTGCAACAGTAAATGCTCAGGCTATAGTATCAGTAGCTGGAGTTACTGCTAGTTTAGGTAGTGTAACTGTAACTATTCAAGCTGACGCTAACATAACACCTTCAACTTTATTAGCAGCAGGTAATCTAGGTACAGCCACAACAACTTCAGTAAATAATATTAGTGTAAGTGGACTTAGTAGCACATCAGCGTTAGGTACGGCAACTTTATCAACAAATAATAATCTATCTGTTTCTTTAGATTTCGCTGAGGGACATTTAGGAACTGCTACGACAGTCAGTAATAATAATTTATCAGTTTCTGGCTTTAGTGGCACTTCAGCTTTAGGCACTAGCACAACCAGTACAGTAAATAACGTTTTTGTAACTGGTCTTTCTTGTACTTCTGCTTTAGGCACAGTCACTACAGTTTGCAAAGCAAATATATCACCCGAACTAGGACAAGCAGAAGGTTTAGTAGGATCCACACGTATTTGGAGCTTGATAGATGATTCACAAACTCCTAATTGGAAAGAAGTGGCTTAACTTTTATGAAAAAACAACTTATAATAAATTTGAACGGAGACAAACATGGCAACTTATGTAAATGATCTTAGATTAAAAGAAATAACAACAGGTGACGAATCAGGTACCTGGGGGACATCTACAAATACTAATCTAGAGCTTATTGCAGAAGCATTTAGCTTTGGTACAGAAGCTATAACAACTAATGCCGACACTCATACAACTACAATAGCTGATGGATCAACTGATCCTGGTAGATCTTTATATCTTAAATATACAGGTACTCTTGATAGTGCTTGTACTATTACCATAGCACCTAATACCGTATCAAAACTTTGGTTTATTGAAAACGGTACTACTGGTTCACAAAACATAATTATTTCACAAGGTTCAGGAGCTAATATCACTATACCTGCTGGGGATACCAAAGCAATTTATTCTGATGGAGCTGGTTCTGGTGCAGCTATGGTAGATGCTTTTGCTAGCCTTAATGTTGTTGATTTAAAAGTAGAAGATGACTTAACGGTTACAGATGACCTTATTGTTAATGGTGATATAGATTTAGAAGGCAACATGGATGTTAATGGTACTCTTGAAACAGATGCTATTTCTATTAACGGAACTACAGTCACATCAACAGCAGCCGAACTTAATATTTTAGATGGTGTAACAAGCACTGCTGCAGAGTTAAACATTTTAGATGGTGTAACATCTACAGCAGCAGAATTAAATATTCTAGATGGTGTTACAAGTACAACAGCAGAACTTAATATTCTTGACGGTGTCACTAGCACCGCAGCAGAATTAAATATATTAGACGGAGTAACAGCTACCGCAACAGAACTTAATTATAGTGACGGAGTAACTTCCAACATACAAACTCAACTTGATACAAAAACCTCAACAGGTAAAGCCATTGCCATGGCTATAGTATTCGGATAATTTAGGAGAAAAATATGGCAGCAGTAAATATAGTAAATGTAACCTCGATAAATGGATTTAATTTGGCTGGAGCAGTTACAACCTCAGCAACAGATGTAATAGATGTACCTGCTGATGTAATATATAAAATTAATACAATATTAATAGCAAATGTAGATGGTACAAATGCAGCAGATATAACAATAGATATGTCAAGAGATAATGGTTCTAATTATTTTAATTTAGCATCAACAATTTCTGTACCAGCAGACTCAACATTAAATTTTTTATCTACTACTCTTTATTTGGATGAAACAGATTTATTACGATTAACAGCTAGTGCTAATAGTGATTTACATTATGTTATTTCTGGTGAAATATTAGGTGACGCATAAGGAGTTAAAATATGGCTCACTTTGCAGAACTTGACAGCAATAACATAGTAATACAAGTAGTAGTAATATCCAATGAGGATGTAAACGCTAATGGAGGCGATTATTCATCTGAAGCAGAAACTTTTGTTTCTAATTTAATACCACATTCAGAAAATGGCGTTGCTTGGAAACAAACTTCTTATAACGGTAATCAACGCAAACAATTTGCGGGCGTAGGTCTTACTTACGACTCAACAAAAGACAAATTTATTTTACCAAAACCTTTTAGCAATGAATTATATGAAAGTTCATGGACGTTAGATTCTAATGATGATTGGCAAGCACCTGTAACCTATCCTAATGTAGATGAAGTTGACTCTAATCCTGTTTCAATAACTTGGTATGAACCTAATCAGGAATGGGTAGGTAAAACATATACAGGTGTGCATTTACAAACAGAAACAGACTATGTGTGGAATGCAAGTAGTCTTGAATGGAATGAGGTTTAATTATGTCAGATGGTAACGGTGGAATAATTGGTCCAGATAATGATCCAACAACAAGTACGCAAAGTGCAGTAATATCTACTTTTAATGCTAGTGGTACTTTGACCACAGCAACTCATACAACATCACTGCAATATCTTATTATCGCAGGCGGCGGTGGTGGCGGAGGTCACCCTGTAGCTCCAACATTTACTGTTGGATCAAGAGGTGGAGATTCTTCTATAGCAGGAACTCCTATTACAACTGTTACCTCAACTGGAGGAGGTGGTGGTGATACAGGTTATTTTACACCCAACCCTGGCAATCAGCCTGGAGGTTCAGGTGGTGGCGGAGGGCGTTTTGCTACTGGTACAGGTACCACAGGTCAAGGGTTTGCAGGTGGTAATGGTGTAAGAGCAGCACATGGCGGCACAGATTTATCTGGGGGTGGCGGTGGTGCAAGTGAAGTAGGACAAAACCATCAGCCTCATAATACACCAGATAGGCATAGTGGAAATGGTGGTGATGGACTCGCATCATCAATAACAGGCTCATCTGTAACAAGAGGCGGAGGCGGAGGTGGTGCAAGTAACTATGTCAATTCTCCATTAAAAACTGGTACTGGAGGTGCTGGAGGCGGTGGAGCTGGAGGAAATGGACCTGCAAACACTTATCCAGGTGCTAGTGGCACAGCAAATACTGGGGGAGGCGGTGGTGGTTGGAGTGATGCTATTACTGGGTTCCAAAACTTCGGAGGCGGTGGCGGAGCTGGAGGCTATAGATGTTCTGTTCCAGGAGAAAGTTCTGGTGGCGGTGCTTCGGCTGAATCTACGTTAACTGTTGTAGGTAACACACCTTATACCATAACTGTAGGAGCAGGAGGAGCAGGTGCAGATAGTCCATCAAGCACAACAAATGGTGGATCTGGTGTAGTTATCACTAAAGAACCCGAAGTCAGTTTTATATCAGGAGCATCTGGTATTTGGAGTTTGGATGAAGTTTACGACTTTGTAAAAGCTGGTACTTGGACTAACTAAAAATTCTTTACGCAATAAAAAATGAATCTTAAATGGTATTACTGGTACTTTCAATCAGTTATACCAGAAAGAATTTGTGATGAAATAGTGCGTTACGGTAAAGAGCAAGATAAAGAAATAGCTCTTACAGGTAATTCTGAAAAAGATAATCTTACTAACTCAGAACTTAAAAACATTCAAAAAAAACGAAAGTCTGATGTAGTATGGATGTCTGATAAATGGATATACAAAGAAATACAACCTTACATACATCAAGCGAATACAAGTGCTGGATGGAATTTTGAATGGGATTGGTCAGAGTCTTGTCAATTTACTGAATATAAAAAAGGTCAGTTTTATGACTGGCATTGTGATTCGTACATTGAACCATATAACCAACCAGAAGATCATAATACACATGGAAAGTTAAGAAAACTTAGTATGACTATATCTTTATCTGATTCTAGTGAATATGAAGGTGGTGATCTTGAGTTTGATTTTAGAGATACTGATAAAGGTTCACAACCAAGAGTATGCGAAGAAATAAGAGCTAAAGGAAGTGTAATAGTTTTTCCTTCTTTTGTTTGGCATAGAGTTACACCTGTAACTGAAGGGACACGACACTCCTTAGTATGTTGGAATTTAGGATATCCGTTTAAATGATTACTGAATTAAAAAATCCTGTAACAGAAGATTATAAAAATTTAAAAAATTTAATATTGAGTTATAGTTTTCCTTGGTATTATCTTGATAAGACCGTACATGAAACAAATAAAAAAGATATGGGGTTTTTTGCTCATTGTCTATTAGGCAGACCTGTACATGAACTCGATGGAAAAAAAGTACCTGCTATACCTGAAAGCTCTTCTGGTTATTTTCACCAATGTTATTTTATTTTAAAAGAAATATTAGATTTTAATAATATAGATTTTGAAGTTATGTATCGTATGAATATAAATATGACACCACACAGTTGTGTAAAAGAAAGCGTGCCTCACACAGATTTAAACTTACCACATAAAGTTGTTATAGTTTACTTAAACACATTTTCAAAAGGTAGAACAGTAGTTTTAGGAGAAGATGAACAAAAATTTTATTCAAATCCAAAAGAAGATAATGTAATTTTATTTGATGGCAAATTAACACACTTTCAAGAAAGTCCTGATAAAGATGAAAAAAGAATAGTTATGGTTGCAAACTTTCAATAGGAGTTTAAATGAGTTTTAAAAAAGAAAAGTACCAAATAATTAAAGGTGCAATATCAAAAGAATTAGCAGATTTTTGTTACCAGTATTTTTTAAACAAAAGAAAAGTAGCTAGACATTTGTTTGATACCCACTACATATCACAATTTACTGAATACTTTGGTGTTTGGAATGATACACAAGTACCTGAAACTTACTCTCATTATTCTGACATAGTTATGGAAACTTTATTGCAAAAAGTTAAACCAATTATGGAAAAAGAATCAGAAACTAAACTTATAGAAACTTATTCTTATGCAAGAATTTATAAAAATGGTGATGAATTAAAACGACACAAAGATAGATATTCTTGTGAAATATCAACAACTATGTATTTAGGTGGAGATGAATGGTCAATATATCTAGAGCCTAATATTGAAGTAAATTTAGAACAAGGTGATATGTTAATGTATAAAGGTTGTGATTTAGAGCACTGGAGAAATCCTTTTAAGGGTGAAAATTGCGTACAAGTATTTTTACACTATAACAATGCAAGTAGTAAAGATGCTAAACAAAATAAATTTGATGGTAGACCTATGTTAGGATTGCCAGCGTTTTTTAAATAATAATGTACGAAACCTACCATTGTGATATTTTAAAAAAAATAAACAATAAAATTTTTTTAAAAAAATTAAATTCTTTTATTAAACAGAATCCTTGTTGCAAAAAATATCCAAAATGCGAACACGCAAGGGTTCAATCTAACGGGACTTTATATAAACACTTTAAACAATTAAATAAATCTATTGATACTACTGTATCTAAATATTTAGGCTATAAACCAAATATTTTACATAAAAAATGTTGGGTGTTTTTAAACAAAGCTAACGAAGAAATAGATTCAATAAGGCATAATCACATATATGATTCAAAAAAATTTAGCATATCAGCAGTAGCTTATCTGACTAAAACTAATTTTGGAACTAAATTTTGTGATCAAGAAAAAATAAAACCTCAAGTAAATTATTGGAATGTATTTGATTCAAGACTGTATCATCAAGCTGAAGAGGGTATACCAAATATAGATAGATATGTATTAGCTTTTGACGTGGTTATAGGCGACTAGATGTTTTTACTCTATAATAATATTAGGTTTGCAAATGCAAACTAAAATAAAGGAGAAAAAATGACATTACTTAAATTTATAATGATCTGCAACGCAATTGTGACTATTTGCTCACTTATAGCAGCTCTTACACCAACGCCAAAAGATGACAATTTTTTTAAAAAAGTTTATTCTATACTTGATTTATTTGCTCTCAACATAGGAAGAGCTAAGGAGAAATAGTATGGGATGGTTAAGTAAAGTATGGGGTGTAATAACTAACACTAAAGAAGTACAGGTTAGAGCTAGAAACAAAAAAGGACATTATGTTGCTGATGATAAATCAACACCTGATGTTAATGAGGCTTATACAACGAAAAGAGTTAAAAAATCTAAGTAATGGCTCAATCACCTGATGCATTTGTCTATAACGCTACATTAGATCGTATTGTTGACGGAGATACATTTGATTGTATTTTAGATTTAGGTTTTGATGTCAAATTACACAAACAAAGAGTACGGTTAAGCGGTATTGATACACCAGAATCCAGGACACGTGATCTGGCTGAAAAAAAATTAGGTCTTGCTGCAAAAGCTAGACTTGGTGAATTATGTTGCGGTAGTTTCAAAGTTAAGTCTTTAGGTAAAGGTAAGTATGGCCGTATATTAGGAATACCTTATACAGAAGACGGTAAAGATATTTGTCAAATGCTAATTGATGAGGGTCATGCAGTTCCGTATGAAGGCGGTAAAAAAACTAAAGTGTGGGGTGATTACTAATGAATGATGGACAAGGTAGATTTGGCGGAGATATGGATCGTAATGAAGTTGAAATGGATCTCAACAAATTTATGGCTATGATTCAAGAAATTTCAGCTTTAAAAGATAAAATCAGGGATCTTGAAGCACCTGATAAAATAAACCCACATCAAAAATGGATACATTTAGCCAAAGCAGTAGACTCTTGGCGAATCTTTCCAAGGATGTTTTTAACCGTATATATAGTTCTTTTATACAAATGCACAATATGGTTTATGGCTTTGCCAGAGCCAAGCTTTGAACAATCTGGTCTTATATCTATTGTTGTAGGTGCAGGAGCAGCATGGTTTGGTTTGTACGCAGGAACAACCAACTCATCTAAAACATTCAAAGGTGAAGATAATTAATGGAAGTCTTCAACTTAATAGCAGAGGTTGGTGTGCCTATTGCAGGTGCCTTAGTTATGGCATATTTTATATTTCTTGTAATGAAACAACTAATGGGCAGTTTAGTTGATGAAATAAAAACCGTGCAGGGTATTACAAAAATGCTTATTACAAGAGCTTCTATTATGAATAATGACATAATTCGTATAGATACATCAGTATCAAGTGCTCTAAACTTACCGCCAGATTTAGATAGAATAGCTCGAGCAGAAAATTTTGTTGAAGACGGCAAGATAGATGCAAGACGAGATTAATGTAGTACAAGAAATAAGTATTGCACAACTAATTGCAGACTTCGGTTTTCCTGTGGTTATGGTTGTAGGACTTGGTTATTTTGTTTATTACGTTTGGGTTACTATCAACAATGTTATTGATCCTGCTGTTGAAGAAATGAAAATGACTATAATACGGCTTACTGATCAACTTCGCCTGTTAGATCAAGATATGATACGATTACAAACAAAAGTTAATACAGTTTTAAAAAATAAAAACAAAGAGGTTTTGAATGAAAACAAAAAAACAGGTAGAAACAATAGAACTAGAAAAATATAGACTTACAGTAACTTTAGTTTTTATAGGTTTTGTATTATTTTTTGGAATTATTGGTGTAAATATAAAAGCTGATCAGATTGTGCACAAATTTAAATCACCTAGTTTTAATGGTGTAGGCACATCTAGTCACTATCTTACTATTGAAAACCAAGAACATTCACGTAAACTAACTATAAAAGAAGAAATAAAAGCTTTACAAGAAGAGATTGAAAGAGAAAAAGAAAACTCTACTTTAGCTAGATTTATGCGTAACCTTGAATCAAGAGTTTATGCAGAGTTATCAAGACAGTTAGTCAATAACTTATTCGGAGAAACACCGCAGAGCGAGGGCACCATAACACTTGAAGGTAATACTATTGAGTACACAAGTGATGGTGTAACACTAACCTTAAAAATTACAGAGGCGGATGGCACAGTTACCGAAATCACAATACCTATTGGTACTTTTACTTTCTAGTTGCTCTATAACACATCAACTAGAGGATACATACGAACAAAGGTTTGCACAACATAATGTCGTGTCAATACAGGACTTACAATCTCCTAAACTAAAAAATGTACCAATACCACAAGTAAGTCCTGTAGTGGCCGTATATCCTACGGCTTTTACAGATCAAACAGGTCAACGTAAAAGCAATAGTGAGTTTGCACTATTTAGCACCGCTATCACCCAACAACCTAACGCTTTGCTTATTAGAGCTCTAAAGCATGCAGGAGATGGTAATTTTTTTAGGGTAGTAGAAAGAGTTGGATTAGACAACCTTACAAAAGAAAGACAACTTATTCGTAGTGCAAGAGAACAAACTGCTAGCGAAGAAGAAAAGAAAAAAGCATTAAGACCATTATTGTTCGCAGGCATACTTATTGAAGGTGCCGTAATATCTTATGAATCTAATTTAGAAAGTGGTGGTTCTGGAGCTAGGTATTTAGGTGTGGGCAAAAGTGTGATGTATCGAGAAGACAACATAACCGTAAGTTTACGTATGGTTTCTGTTGCAACAGGCGAAGTCCTGCTAGAGGTGTTAAGCCAAAAAACCATTTTTAGCTATGGTAAATCTGAAGACGTATTTAGGTTTATTGAAGCTAATACCGAACTTGTTGAAATAGAGTTTGGAAATGCAAGAAACGAGTCATCTACAATTGCTTTGATGAAAGCTATAGAAGGTGGTGTATTAGAAATCGTAGAAACAGGGTATGAAAGAGGATTCTGGGTTTTACAAAATAATAATGAAGGAGTAGAATTAAATGATGAAAAAATTAATAAGCCTGATTGTGATGCTGACTGCATTGACAACATACGCGGCTGATAACGAAATATATGTAGATCAATCTGGTACTGGTGCAAATATAGACCTAGAACAGCTTGGTATATCTAACATTATTGGCGGCCTTAACTCTACGGCAGGTAGCGTTAATGCTTTCGATTTGGATGGAAACACTATGACTTTAGACATCAACATGATTGGTGCAACTAACAAGTTTCTTGGTGATATATTTGCTGACAATTTTACAGGTTTTTATGAGTTTGATGGCGGTACTAATTCATTTACTATCCAGGTAGATCCTACAGATACTTATAGTGCTGACGGCTCAAACCAAAATGTTGATGTTACAGGTAGCGGTAATACATTTACATTAAATCAAGGTACAACAGCATTAGCTGCATCACTTGACTTAGATTGGATTATTAATGGTTCAAATAACACAGTTACATCAAATATTAATATTGATGGTGCTACTAACTACATGGATATAGATGGTTCTGATAATACAGTAACTTATACAGGTACAGGTGTTAATGCCTCAGCAGGTGGATATTTTTGGTTAGACCATACTGGCGGTTCAAGAACTTTTAATATCTCACAACTGAGTACACAAGATAATGACTGGCTTAAAATCATATCCGTTTCTGGTACTGCTGCTTCTACTGTTTGCGTTATCCAAAACGACCAAGGTACAAGCACAAGCTGTTGATATAGGAGATATTTCCGAACTTAACGGTACAGCTCAGATACTTAGAGATAAGCCGTATGATGCTAATTTAAAGTTTGCTATACAAAGTAATGATGAAGCTATAACTAAAGATGGCCGTATGGCTATTACTTTTCTAGATGATTCAGTCGTGAAGCTTACAGAATTTAGTGAGCTTATTATTGATGAATACATTTACGATCCCGATCCAAGCAAAGCAAAGATGGCACTTACCTTTGGTCTTGGCACAGCTAGGTTTATTACAGGCAATCTTAACCGTATAGACAAACAAAATATATCTTTAAAAACACCTACTGCAAATATAGCGATTAGAGGGACTGATTTTACGGCTACAGTTGATGAACTAGGGCGTAGCCTTATTATATTGCTACCAGACGCTCTAGGGCTCTCTAGTGGCGAAATAGAGGTAGTTACTGCTATGGGAACAGTTTTACTTAACAAACCGTATGAGGCAACTACAGTAAGCGTATTTGAATCAGCTCCTAGCAAACCCGTAATATTAGATTTAACACTAGATGTTATAGACAATATGCTTATTGTGACACCACCAAAAGAAGAGGTGGTTATAGAAGAAGAAACTACAAGTACACAAACAGATAGCGTGCTGGATTTTAATGACCTTGATATAGATTATTTAGCAGATGATTATCTAAAAGAAGGTAACTTAGAGTTTACAGAATTAGATATAAATTACCTTGATGTAAATTACCTAGAAGACTTGTTAAATGTACTAGATTCTTTAGCTGTAAGTGAGGATGAGGATCAACTAGCACAAGCCATTACCACACAAATATCAGGTACTTTGTTAGGCAAAGACCCAGAAACACAAATAACAACTTTAATTACAGGCAACGTTGTTAGTCTTAGAAGAGAGGTAAGCGAAAGCGTTAGAGTAGATTTGAATGGTAGTAATGCCTATACTGTAATTTTGATACAAGATGGTATTTCTAATGTAATCAAAATTAATGGAGGAAGTGATAGTGTTATTACTATCACTCAAAGTGATTAAATGAAACGACTATTATTACCTATACTTATAATACTAGCATTACCGTTATTGTTTCAAAGCACGCCTACAGAAATACTAAAGTTAAAAGTATTTGATACTTTTATAAAAACACCACAAGAGTCTGGTAACTTTGTGATACTTAATATAACTGAAGAAGATGTAGAAAGAGAAGGCGGTTATCCACTACCAAGAGAAAGACTAGCTCAAATACATATTGATCTACTTAATGAGGGTGCAGTAGGCGTAGGCTGGGTTATATCTTTTCCGCAAGCTGATCGCATGGGTGGTGATGAAATGTTTGCTGCAGCACTTGGTTATGCTCCTTCTGTAATAGCTATGTTTGAAGACGGCAAAGGTAATTATCCACCAACACCAGGCACAGTTGTACTTGGAGAAGATAAAGGTGGTATACTGACTACGGGAGTGAAGGAGAACCTACCTCAACTATCCAATCGCACTTTACAAGGTTTAGCCGTTGCTCCCACCGATATTGATTTTTTAGTGCGAAAAATACCTCTTTTATTAAAAACACCTAATGATGAATGGATACCTAGTTTTGGAACGCAAATATACAAATCTTTATTTGATGTAAAAACCTACATTATAAAAACTAATGATAATGGTATAGAAGAAATATCAATACGAGGAATACCACCAGTAAAGACTGATAGTCTTGGTCGTAAATGGATCTCTTGGGTTAATACACCACAAACTACTATAGAAGAGATGAAGGTAGCAGGTAAGTTTGTTTTTGTTGGTGTTACTGCTAATGGCGTTATGCCACAAATAGCTACTCCTGTTGGTTTATTAGAGCCACATAAAATACAAACTGCACTTGCAGAGTCAATACTTATACAAGATAGCCCTTACATACCAGATTGGTCTTTAGCAGCAGAGCTCACAATACTTATAACCTTTGTTACTTTTGTATGGTTTGCTTTACACATACTAGGTATTACCTGGGGTATTGCTGTTGCTACACTTCTAATGATTATAAGTGGGGGATTAGGTTATTACCTTATAAACAAAGGGATGTTGGTAGATGTATCTTGGACACTTATATCAGAGTTTATAACTGGATCTATAGCTTTCTATTTAAGATTTAGGCAGCAATATAAATTAAGACAACAAATAAAAAAACAATTTGAACACTATCTTGATCCACGCCAAGTAAAAAAACTACAAGATGATCCAAGTTCTTTGGTGTTAGGTGGTGAACGTAGGTATTGCACATTTCTTTTTACTGATGTTAGAGGTTTTACCGCTATGTCTGAGAAACTTGAGCCAGAACAAGTAACAGAAATTATGAACAAAGCACTTACCATACAAGCAGATGCAGTAAAAGATTATGGCGGTATGGTAGATAAGTATATTGGTGACGCTATGATGGCTATATTTAATGCACCTATTGATCTTCCTGAACACGAACACGTAGCCATTTTGTGTGCAAAACAAATACAACAAAAGATACAACAAGCTAATTTAGGAGTTGAAATAGGCATAGGAGTTAATAGCGGTTATGCAGTAGTAGGTAATATGGGAAGTGAAACAAGATTTGATTATACGGCTATAGGAGATGCAGTAAATTTAGCTGCAAGGTTGGAAAGCTCAACAAAAGAAGTTGGTCGAGATATCGTTATAGGGTATGATACTGTTAAGAACTGCAACATTTATGTTGATAAATTAAAAGATATATTTGTAAAAGGTAAAGAAAAACCCATACAAATTTACACATTAGACAGTTATGACAAAAGCACAGGAATCACTTAACAGAATAGAAACACACGAAAAAGAATGTCTAATTCGATATAAAAATATTGAAAAAAGATTAGAAGACGGATCAAAGAAGTTTGACAAGCTTGAAACTATGCTTTGGGCCGTATATCCATTTATTCTAGCATCAGTAGTATTATCTAAATTTATATAGTGAATCAAACTTTTAAAAAATTTTATGATTGGCTTATCAGATTTTTTGAACCAAGATATAAAATTACCGTATCTTTTAACAAAGAATATGGAGATACTGATGATAAAGTTTACACGTCAAAAAAAATACTTATTCAAAAAGAAAAACACCTTAAATTCAGAAGTCTTGATAAAAGATTGATTGAATATAGAAGTGCAACAGGTCTGAATTATATTATTGAAGAGGAAGAATAATGCAACAAGTTTTTATAGGCATCATATTATTTCTAGGTTTTACCACCTATTATTTGTATAGTCAAAACAAAACATTAGCTGCAAACAATTTAGCTTTGGAAGGTGCTATAGCTACACAAGAAGAAGCAATAAAATCTATACAAGCTGACTTTGAATTACAAACTACACAAATGAATGAGTTATCTGTAAAAAGTCAAGCAGCACAAAGAGAGCTAAATAGATATACACAATTTATACAAAACTATGAATTAGCAGATAAAATATTAGCTAACCCAACAGAAATGGAAAGGAAAATAAATAATGGAACAAAACACATTATGGAAGATATCGAAAAAATCAGCGTTGTCGTTGATGATCTTGATGATGGCTTGCAGTTGCAGTCTACTTCCGACTAAAAAAATAGAAGTTACGGCAAAACCACTAGATAGAAAAATAGTGCAACCTGTTATGCCAAGAGAAATCAGCTTGCAAGAACCCATGTGGATTGTCGTTACACCAGAAAATTGGGAAGAACAACTTGCAAGAATAGAAAAACAAGAAGGTGAGCTGGTTTTTCTAGCTATGACAATACCTGATTACGAGGTAATGGCTTACAATATGCAAGAACTAAAAAGGTATATAAGTGAACTTAAAGACGTTGTTGTGTATTATAGGACAGTTACTACAACTCAAAAGGAGCAGTAATATGAAGATATCACAAGAGGGATTAGCCTTAATAAAAAAATTTGAAGGTTGTCCAACAGACGAAAAGGGTAATGTTGTAAGCTATAGATGTGCAGCAAATGTGCCTACAATAGGATTTGGCTCAACCAAATATAAAGGGCAGCCTGTAGAAGATGGTATGAAAATAAGTATGCAAGAAGCAGAAGATTTACTTATACATGAAATGGACGAATACGAAGGCTATGTAAATCACATGGTAAAAACAGACCTTAAGCAAAATGAATTTGATGCACTTGTTGCGTGGGTATTCAATCTAGGTCCTTCAAACTTTTCTAGTAGTACTTTACTTCAGAAAATTAACAATAAAAACTGGGATGATGTTCCAAATCAAATTAAACGTTGGAACAAAGCTGGCGGTAAAGTTTTACAAGGCCTTATCAGACGTAGAGAAGCAGAAGCTTTGCTATTTGAAGGCAAAGAATGGCATGAGGTATAAATATGCCCTTACAAAAGCTTACATTTAAACCTGGTATAAATAGAGAAGGTACCGATTACGATAACGAAGGCGGCTGGTTTGACTGTAATCTTGTAAGATTTAGAAAAGGCAGACCAGAAAAGTTTGGTGGGTGGGAAAAATTATCAAACCAAACATATTTAGGTACAACGAGAGCATTACATGGTTGGATTTCATTAGGCGGTACAAAATATTTAGGACTAGGCACACATTTAAAATACTATATAGAATTAGGCTCTGCTTTTAACGATATAACACCAATAAGAGCAACTACATCTGCTGGTGATGTTACATTTGCTAAAGTAGATAATGATGATGCAACTATTACTGTCACAGATACAGCTCATGGTGCTGTTCAAAATGATTTTGTAACATTTTCAGGTGCTGTATCATTAGGTGGTAATATTAATTCAAATGTATTAAATCAAGAATATCAAATAGCAACCATAGTTAATGACAATAGCTACACAATAGAAGCAAAAAATACATCTGGTGTGACAGTAACAGCAAATTCTTCAGATACAGGTAATGGAGGATCTTCTGTGGTTGGCACTTATCAAATAAATGTTGGACTAGATATTTATGTTCCTAGTACAGGTTGGGGTGTAAATGGGTGGGGGTCTGGTACTTTTGGTAGCACTTCTTCATTAAGTGATACTAACCAATTAAGAATTTGGACACATGATAATTTTGGTGAAGATTTAATAATAAATCAAAGGAACTCTGGTATTTTTAAATGGACAGAAAATAATGAAGTAAGCACTAGAGCCGTAGAACTATCTGGTATATCAGGGGCTAATCTAGTTCCAACTAAAGGTTTACAGGTAATTACATCAGAGGTTGATAGACATTTAATAGTATTAGGAGCAGATCCTATATCTGGCTCTTCAAGAACTGGTACTATAGACCCTATGTTAATAGCATTTAGCGATCAAGAAAATTTGTTAGATTTTGAGCCCTTGTCAACGAACACAGCAGGTTCACTAAGGCTGTCAAGTGGCTCATCTATTATTGGTGGAGTCAAATCAAGACAAGAAATTTTAGTATGGACTGATACATCTTTATACAGTATGCAGTTTGTTGGCCCACCTTTCACTTTTGCAGTAAATTTAATAAATGAAGGCACAGGATTAATAGGTCCCAAAGCTGCTGTAACAACTCCAAGCGGTGTTTATTGGATGAGCTACAACAACTTTTATGTATATAATGGTACTGTTCAAACTTTACCTTGTTCAGTACACAACTATGTGTTTTCAGATATAAACCTTACTCAATCATTTAAAATTAATGCTTTTACTATTAAAGATAAAAGTGAAATAGGTTGGTTTTATTGCTCATCAAATTCTGATGAAATAGACAGATACGTAATTTACAACTATGTGGAGGGTATTTGGTTCTATGGACAACTATCCAGAACTGCTTGGCTTGATTCAGGTATTGTAAATTATCCAAGAGCTGTTTCAGGTGGATATTTATATGAACAAGAAACAGGGTTTGATGATGATGGCTCACCTATGACTAATGTTTTTATAGAAAGTTCTGATTTAGATATAGGTGATGGTGAACAGTTTAGTTTTATAAAACGAATCATACCAGATTATAAATTTATACAAGACGATAATAGTGGTAATGTAAATGTAGTTTTAAAAACAAGAAATTTTCCTGGTGATACTTTGACTACAAATTCTACCAGTGCAATAAGTTCATCTACTCAACAAGCATTTGTAAGAAGCCGATCAAGACAGATAGCACTTAGGTTTGAGTCTAATGATGACGCAACTAATGATGGTAATTTATCTATAGGATGGAGGCTAGGAGCTACAAGAATTGATATAAAACCAGATGGTAAAAGATGAGTAAGTTGTTACAAACTCAACTTCCTCAAGCACAAGCTGAGGTAACTCCAGACATTTTTAACCGTTTAGTAAGGTTGTTAGAAATAAATTTAGGCTCTATTGACCTAGACAACACGCGTCAAGTAAGCGAAAATGAGCTGAATACTCTAAACTTTAATGTTGGTAGTATTATTTGGAATACAACATTAGAAGTGTTACAAGTGTATACTGGTAACAAATGGGTAGATATAGGAACAAGACTTGTAGACAATGGTCTAGAAGCAACAAGTACGCTAGGTAAGGTTACTGTAAGAAACAACGGAGCCACATCTATAAAACTTGCTAATTTTGGTAAATAATAGATACTTTATGTATCTGCAAACAACTTAGTTAAGCTATGAAAAAAGACGTACAAAAATTAATTCAGGCAGGACAACTAGAAGATTCAGTAATTGTTCATGCTGCACCAGGCGAAATGGTGGTCCCTCCTGTAATATCAGAACAAACCCAACAAATGATCAACCAAGATATGCAGTCTGTAGGACTAGATCCTGCATCATATATGGTTGGCCAAGGATCAATAAACAAAACTACTGGTTTACAAGAATTTGGATTCTTATCTAAATTATTTAAAAAAGTTAAAAAGGTAGCAAAAAAAGTGCTACCAGTTGCCGCAGCTTTTATTCCTGGAGGTGCATTAGCAAAAGGTGCACTTACCGCCGTAGCTGGTAAGGCTTCAGGCTTGGATACTAAAGATGCTTTACTTGGTGGTTTAACTGCTGGTTTAGGTGCAAAGTTTTTAGGTGGTACAGGAACAGCAGGTGCAGGTGCAGCAAGTAAAGTTGCAGGAGAAACTGCAAAAACAGGTATTTTTGGTGGCACGTTAGGCCCAAGAATAAGATCTGGACTAGGCAGCGTATTTAATCCAACTAAAGAAACTGGTATTTTTGGCGGTAAATTAGGGCCAAATATTAGAAGAGGTATAGGTAATGTTTTTAGTGGTGGTCTTGGTGGTGGACAGCAAGAAGTTATGTACCAAGACCCTGTTACAGGTGAAATATATAGTCAATCACAAGTAGATCAAATGCTTGAAGCTGGAACTCAACCAGACACTTTGCAAGAAGTACAAACAGGACCATTTGGAGGGACTCTAGGACCAAAATTAAGACAAACATTTTTAGGCTCTGGAGATCAACCTGGTCTTATAGGTAATATATTGGGCGGTGGACAACAAACAGGTACACAACAAGGCGGGGGTCTAGGCTTAGGAGGAGCAGGCGGTATTGCAGCATTAGCCGCTCTTTATGGATTAGCTACCAAAAAAGCAGCAGAAAAAACTGAAGGTGGATTACGTGATATACGGTTATCT
>VTLG01010581.1_pt1 | contig 20783 bp, 36 predicted proteins | sample 4694571 | NCBI WGS metagenome assembly VTLG01 (sample SAMN12604809, study PRJNA352737) | marine metagenome | biome: ENVO:00000447; feature: ENVO:00000209|ENVO:00000569|ENVO:01000036; material: ENVO:00002151; isolation source: viral sequences binned using virsorter ... | reverse complement strand
ATACCATCTGGTGTGTATATCTCTGCGTTCCACCAATCTGATTTAAACTCTTCTATCTCATAGTTCTCTAAATACTCACATGCATCCTTGTAACGCATCCTCATTATACGAGCTTTTGGCGAGAGTAGTTCAGAAGCTTTTTTAGCGTAAAGTTTTCCTGCTTTGTCATTATCAAAACAAATAATAATATTGTCAAAGCTCATAAGATATTCGTAGTTAGCTTCTATATCCTTACACGAACCTGCTGCTCCAGAGCGTATACTGACAACAGGCCATTTACAATCAAATATCTGGTGTGTTGCAAGAGCATCTAGTTCACCTTCTACCAGTGTAATATACTTACCACCACTCTTAAACAAGTGTTGCCCAAATAAACCGACATCCGTTACATCACCTTCTATTCTAAAGTTCTTATGAGGTGTTCGTATCTTACTAGCTACGTGTTCTGTATCTGCATTATAATAAGGATAGATATGTTTACCCTCATCATCTATCATTACATTGTACTTAGCACACGTAAACTTACTTATGTTTCTGTCAGGTATCTCTTTAACTACGCCTGTAGCTTTTAGTTGTGGTGTTGATGGCATCTGTTTTGTATCCTCTTCTTCTTCTTCATCTTCTAGTTCATCAGGTTTCTTTCCTCGTGTACAAGAAAAACAATATGTACCATCTGTGTACAGACTAAGTGCGTCACTACTGCCACAGTCAGGACAAGGTTGATGTCTTTTAATAAGATCTCCCATTAACTATTCTTCATCTCTTCATTCAAGTAGTATTTTTCTAAATTCTTCAACCTTTCGGTTAATTCTTTTTGCTCTTTTTGTTCTTTTTTTTCTTTCAAAGAAATAACATTACTTCCTTTTTCATCATATATAGGCCCACCACGATCTCTCAAAGGATTTTTTTTATTCATTTCATAAGTTCCTTATCTCTTCTACTTTAGGTTCATTTACAATCTTAGTAAAATATTTGTAACCATTAGCATATTTAAAAGTTCTTAAACCTCTTCCATCGTTAGCATCTTTCCAACAGTCTACACGATAATCACAGTAATTACAATTATTATTTACAACTCTGTTTCCACTCGTTCCATACTCTTCATCACCATAACATCTATCAGGTGCTTTCTTCTGTTTTATCACTTTCTTTAAATGTTTAATTCTACTCGATGCATTGATTGTCATTAACTCATCAATCTCTAGTAATGTAATTGCACCTGTATTCTTGTTGAAAGCTAAAAAAGCTCCTTCATCTAAATTAAGAGCTTCCATGTAAGAACTGATCTGTCCTATGTACCCAAAAGGATCATCGTCAAATAGTGTAGCATTTTTAAATTTTTTAAAACTGTAGTCCGATGCAGATTTAACATCAACCAACACATCATCTATAACCGCATCAATGTGTCCTTTGACTCCTTCTAGTTTAACTTCTTTCTGTTGATCCTTTACAACGTGTCCAGACTCTTGTGCCAAGAACAACAATAGTGCTTCTACTATGTTGCCGTAGAAGAAACGCATACGTAATTGTGGTGATATTTTTCTCTTCTTAGTATCGTTCATCTCGTACCAGAGTTTACGATCTTCTCTACCTACAGCCGATAATCGTAAATTCTTGCGTTCACCTTCATAAGGTTCAAGAAAACGAGTAACCTCATATTTCATAGTATCTAAAAATAAATTTAAATTATCAGTATCTAACTTGTGTTTACCTGTGTCGATAAGCGTGTGTATATCTTCTACTAACGTAGAAATTTTTTTAATTTTTTTAACCATGTGTATGTATGTCCTACGTTAATAAAAAATACTAGTAACCCATCCCTCATTACTAGCCAACTTAGTGCTTTATACTAAATCCCCTACCATTGAAAGTGAGTAGTTTTTAAAGTCATACTCAGGACTCAGGAGACAACTTATAATTCGTTCATATCCGCATCATCAAGAACAAATCCATCTTCTTCATCTAGATCATCCCCACCGCCAGTGTACTCTGTTAAGCTAACAACCATCATAGAGTTTAACGATGCACTGACACCAGATTTACCTTGAAATTTCCATTCATAAGGATTGATAGAAACTTTAATTTTACTTCCGTTACCTACAAACTTATCTGTAGGCCAAGGATTTTTCTTACTATCCATAACTCTTGGTGGGCGTACTGTCTTAGCAGTAACATAAGATCCTTGATCTGCTTTGTCACCTTCACCAATCTTAACAGTTATGCCAACGTTTTCCAACTCTTTTACTGTTTTCTTATCTAGCTGGCATATGTCAACTTGATACTTAGATGACATAGAATTAGGCTCTAATACACTTGCCCATTTTGCTGTACCACTTACGATCATATTGATTTCCTTTATTTTGTGTTTACATTAATGTGTTTCGGCCCAATTAAGACCAACTTTTGCATCAGCATTAAGAGGTAGCCTTACCCCTAGTATACTTCCTGCTTTCTGCATTGTCAAGTCCGAAGCTGAAATTATTTTGTCAACGTCCTCAACATGCACCTCGAACTGCATCTCATCGTGAATTGTGTTAACGAGATACGCTCTAAGTCCTTCTTGTTTTATGTAGTCATCCATACAGATAGACCATTGTTTACAAGTGATAGCACCTGCTCCTTGCAACAATGTGTTCAAGGAAGCATGTTGATGACGTACTAGTATACGTCTACCATCCAGACCTTCAATGCTTCCTACTTCTGACAGACGCTGTACCTTACTAATTAATCTAGCCAATGATGGCATATTATTTAAGAAATCTCTTTTTAATCGAGCACCATCAGTAGCATTGCCACCTACAACCTTACCTAGTTTCTCTGCACCTGCACCATATAAAAATGCATAAATGAACGTTTTACTCTGTGCTCTTGTTGTCAATCCAGCAGCTTTCATGTTTACAGTATGTGGATCACCATTAACTACTACGTCCATGTAGTCTTTGTCACGCATATAATGTGCTAACATACGTAGCTCTAAACCTTTTGCATCCATACCTACAATACGGTACTGTTCGTTAGGAGAACTCCAACAAGATCTACACTCCTCACCGTAAGGTTTGTCATTTGACACTACATTAGCCATATTAGGATTAGAGTGCGTCATACGGCCTGTTACAGCACCCATAGTGTGTACATCTCCATGTACTCTACTGTTTTCGTCAAGATTATCTAACCATGCTTCTACAGTCTTCCATCGTGTCTCTAGCATCTTCCACTCTGCTAGCTTCTTAGCTGGTTCTGGAGCAGTATTAGGGATAGTCTCTAAGTTTTCTTCACAAACTTTTGGTGATCCCTTTGGTGTAAATACTTTTGGTTTCCAACCACATTCATCTAGACGTTCTATTATCTGTTTTGGACTAGCTAGGTTGAAGTCACGGTACTCAAATACAGAGAAAGAACCACCAATGTCATTTATGTCATCTACGTAATGCATTACACCAGAACGAGACATCTCACCATTCTGTTTATACTTTGGTGTTACTTCTTTTAAAAATTTAGGTTTAGGTTTAAAATGTTGTTTTATTTCTCTCTGTATCATCTGTGCTTTCTGTTTAGTATGTGTAAATAAACTTACAGCCTTGTCACGATCTAGATAGAAACCATGTATCTTCTGCTTCTGTATAATGTGTGCTATACGATGTTCTAAAACTATACTCTGTTTAGAAAATCTACTACCAGCCATGCGTAATTGTTTATAAAGTTTGTCAGTAATAGCTACATCCTTCTTGCAGTACACAAGCATCTGTTCAGAGTATTTATTGAAGTCATTGAACTCAAGTTTATTGTAGCCTAAAGTCTCACCCCATTTTGCCAGAGAGTGACCACCTTCTCTGTCAGGATTAAATAACCTAGATAGTATGAGTGTATCTACTACGGTAGTGTAGTCTATCTCTACACCCCAAAGCTTGTTTAACACAAGAAAATCAAATCCTATGCCATTGTGTGCTATGAGTATATCATCCTTTAACAAGTAATTTTTAAATGATTGTTTATCCGTAAACACTTTGTACTCAGCATCTGGTGTGTTATGCTCTTTACACACAACACACCAAATAACTTTAGCATCTATTGCATCAGTTTCTATGTCGATAATTAGCTTACGTGGACTACTCATCTGTATCTTCGTTAATACCCTCATCTTCTACATCTACGTAGAATTGTTTGAAAAGAATACCATCAGATTCGTCAGGTGCTAATCTCCAATGCCACTCTCTGCGGTCAGAATATTTTCTGCACAATGTTTCTAACTCATTTAAAAAAGCATCTTGTCTAGAACTAAGCATAATGTTTTATCTCCTTAATCTCTAAATTTAAATTTTTTAGAATCTGGTAAATCAGACATAACTCTAGGAAATTGATTTTTTAAACTAACTTCTTCGTCTATAGCTGAAACAACATCCCTAAAAACTTCTTGATTGTATTTAGTTACATCAATTTCACTAATAATGCGTATACACTCATAATGTTGTTTTGTCAACGCATTAATTCTTTTATAAGAATATTGCAATTGGTCTTGTAAATCTTGTACATTATTTCGTAACTGTACATTTTCACTTTTCATCTCGATAACGTGTTCTTGTTTCATTGTCTGTATCCTCTATGTACTTGTTGTATATGTCAGCATTATTTAACCTAGAATACCTTTTCTTACTAGCAACAATTCGTTGCTTGTATTTTGGTGTTCTTAAATCTTTTGCGATATGATTTTTGATTATTTTATCTTTTTGTCTTCTTCGATAACTCATATCAAATCCTTGATATCATTAAGTTAAATTAAATGTTGACAAATTATCATAATTAAGCTTATACTATATTTAATATAATTGCAAGGAGAAAATACATGGAGACAGTATATAGTTACATCGAAACTTCAGAATCTAATGTAATACCTACAAAGGATTTAACACAGAATATACAAAAAGCAGTAGGTAATAAAATATTTACTGTAAACTTCTTTACTAAAAACTTTGATCGTAGAGAACTAACTGGAAGGTTAAATGTACTAAAGTATTGTGGTACAGGAAAACCTACTGTAGACTTAGACAAGTATCTTGTAGTATTTGAAATGAGTAAAAAACAATACCGCAATGTAAATGTCAAAGGAATAGCTTGGATAAAATTTCAGAATAAGAAGTGGATGTTTTAATATGGGAATTGTTATTGTTGTGTACTCAGTTCTTACTGGGTTTTCTTTTGTGTCAGATAACCAAGAGTTCTTTGACACTGTAGGTAAACAATTAGACAATGGTTATGAATGGCATTATACTGGAGTACAAGAACCTCCAGAAAATACTACGTATATACCTCTGCCTATTCCTAGTATACTCTTAGATGATAAAGACAAAGAGTATATTATGTTCCAGTTGAAGAAAGGGGAATAGTATGCAGTGGGATAAGATTGAGGAATATGCTCAGTACGTACTCAACAAATCTCAAGAAAAAGATGATGTGTACTTACATGAGATGTGCTGGAAACTTGTAGAATTTACAAAACCATATACAATTGATCGAATTACTCAAATTCCAGACGATGAAATATTCGGGTGACAATGCTAAAAGCATTAAAAAATAAGTTGCATATGTTCAAAATGTGGTGTAAAGGTTATCGTGTTATCTATCGTGTTACACCTAAACATACTCCAAAAATAACAAAGGATACTAAATAATGAATATATTTCACTTGGATGAAGATCCAGAAATATGTGCTGTGTACCATTGTGACAAGCACGTAGTTAAAATGATCTTAGAAACTGCACAGATGTTGTCTACTGCATGGAGACAAAGTGACACTCCACCTGTTTCTGTGTACAAAGAAGCTTACCTCAATCATCCTATGACTAAATGGGTACGAGAAACTCAGTATAATTATATGTGGACTTATGAATTGTTTCGTGAACTACAATCAGAATATACATATAGGTACAATAAGATACACAAAAGTAGTGCATTGAATAATGCATTGTATGCTGTTCCTGATTATTTAATACGAAGTTTTAACGATCAAGACAGCAAGTTAACAAAACCACCTCTTTGTATGCCAGAACATTACAAAGAAGATGATGATTACATACAGAGTTATCGTAATTATTATATACATGATAAATTTGATATAGCTAAGTGGACAAAGAGGAGTGTACCAGAATGGATATCGATGCATTAGAAGATGAGAGTTATGAAAATCAATTACATCTTCTTAGAGCCATAAAATTTATCAGAATATTAATCGAAGAAGAAAAGTTTGATGTTAAAGAAGCTCTCGATCTTACAACCATACACTATGGTTTAACGTTTTCTGAAATAACTAGCTTTGAGTATAATTTAAAGGAAAAATATGGTTACGAACCTACAGCACATTAAGTATAAATCTTTTGATAAAAAAAGATATGAATTAAATGATACAAAAGGTAAAAATTGTATAACCAGATTCTTAAAGAGTATAGGACATACAGTACAAGAGCCTATTGAGACTATGCGTATGGATTTAGAGAGTGTGTACAAAGACACTACGTACTACCACGAAGTTGAGATGAAACATATGTGGTCAGGAGAATGGCCTGAAATATGGCTAGATGTGCATATACCTTATCGAAAGAAAAAACTTATAGATTATGTGTTACAATTAAATACACAACCAGAATTTTATTTTTATATTATACGTGGTGATTGTAAGCAAGCTTGGAAGATGAACTACAAGCACGTTATGAAGTCACAAGTTGTAGAAGTACCTAACAGGGCTGTAAGTTCTGGAGAATATTTTTATAAAGTATTGTTGAATGAAGCTGAGTTAATACATATCAAATGAAATGCTGGCATTGTAACACTGAATTAATCTGGGGTGCAGATCACGATATATCGGATGAGGATGAGTACTATTGTATGGTTACGAATTTGTCTTGCCCTAATTGTGAATGTCTGGTAGATGTGTATCTTCCGAAAAAAAAGGAGTGCAAGTGTGAAAAATAATTGGTTTACTTTGGGTGCTAAATTTATGTTAGTATTTATTGTTATTGTGTTCGTTATACTTATGTCAATTCTTGTAACACTAGGTATGACTAGAGCAAGTTCGTTTGACAATGACAACGATATACACTGTTTAGCTGAAGTTGTGTATTTTGAAGCAAGAGGAGAAGAGTTCATAGGACAACTAGCTGTAGCAGTTGTTGTTATGAATAGAGTTAAAAATGACGAGTATCCTGATAATGTGTGTGATGTAGCACACCAAGGATTGTATCATAAAAATGGTGTACCAGTACGACACAAATGTTCGTTCAGCTACTGGTGCGATGGTAAGAAAGAAATCATAACTGATATGGATGCATGGTTACGTGCTGTTGCCGTAACACAAATGGTTTTGTCTGGTATTACACTGGAATCTGTCAGCGATGCTACTCACTATCACGCTAATTATGTCAACCCATTCTGGTCTAAGGATGCAGAGTTAGTTGATCAAATTGGTAGACACAAGTTCTATAGCAGGAGAAAGTAATAATGTATAAACCTTTACCCAATGGTTTAACTATTAAACAATCTACTGTTGATGGTCTAGGTCTGTTTACAACTAAAGAGTTTAAAGATACTACTGTGTTAGGTATCAGTCACGTAAGAAATGAACACTTTGAACATGGTTTTATAAGAACACCATTAGGTGCGTTCTATAACCACACTGGTAATGAAGACACTGCTAATTGCAAAACAATAGAAGGTTTTTGGTATGACGCATTTGTGTTGTATCTTATAACTACAAAAACTTTAAATGCTGATGAAGAAATATTAGTGCAGTACACTATGTACGAATTGATATGATATATGAAACTACGTTATTTCTCAGGATTCATCGATGAATCTTTCTGGCCTTCTTGTCCTAGTGGGTACAGATGTATTGTAGTCAAAGTAGGTAGAAAATGGGTTTTTGGTAAAGAAGTTCGATTACATCCTTTAAATTTTAAAAGAATTAGACGAAGTGTATGGAATAATTGTTTAGATAAAAAACGATTACCTCTAACAGAGATAAAGAAACCAAAGTTTTTAAAGTAAAGGAAAAGTATATTATGTACATAGATTATAATAGAAGAGATTTAGATTCATTAAAAACATATCATATAAGTCCTAATGAAACTAGAGTTACACACTCAGAAAGAATGAGAAGAAACGCTATATTCTATGATGTAGATAGAGTTGAAAGAATAGTTTACAAAAATAGATCAAAAAGTATTCAAATAGGAAATCATACATTTTATTATGAAGATTGACGTAAAGCGTTCAAAATGCTACTTATTTTTGTCAAGCATTAAATTTAAATAAATGACTTGATAAGCACTCTTTATAGTGTATGCTTCTAGAGTAGATATTTGGTGAAAGTGGTTTTCATCAAGATCTTAACCAGATTGAGTTGTTGTAAATATGCAACACTGGAGACATGAACATGGTTAATTTCATTATTGAGTACGGTGCTACATTTAAAGAGTGTGGTAGGATAACAAAAAATAGAGAACCTATTGCGTTATACCAAAGAGATTTTATGCCAAAAGATGAATTTTATGATCTTTTAGGAGATGATTTTTGCAAGGTTGAATACAATATTGATGGTGTGTGTCCTACTACTAAAAAAGATGTAAAATACAACAGAGTTTTTATAGACATGGACAGAGCTTTAGATTTTTTAGATGATTGGCTTGAACGTGAACGATTCTATGATACAATAGAAGACACTGAATTACCTGTAGTCGAAGGCGGTTATGTTTTATCAGACAGTGATATTATGTTTGGTAAACAAATTAGAAAGAGAGAGAGGATGGCAAAATGAATAAACCTCTAAAGCTCAACAGAGCCAGTTTTAATTATCCTGTCATTGAAGCCAGTAAACGTGGTTACGATGGCAGTTACGCTATATGGCAGTACTACTCACCTTATATGATATATCGAGGTCAGTTTAATGTAGAAAATGCATACATTTATGATGGTGTATGGGTTCTAACAGATGTGTTCAGTAATAAAAAGACAACTACTACACACTTGAAGAAAAAGTATGGCAGTAATTGTTTTAAAAATACTGATGACTTCAATGTAACGTATGTGTAGAGGATTAGTATAATGGACAGTAACATTATAGTGTTCAATGACAGCTATAAAGCAGATGGATTTGTCGATGGTGTAGAATTTATCAACAAATATCTTGAAAAACATGAGATTAAAATAAGACTTCAATTCATCGAAGATTTTGTCAGCGATGAAGGAGAGAATGCGTACTGTGTCAGTATTGTTCCCGATGATCTACCAGAAAAAGGAGACATTGGATATGACTAGTAAAAAAAGAAGGGTGTATAAAATCCTTGTTTCTCAACACCGTAGTTGTTACGTAAATATTGAAGCTGATACTCTAGACAAAGCAAGGAGTATTGTAGACAATCACATAGATTTTGATATAGATGAAAAAGATTTATATGGACACAAAACTATAGAGTTGTTTTCTGTAGATGGTGAGTTACTAAAAGAATTTGAAGGAGTAGCTTACTTGTCAGGATTATCAAAACCTGTTTGTAAAAGGAGAATAAGTTAATGAGTCCTACAAAATATCACCGAGCTATTGCGTACATACTGTCTAATCAGTACACCAATAGAAGAAACTTAGACCTCTGGCAGTTACTTGCTTTAGAGGAAGATTTTGTCAATCTTTTATCTTATGCAGATGAAGATTTTGATGAGAAAAAATTCTCCGCTCATATAAGAATGTATAAGCCAAGAGATTTTGTCAATCATATAGAGCAAAAGATTTTGTCAACCGATAACCAAAAAGATTTTGTCAACGATAAAACAAATAAAATGCCTAGTGATATTATTGAAAGAATAAAATATCGAGAAGATTCCGTTTCCCATGAATAAAAAATAATCTTTATCGTTGTGTATTGGGTGTGCTGTTGTAGTGCATTCAGTATACACTTATGCTGTAATAATAAGTAACTATAAACTTGACTTTCCTGCAAATTCATATATTTTAAGATCCAACATTAACCACGGTGGAAGGCCAAGGCAGGATGAATAGAATTAATTTGATGGTTAATTCTAAGGTGCATCAACATCTAATGGCAGGTTCGAGTCCTGCCTCTTCCATTTCACAGATAAAGAAGGATACAAAAATATGACACACGAAGTCGAAACAATGGCATTTGCTGGCGAAGTTCCTTGGCATGGTTTGGGTGTTGAGGTTAACAATGACATGAGTGCTCAAGAAATGCTCGAAGCTTCTGGTTGTGATTGGGAAGTTCAGTTAACACAGAACCATTATCCCCCAACTCACGCTACACACCCAAGTGAGCCTATTCCAGAAAGCTTTTTTATAGAACGTACCAATGATGGTTCTATTCTGGGTGAGTATGTTGCTGGTACACAATACCAGCCTTTTCAGAATGCAGAGATGTTTAATTTCTTTCAAGAGTTCATCGACAAGGAAGAAATGTATTTACATACTGCAGGTTCTCTGTTTGGTGGTCGTAAGGTTTGGTGTATGGCTTCTACTAAGGAAGGTTTTACACTAGGCAAGGATGACGAAGTTGTTAATAACTTGTTGTTCACTATTAATCATACTGGCAAGGAAGCTAACTCCGCACTCATTACACCGATAAGAGTTGTGTGCAATAATACTATGCGTTTGGCAATGCAGATCGGAGAGAAAGCAAAGGACATTGTGAAGCATAATCACAAGACAATGTTTGACGCAGAGACTTTGAAGATTGCTTTGGGTGTTAGCTCTCAGCAGTTTGGAGAGTTCGAGTTGTTTGCTAAAAACATGGCAAGTAAGGTACTTAGCGGTACTGAAGAATTAGAGTTCTTCAAGTATGTGTTTGGTGGTAAAGAACGTGAGAAGGATGGTAAGGTTATTCAGAGTGAAGGTGTCAGAAAGGCACTTGCATATAATCGAGGCCAAGCTTTCGCACCTATCACTGGTAATGCCAAAGGTGAAACCAAACAAGCTATCATTGATCGCCAAGATAAAGAGAATGAGTTTCTCAATGACACACTTGAGGATCTTATTGCGTCTATCAAGTCAGGCAAAAAGATATCACAAAAGCAGATTGAGAAATTAGAAACACAGAAACTTGTTAGTGATGACAGTGAAGATAAACCTGCAGAGTTGGTAGACCAAACTATCAATGCAGGGTGGAACAAAGAGAGTGCTCAAGGTACGCTTTGGGGTGCTTATCAGACTGTTATCTGGATGGCAGACCATAAGCCAGTTCGTGACTTTGGTGACGATATCAGACTTGATAAAGCTTTCTACGGTGGTGGAAGGTTAGCTAGTCAAAATGATATCAAAAATAAGGCAGGTATCAAAGCTCTTGAAATGGTCGCATAATATGGGCGTTATTATTGCAGTTTATAGAATAGTAATGATGATTATTATTATTGCTGTGTTATCATTATTGTTCATTTAAAATATTTATTGATTATTAACTTATTAGGCTGTAATGTGTAATGCATTACAGCCTATTTTATTATTAACTAGCCAATAAAGGATACAAAGAAATGCAAAATACTATTTCGAGACATTCAGCCCGGACAGTTACACAAATATATGAGGATGGTGTTCGCAGGAGACTACTAGAACAGTCTCGCCAGCGTATGAACGAACAACTAACACAGCATAAACGTATGTTGAAGGTTCGAGACTTCATCACTACGTTTGTTGCTTTTTCACTTGCAACGTTTTGTTTATTCGTGCTATGTGTTGTTGCATAGTAAATATTTAACAATATAGGGGATATAAACAAATGATGACAAGAAAACACTACGTTCAATTTGCCAAGATATTTGCAGACAATTATAATTCAATTATTCATACTGACGGGAAAATACTTGATGATTTCTGCGAGATGTTCGCAAAGGATAATAGCAACTTTAATAGTGCGTTGTTTATGATGACAGTCACAAAAATGATTAGGGGCAAAGAGAATGCATAAAAAGAACACAGAGCTTTTAAAGCAGTTTCCGCATTTAAGCAACTTTATGACTCCAGAGTTCAAACAAGATTGGCTCGAAGGTCGATATGATAATGAGCCAGCCCTTGACTTTAGTCTAACCAAGCTTTGCAGAAACTATTCAGACAATGACGCTCTGCCGCCTGATGAAATCATACTCGAAGCTAAGAGGCGAGCTAATAGTATTCTAGATCCCAACGGTGAAGATACCTATTAAGTAATACACTTCATACCTCCCTAAACTTGACCCTCTGTATTCGGATAAGCAGAGGGTTCTTTTTTGCCTACTCAATCGATATAGATAATATAGTTTGATGTTGATAACATTGGACAAGATAGGTTTGGAGCATTGGGTTTAAGTAACGCCCCCCTGCCCTCTACAGTCTATAAAACATATTGCTTTTTGCTTTTGTTGTCACTTAGAATAAAAATATCCTACAAGCTCTTGCAACCTTCTTAGATAACTTGCTTTACTATAAGGTTCATTCGTTCCTTATATAGTCAATATGTCTGTTAATCTGATTGGTTGCGAGAGATTTTAAGGTCTAGGGGGGAATAGGGGTAGTACGGTATACCAGTATATTGTACTACTAGCTGCTCTTAATTTTATTTTTTTGAAGTGTGTTGGCTTTGATGACTATTCTGGAGTAGTAATGTAGTCATAGTAATCATCTTTACACATAAAAATACACCGTAGACTACTTTGACTATATAGTAGCTCTACGGTGCTATGAGTTATATTGTCTTCAGAGTATCTATATTGATCTCTTATTCTTCTCTTATATGAAGACTGTGTCTATATTATACACCCCCACAGCATCTTGTCAAGAATAAAATGTAATTTTTTATATTTTTTTATTGACATGTTGCATTATTGCACTATAATAGTATATAAGGGGAGAGAAATGCACTTGGTTGTGTTACTTACATACCTTCAACCTTATAATGAATAATTAAAATAAACAGGTAGTCGAAGTTAACACTCAAGGCATACAATATACTTTTCATTCACAATTTACTTATTAAAGAGAAAAAGAGAGTTTACCTACAAACGTACTTGCTTCTTTTGAGTTATTTTTCTTGTACTCGTAAAAGAACGTAGTTCGTAAATCGTAGACTTTCCTTACACACAAGGTTGAGGTATTTCACAAATGTAATACTCAACATAGAAGTACGTACATATTATCTCTTTTTCTCTTGCTATAATCATACAACATACAAGGAATAGACTACAATGGCACAACAACAACAACAAGAAGCACTTCTCGATACTCCTACAATCCTCAAGATGAAAGAAGACCTACTCCAGCAGCAAAGAGAACTACAAGCTCGTTCTCTCAAGATAACAGGTGCTGTAGAAGCTATGCTCATCTTGGAGAATAAGCTCAAAGAACTTCAAGTTTCTTCTAGCAATGGTGACGATGATGACGATGACGATGACGATGATGATGATGAAGTAGAAGAGATCGAAGAAGAAGAGGAAGAAGAGGAAGATGACGAGGACTTAGAAGAAGAAGAGGAAGATGATGATGCTGTTGTATCTAGTAGCAGCACAACAAGCTACAACTAAGTTCTTCATAGCAGCTATGATAGCTACAAGTATTCAGGGTGTACCACCTCAAGGATGGATTCAGATGTTAACGGCTGACTTTACCACTAAGCAAGAGTGTATGGCTTCTCTTAAAGAAAATGAGTACATGCTCTATCGTTCTATTATGATAACATTTAAAGATGTTGTAAAAGGTATCGTAAAGTTTGGGTGTTTTACGGAAGATGACATAAAGAAAATGAACGAAGACTTGGGTCACGATATAAAAGAGTACAAAGACGTAGATGTTATGGCACGTAAAGAAGAAAGTTTAACACCAGATTATGCTACCTAGTGCTCAACAACAACGAAGTCGTCAACGTGAGTTAACTGACAAACAAGAAAAGTTTGTTAACTGTCTCATAGCTAATGGCGGTAAAGTAAAGGACGCAGTTATCGAGGCTGGCTACAAAGAGAGTAGTCGTTCTTGGTTAATGAATACTTTACGAGATGAAATACTAGAGAGAACGAGGTCAATGCTGGCCTCGTACTCCGTTAAAGCTGCCCATCGTATAACTGAAGGTTTGGATGCTGATGGTAGTGTACCCTTAAATCAGATGGATATGCGTTTCAAGAGTGCAGAAGCGGTACTCGATAGAGTAGGTTTGAGTAAAAAACAAGTAACGGAAGTGCAGGGTGAAGTCATACATGGCATCGTTATGCTACCTGCTAAAGAACAACCTAAAGATGTGGAGGTAACAATCGATGGCTAAGAAGAAGAAAATGCTGATGAGAAAAAAGAAGAAATTTGATAAAAATACAGGTCTTTCTCCTAAAGAAAAAAAGAGCCTTGAACGTAGTGATATAGGTAAATCAGAGATTTTTCAAGCTAAGACGCTAAAAGAGATGACTCCAGAAGAACGTGAGGAATATTATAAAAATGTTGATAAATTTCCAGATGCACCTTTCGGTAGGTGGGTTGATGGAAAACCTAAAGGAGATTTGCAACATCGAATGAATTATGCTTCTGCTAGAGGAACTATGGGAGATGCGGTAACAGATGACAGAGTCGTTGCACATAGAAGACATGTTCTAGAAGATGATCCTGACCTTAGTAGTGGTGGTTACGTTAAGAAATATGCCTACGGTGGCAGAATAGCAAAGAGTTCAGCGGAGAAGTCATAACAATGACTAAAAAGAAAAAGCGTAAACTAGTTGGTACACCTACTGGTAAATTTACTTATTATAAAGGAAAACCTACAGGTCGTCAAGTTTATAAAACATCTAAAGGTGAAAATGTATCAGAAAAATCTACAACGTTTCCTATATATAGAGGAAGATTAGGAGAATATAATAAGTTTGTAAATGCTCCTACTATTTATGATGGTGTAAAATATTCTTCTGATGAAGTTCAAGATATGTACGAAAATAAAAAAATAAAAGCAACAAGCGAACACAAAACTCAAGAAGAAGCTATAAAAGCAGCAGAAGAACGTTCAAAAAATTTAACATTTAAAGAACTTGATAAAAAGAAAAAAAAATTACCGCCTCCGTATACAAAAGTATACGCTTATGGTGGCAGAGTAGCAAGGTATAAAAAAGACAATGCAAGAAGATAACGATAAAGATATTTGTCCCAAGTGTGGTAAGGAAGGTTGTAAGTGTGACCCGGATCAACCTTGTGCGTGTGACAATGAGGAAGAGGTCATAGAAGAGCAGATACTTAACGTAGAAGAAAGTATCAAAGAACGTAGAAAAAACATCATAGAATCTTTTGAAGAATAACTATGGCAGGTAGACCACGTTTAACACTCGGCAAGAAAGGTTCATATAACTTATCACGCATAGAACGAAAGAAGCGTGAGGCCAAAAAAAAAATCAAGAGTTCGCAACAGAAGACGCTTGATGCCAAGAAAAAATTAAATAAACTTCAAGACCAGCAAAAGAGTTTAAACACGGCAAAGAAGTTAATGGAAAAGGGTGGTCTAGCCCTCGAAGACAAGTTAAGTAAACTTCCGAAGCATGTTCGTAATACACTCGACAAGAACACACAAGTACTCTTTAGCCCAAATGACGGCCCACAAACGGACTTCTTAGCTGCCCCGGAAAAAGAAGTACTCTACGGTGGTGCAGCAGGTGGCGGTAAATCCTTTGCAATGCTAATGGACTTACTACGTTACGCACACAACACAAATCATCGGGCTTTGTTACTCAGAAGAACATTAGCAGAACTTACAGAACTTATAGACCAATCACGGAAGATATATCCACAAGCATTTCCCGGTGCTGTGTTTCGAGAATCCAAGAGTACATGGTCGTTTCCTAGCGGTGCAACAGCACTTTTCAGTTACGTTGACAAGGACATTGACGTAACACGTTACCAAGGACAAGCTTTTACTTGGATTGGTGTCGATGAGCTAGGTCACTATCCTACACCGTATGTATGGGATTATCTACGAAGTCGTCTTAGAAGTACAGATGTCTCGATAGATACGTACATGAGAGCTTCTGCTAACCCCGGTGGTAGTGGTGGATGGTGGATAAAGAAGATGTTCATAGACCCGAACACACCTAACGATCCTTTCTGGGCTACAGATTACGAGACAGGACGTACTTTAGTACATGGCCCGAACCACCCTACGAAACCTAACGAGCCATTATTTCAAAGACGATTTATTCCTGCTAGGTTAACGGATAACCCACACTTGGCAGAGTCAGGAGAGTACGAAGCAATGCTCTTGTCTCTTCCTGAAGTAGAACGTAGACGCTTACTAGAAGGAGATTGGGATGTTGCAGACGGTGCAGCCTTTTCAGAGTTCGATAGAAACTTGCACGTGGTACAACCATTTGAGATACCTTACAACTGGCCTCGTGTTAGAGCAGCCGATTATGGTTATAGTAGCCCTAGCTGTGTACTTTGGGGTGCAGTAGATTGGGACAACAACTTCTGGATCTATCGAGAACTTTACAGTAAAGGGTATACAGGTGAAACTCTGGCAGAAATGATCAATGCCTTAGAGTACGATGATCCACCTATGAATATTTCCGTATTAGATGGAGCTTGCTGGTCTAAACACGGTACTGGCCCTAGCATAGCCGAAACCTTAACAAGAAACGGTGTACGTTTTATACCTGCAGATAAGAATAGAATGGCAGGTAAAATAGAACTGCACCGAAGATTAGGTGTAAACGAAAAGAACGGTGAACCGAGACTACGTATAATTTCAACGTGTACTAACTTAATAAGGACATTACCTACCTTGCCACTTTCCAAGACAAACTCAGAAGATGTAGATACCAGAGCCGAAGACCATGCTTATGATGCATTGCGTTATATGTGTATGACACGGCAAACTGGTCTGCCACATGCAGGTATGATGAACAGAGTAAAAGAACAGACCTATCAACCTATTAATCAGATCTTTGGATACTAAGCTATGGCATTTATAGATTCTCCTAGAGTTAAACAATTAATTCAACAAATATCTGATGAAACTATTTCCATTGCAGATTTTCTTGCTGCTTCAATGGAACAGAATCCAAAGATAGAAAAAAAAGTTAAACCTGTTTTAAATGCTCTTATTAAAGAAGGAATAGATGTTAATGCTCCTTGGACTTCTTTAGCTAATGAAGATGAAGTTAATCGATTATTACAATCTCCACATACTAGTTCTAGCACATTTACACATCTTCAACCTATAGAAAAACAAACAAATATTTTTTATAATAAAAATAGAAAAGCTATTGAAAATCCTGCTAAATACCCTTTTTCTGATGGTAGTGTTCGTATAGCAGGGCCGGGAGGAATTGCAAGAAGTTTTGGAAACAAAACTGATAATCCAAAAGCATATCAAACAAGAGGTACAAAGAAATTTGCAAGAGTTCCGAGAGCCGATATAACAATTCCTAAACTTTTTAAAGCAATAAATAAAATAGAAGATAAAACAACAAGGGCTGCATTAGCTTTTAATATATTAGTTCCTTTTAGACCGGGAGAAGTTGCAAATTTACGTATAGATGAAATTGATTTTGAAGAAGGATATATAGAAGAATACACAAGAGGACAGAAAACTAGACCGGGTATTAAACTTCCAAAAGTTGCTTTAGAAATATTACGTGATGCTGCAGAAAGTGATGAAGCAAAAAAAACAGGTCGTATTTTTCCAAAGATGACTACAGACAAAATGACTACAGCTTTAAAAACAGAAGGCGATATAGTTAAGTTGTTTAAAGGAAATAAAGCAGTATTAGGAAGAAAAATAGAGGGTGTAAGAGATTTACGTAAGCTTATACCTTCTTTATTAGCACAAGAACTAGGTGCTGATGCTAAAGCAGTAAGTCAAATAATGGGACATGAAGACATTGGTTCTGTTTTAGCTGATATAAATAAAATGTCAACAGGTCACTATGTTTCTCCTGTTGATTTAGATAAAGATGCTGCTAGTAATGCTTTAGACAGATTAGAGATAATGGTAGGAAAAAATGCAGGAGTATCTACTTTAAATGATATTCCAATAGCTTTTAATGTTGATGCTAAGAACCTTACTTCAGAAACTGCAGAAATATTAAATATTCCTTTTGATATAGAAGAAAATATTACCGTTACAAAAGAATTAACACCTGAACAACTAGAACTTAGAAACAAACAGATACAATTAAATACGTTACAAACTGAAGAAAAAATATCTGATACAGAAATAAGAATTGCTGAAAAAGAAATAGAAAAGTTAGAAAAACAAGAAGAAGCAAGAAAAGCTAAACTTGCTTCAGTGTCTAAAGATCCTAACGAACAAATGGAAGAAGTTCTTGCAAAAGATACACAAAAAATAAAAGTTCAAAATGCTTTAAAACAAGAACTTATAAATCTATCAGAAATACCTGAAGATGAATTAACACCAGATCAATTACAAAGAAAACAAATTATAGAAAAAAGACTTAAAGTAGTTAAAGTAGCTGCACCTACAGATCCTAATATGGAAGCAATGATTGAAAGAATAAAAAAGAATAGTTCTGCTACAAGATTAGGAGATACTAAAGCATACGATAGTATTATGGATAAGTTACGTAAAATTAAGTACGGAAAATTAGCTGTAACAGGTGCAGGTTTAGGAACAGGTTTATTTATTGAAGCTGCAGATCTTGCAGCATCTCCTAGTGAAATAGGTGGTAAGTACGCTAATATTCCTGCAGAAGATATGCTTAGTTCAGATCTATTAGGGGCTATGGAATCTGGAGCACGTATGGGAGATACAGGTGAATTAATGGATTATGGCCCTGAATTAGACAAAAGATTTGCAGCACAAGAACAACAAAAACAAATGTTTGACGAGTCTGATGAAGATCCAGTTGCAAGTAGATTAGCAAGATTATCTCGTGCAAGAGAAAGAGAACAAGGCTATTATTCAGCAGATCCAAAATTTGATGTTCCTCTTACAAAAGAAAATATAGGTCGAGCAAAACAAGTTTACGGTATAGAAGCTGAAGATAAAGAAGAAGGACGAATATTTCATAAAAACATGTCAGATCAAATGGCAGGAGTTCTTTATAGAGGTGAAGATGTTGATACCTTTGAAGAAAAACCAGAACCTCTAAAAATTACTATTTATAACACACCAACTGGTAAAAAAGGTATCCCTCGTAATTATTAACAACAACCAACCAAGGAGTAAATACTATGCCATACGGAAATAAACAAATGTACGGAAAAGACTACATAATGAAACAAATGAAAAAGCAAGGCGAATTTAATGATGCAAATGAGTCTGCACTCTATCGTGAGAAGCTAGAGTTCGGTGTAGGGACAAAACAAGGTGTTCTTACAGAAGACTTTCCTTCAGAGGGCGGTAACAAGCACATGGGTCAAGCTGGTATGATTATGGCTGCAAGTAAACAAGGCATCTAAACAATAAGGTAACTGAGTATGGCAATTGATGACGGTGAACTAGAAGATACAGAAGGTATGATCGCTGTACCAGAAGCGGAAGCAGCAACAGGTATTGTAGGAACAATACAACAACGTTTTAATGATGCAGAGAATGGTCGGCAACTAGAAGAACAACGTTGGTTAAAATCCTACAAGAATTATAGAGGAATTTATGATTCAACTACTCAATATCGTAACAATGAACGTAGTCAAGTCTTTATTAAAATAACCAAGACAAAAGTACTCGCAGCTTACGGACAAATTGTAGATATACTCTTTGCTAATAATAAGTTTCCTATTTCAGTAGAAAGTACACCTATGCCAGAAGGTATAGATGAGTTTGCACATCTAAGTAAACAGCCAGTACAAGAAGATTTTGGTCCTTATGGTTTTGAAGGTGACGGTAACGAACTATTACCGGGAGCAATGGAAGCAACACCTAAACCAGAAGAAGGCCCGAAAGCTGCAGAACTAGGTGGCTTGAGTAATAAGTATGCAGGAGCCAACTTAGCTTCAGGGCCAGCAAGAATGGGAGAACCTCAGATATCTCCTGCAGCCGATGCAGCACGAAACATGGAGAAGTGTATACACGATCAGCTTCTCGATACTAGTGCTGTTACTGTGTTACGTCACGCTATATTCGAGTGTGCCTTATTAGGTACTGGTGTTGTAAAAGGGCCGTTCAATTACACAAAAACTGTGCATAATTGGTCAATGGGAGAGGAAGGTCAAGAAAAAACTTACGATCCTTATGAAAAAACTGTGCCGAGAGTCGAAGCAGTTAGCTGTTGGGATTTCTATCCTGACCCCAGTGCTACTAATATTAATGATGCTGAGTATGTAATACAAAGGCATAGAATGAACAGGGAGCAATTACGTGATCTCACAAACCGTCCTCATTTTGACCCAGAAGCTATCAGCAATGTGCTCAGTGGTGGCCCGAATTACCAAGAGCGTTATTTCGAGCACTCACTCCATGCTAATGAAGATGATCCAACTTATGCAGGTAATCGTTACGAAGTGTATGAGTATTGGGGCAACCTTGATGCGAAACTTGCAGAAGAGTTTGGCATGGATATGGGAGAAATTAAAGATGATTTGGACTCGATTCAGGTAAATATCTGGATATGTGGAAATGAAATTATTCGCTTTGTAGCTAATCCTTTTATTCCTGCTCGTATTCCTTATCACTCTTTTCCTTATGAACTCAACCCCTATCAGTTATTTGGTGTAGGTGTAGCTGAGAATATGGAAGATAGCCAGATGCTGATGAATGGTCACATTCGTATGGCTATAGACAATCTTGCACTAGCTGGACACTTAGTATTTGACATAGACGAAACACAACTTGTACCCGGTC
>VTLG01007134.1_pt1 | contig 20784 bp, 24 predicted proteins | sample 4694571 | NCBI WGS metagenome assembly VTLG01 (sample SAMN12604809, study PRJNA352737) | marine metagenome | biome: ENVO:00000447; feature: ENVO:00000209|ENVO:00000569|ENVO:01000036; material: ENVO:00002151; isolation source: viral sequences binned using virsorter ... | reverse complement strand
ATCATATGAAAATATGTCATCTGAAACATTTGCAACAGCTATTGCGATTGCACTAGGATAAATAGTTTAGACACACTTATAATATAAAAGAGAATAAAAAATGGCAACAGCATTTAAAAATTATACCACACAATCTATTGGGACAACTGCATATTATCTCATTAGTCAAAATTCTGGGGCTTTCAACGGCGGAGTGTCGGGTTTGACTTCTGGTAAAGCGGTCATCATGGTTGGATGCATGGTATCAAATCGTACTACTTCTTCAATTTCTATAGATGTAGCGCACTATCAAAACTCTGGAAACAAAACTACGTATCTATGCAAATCACTTGCAATTCCTGCCGGAGATGCAATTGAAATTGTTCAAGGAAAAATAGTTTTGGTCGGATCGGATGATATATCAGTAGTGTCGGATACGGCTTCTTCGGCAGATGTTGTGTTATCAATTCTGTTTGATGCATAATATAATAAGTAACTAGGATTGAAATAAATGGGAATTAAATATCTTTCTGGATTTAGAGGTGCAGATCATGCGAAACAACATTTACGCAGAAGTGTACATCTTGGTTCAGCACTAACGAGTGGTTATACTGTACTAAATCCGTCAGAAGCATTTGATCAACAAGCATGTTTTGTATATTTAAATGGTGCGTTGCTCAAAGAAGGAACAAGTGGTGCGGGCGGAGACTATGTTTTAACAGGAACTAACATAATAACTTTTAATACGGCTGTAGCTACAACCGATGCAATTGAAGTTATTTCTTATGCGTTTCAGAATCCAACTCTTCCTCAAACAATGAAGGAGGTTGATCATACGGTCACTTCTGCAAACGAAACATATCACGCAACTGATGTTACAGGTGGCACATATACTGCAAGTTCAGATACATTAGGAAAATCATCACATGGTCTTGCAGTTGATGATGTGATTAGTGTTACGAGTCAATCTGGAACAGGAACAATTACTGATGGAAGATATAGAGTCAAGACAGTAACAGATTCAAGTAACGTTGTTCTTACAGATGTAGATGGAAACGCTCTTACTTTTGCTGGAAACGGCACAAGTATTGAATATACTAAAGTTTTCAATAAAAAGATTCCACTTTTAACTCAAGTAAATAATATAATGTTGTTCCTTAATGGAATGATGTTGGTGAAAGATACAGATTTTTACGTAGATGAACAATCGATCACAATTGATTCAACTGTCAATTTACTTGAGAATCATGTTGTTGCAGTACGAACTTTTGGTTCTTTTGCAACACAAATTGAAAACGAAATACATAGAAATGGAATAACTATTGCAGATGATACACACAATCTTTTATTATCAAATACAGATTTAACAGGAAACACGACAGCTGTTTTTCATCTTTATGCTTCTGTAAGACATTCTACCACTACAAATGATGCTTATCAGGCAGCAAACTTCATTGTTCGAGCTGAAAAAGCAGTTCCGGCAGATTGTTATCTTCATACTGTTGCTGATGCTGGGAATATTGGTACACAATTTGATGCTATAGATACTAATAGTTATTCTACTTATGCAAACGTAACAGATGGAAATGTTGGGATAGGTATAACCGCCGATGCAAATGGTTGGTACGTTTATTTAGCAAATCGCTCATCACATTCTGTTGTTGCAGGATTTAAAGCGTTTGCAATTACTAATTAAAATTTTAATAGGGAGACAATAAAATGGCAGATGCTGCTACAATATCAGTTACCGCAACCATGCTACCAGATGAGATTGCGAAAACAATCACAGGGAGTATGACTGTTACTCCCGATGATGCAAATGACAAATGGTATTACAAATTAACCAGTATTACTACAACCAGTACAGATTTAATTTCTGGAAGTTATGTAAACTATACTGCAATCGCTGTTGGAACAGGTCATACCGCTGTTGCAACTGGTGATAAAGTTAAGTTCTTATTCGTACAAAATACAAGTTCAGCAGATGGTATTATGCTTTCAATTGACGCTGGTACAGCTGCATATAACTTGGGGGATGGTATCTATATTGGGCCGTCAGAAACTTGGTTTGGTAGATTACCAAATGTTACAGTTGCGGATTTACATGCTATATCATCTGATTTAGATGGTGCAGGAGATGCTTCTGCTACTGCAATCGTAATTGCACTATTGGATGATGTTGCGTAATAGTAAGTAACATAATAAATATTTTGGTACTGTCAGAAGTAACCTGGCAGTACCAGATTAATAATAGGATATAATAAAAATGGCAAAAGGCACATTAAATGTAGGTAGTGGAGTTACCGCAACGAATACAGATGACTATGGTAATGTCATTGGTCACATAACCGCTGGGGATGCTCTTAATACAGCAAATGGTGGAAATGTAGCGTTAGGTTGTAATGCAGCTGGTGCTCAAACTACTGGTCTTAATAATGTTGCAATTGGTTGTCATGCGATGGCACTTTCTGCTGATGATGCAGATAATAATGTCGCTATTGGTAAACTTGCATTAGGTGGTGCTGATGTTTCAGGATTTGATAATGTCGCAATTGGTACAAGTTCAGCAGATGCAGTAACAACTGGTGCTTGTAATATCGCTATGGGAATAAATGCACTTGGTGCAGCTACTGACAATTGTGATAATATTGCAATTGGACAATCTGCACTTGCCGCTAGTGTCAATGATGCAGACAATAATATCGCAATCGGAAAAACAGCAATGGGTGGTGCTGATGTTTCTGGTGCAAGTAATATCGCAATTGGTACTACTGCAATGGATGCGTTGACTACTGGTATTTGCAACGTTGCAATTGGAACAAACGCATTAGGTGCTTCTACTACTGGTTGTAGAAATGTTGCAATCGGTGAACTTGCGTTGGGTGCTGCAGTAACTACTGGAAATACTAATGTCGCAATTGGATATGCTGTAATGGATGCTCTGACTTCTGGCGGAAGTAATGTTGGATTGGGATATGGCGCACTTGGTGCTTCTACTACTGGAGATACTAATGTTGCAATTGGTTTTGCTGCATTGGGTGGAGCAGACACTACTGGTGCTAGTAATGTTGCGATTGGTAATTCGACAATGGATGCGTTGACTACTGGTGCCTGTAATGTTGCATTAGGGTTGAATGCACTTGGTGCAGCTACTACTGGTTGTAATAATATTGCACTTGGACTGAATACAATGGGAGTTGCAGTAACTACTGGTGTTGATAATACAGCACTGGCTCAAGGAGCATTGAAAAATCTTACTTCTGGAGGCTATAATATTGGAATTGGTTATCAAGCGGGAGATTCTGTGACTACTACAAGTTGTACTATCAATATTGGATGTAATGCAGATCAAACAACAGCTGGTGTAGCGTGTATTGTGGCAGTTTGTGTCATGGCCCCAATATTTACTGCAACTTCTGATTGTCGTTCTAAGAAAGACATTAAAGATCTTCCTTACGGATTAGACTTTATCAATCTCCTAAGACCAGTATCTTACAAATGGAAACCCCAAGCAGATAAGTTGGATAAAGATGGTAATTTGATTGAAAGGGGAGAAGGAGCTCATACTCATCAAAGAACTATGTTTGGACTTCTTGGACAACAAGTGAGAGATGCAGCGCAAAAATTAGGATTGGGTTACAACGATTTTGCAGGATTTCATGATCAAGAGTACGAAAACAAAGACAATCCCGATTGGAAAAAATCATATACGATGGAAAACAAAACAATTCAATTAGCATACGATGATTTCATTGCACCTCTTATCAAATCGGTGCAGGAATTGTCTGCTGAAGTAACAGAATTGAAGGCAAAACTTAAAACTACATAGATTATTCATCATCATAATAAATAAAAGGAAAGTGAAATGAAAATTCAGAATACACTATTTGAAAATAAACAGTACTTTGAAACAATCGGAAAGATACATTCTTCTGATCAACTCTCTGTCATGGGTGCATATCGCATCAATCGTTTAGTAAAGAAACTGAATGAATTGAATACAGAATATTTGGAGTTAAAAAATAAACTTTTAGAACAGTATGGAACGCCAGGAGAAGAAGAGGGAACTTACGTAGTCGGAAAAGAAAATCGTAAGGAATTTATAGCGGAATTCTCAAATCTTTTAAATATTGAACACGATTTGGAAACGGAGATGCTTACATTTCCAATCAAAATAAAAGACGGTATTTCTTCAGCTGATTTAAATATTTTGGAAGTGTTTTTTGATTTAAGTACAATAACAGAAATAAAAGATGAACCTGAAATTATACCAACTGAAACAGAATAGGAAATAAAACAAATGGGATCATTAGTCGCAGAAATCGCAGAAAGAGTAGCGTCATCATCCGCAGGGGCACGTTCTGAACTTGAGATTAGGGGTGGAGCTGCGTTGCCAGGAATCTTGACTTTAACAACTGCTGAAGAAACTGTTGTTGATGGAAACAAATTGGGACAAATAGATTTTCAAGCACCAGTAGAAGGAAGTGGAACAGATGCAATATTGGTCGGCGCATCCATTTACGCAGAGGCAGACGATACTTTTGCTGCAGACAATAATGCTACCGAATTAGTGTTCGCAACTGGTGCATCCGAAGCCGCAGCGGAAAAAATGCGACTTGCAAGTGATGGAAAACTCGGCATAGGAATTGCTACTCCTGCATCCTTACTTGATGTTCGGGGAACAGTTCAAGTTGGAGTAGATGATACTGGATATGATGTTAAGTTTTTTGGTGCTTCTGCTGGTGCATTTATGTTATATGATGAGTCAGCGGATACTCTTGAAATTCGGGGGCCATCAGCGGATGCATCTACAAGTACAGGTAAATTATTATTATCAACTGCACTTACAGATATAAATGATGGTGATGTATTGGGTCGTATTGATTTTAAAGCTCCCCTTGAAGCTGGTGGAACCGATGCAATTTTACTTGCTGCATCCATTTACGCAGAAGCAGACGCTACTTTTGCAGCAGACAATAATGCAACCGAATTAGTATTTGCAACTGGTGCATCTGAAGCTGCAACAGAGAAAATGAGAATTACGAGTGATGGAAAAATCGGCATCGGATCTGCCGCCCCTTCTGTCGCATTAGATGTTGTTGGAGAAATTAAAAGTACTGGAAATCAATCTCGTTTGGTCGGTGTATCATTTTATAATGGTAATAATGATGGAAACCAAGTCACTCTAGAAAACAATAAAACTTATGATGGTATTGCAGTAAGTTTAGGAACTGCTGGTGGTGCTGGGTCTGAAGATCTTTTATACTCCCAATTTGTTGTTGATGGTACTGGAAATATTTCTCAAACCGATAAAGTTTCTGGAAGTGGTTTTAGATGGATCAGCGGAACAAATTATGTTTACGTAGATGAATATCAAGCGTATCAGGGGCCGCATTGGGGAATGGTGTTTGAACGTGGTGCAACTTTTGATAATAGTTAATAAGGAATTTTAAACATGAATCATATGGTATTAAAAGATGGAGCTTATGCACAAGGTTTTTTTGTGCCTGATGGTGCTATTTTGGTATCTTCTCCTCCTCCAACAAAAAATCATACATGGGATAAGAGTAAAGAAGAATGGGTTTTTTCTACACCCTTTTCTGATGAAGAGGCAATGAAAGCTCTAAGAATGGAGCGAAACAGACGTATTGCTGATTGTGATTGGATGGCCAATTCGGATGTAACTATGTCAGATGCATGGAAAACATATCGCCAGAAATTAAGAGATATAACAAAAACAGCATCACCCAAATTGAATGAAAAAGAAGAATTAACAAATGTAACATGGCCAACTGAACCAAGTTAAGAATTATATAAAAACAAAAATTATTAACCAAGTGAAAAATTAGACTATGAAAATAATTTTCTGTCTGCCAGGGGCATCTTACTCTGGTAGATTTTTGCAATGTTGGACTAATCTTCTTGGTGAACTTCCCCAACACAAAATTTCTTACGGACTCTCTCAAGATTATCTCTGCAATATCTATCACGCACGAACAAAAGTACTTGGTGTGTCCATTGAGAGAGGCGTAGATCAGAAACCATTTGATGGTAAAGTGGACTACGATTACATCATGTGGATTGATTCCGATATGGTGTTCAAACCAGAAGATTTCTTCAAACTCATAGATCACGACAAAGACATCGTGTCTGGCATGTACAAAATGTCAGACAATGTAAATTATGCAACCGTTGAAACGATGGATGAGGAGTTCTTTGAAGAATGGATGCACTACCAATTCATGCAAGATAAAGACATCGAAAACAAGAAAGAAACTCTTTTCAAAGCAGACTACACAGGTATGGGTTGGATGTTGGTTCGCAAAGGAGTTATCGAAAAAATGAAATATCCCTATTTTTATCCCCGAAAACAAGTGTGGAAACAGTATGGTTGGGAAGAGTTTGTTTGGGATGATGTAGAATTTTGTCTCCGAGCCCGTGAGGCAGGACATGATATTTGGGTTGACCCCAAAATCCGAATAGGCCATGAAAAAATGAAGATTCTTTGATACTTCCGAAACTTACATAGAATAAATATATGTATGAAATCTATAAATATTCATAACCCTCTATGGAAGTTCAATGGCACTTACAATCAAGAAAAAAGTTCAAAATTATACAATTGATCAAGGGACAACCTTTGAAAAGACAATTGGTGCAGAAAGTTCGTCTTCTGTAGCCGTAACAATATCTTCTGGTACAGTTGCGGGCTCAATGGTCAAGAATTTCTCTTATACACCTATTCTTAAATTAGAAGATTCTATTGGTGGAGAGATGTTAATAAACAGTACAGATGGTAGTGGGGGTAATATGGGAGATAATATAATAATCGAACCCCAATCATTTACAACTTCTCTTACTGGTGCAAACTGTACTTTTTCATTGACTGCATCTCAAACTGCGGATCTCGTTGAGGGAAAATATTATTATAGTCTTACGTATACACAAAGTGACGGAACAACTAAAGAACGACTTGCAGAAGGACTCATTACAGTTGAAGCGTCTGCCGAAATTACTAACGGATAAATGAAACTATGTCATCAACACAACCAGCATCAACTACAGAACTGAAAGAATATGCATTAAGAAAATTAGGTAAACCTGTCATTGATATCAATCTTGCAGATGAACAAATGAATGATATGATTGACGAAGCGATCCAAATGTTTAACGAATATCATTTTGATGGAACTGAAGTGCATTATTTACCAGAACAAGTGACTGCAAGTACTTTAACTTTTGCAAGTGCATCTACTGGAACATTTACTGCCGATGAAACAATTACGGGCGGAACATCAAATGCAACTGCAAAAATACATGAAGTAACAAGTACCACCGTTCTGAAATTTAAAGAACATAAAGATGGAAATGGACTTAGAGCTGCAAACACTTCTGGTGCTACATTTGCAGCAGGAGAAACAGTAACAGGTTCAAGTTCTAGTGCAACTGGAACAGTCCATGCAACACAAGCAACTGCTGTTGTATTTGGAAATGCAGACACACGATATCTGACACTCGATGATACTATTATTGGAATTAGGGATGTTCTTCCTATTAGTCGAGCACTTTCTTCAAATGATATGTTTTCAGTTGAATATCAATTTAATTTAAATGAACTTCCAAGTGTTCTTCAAGGTGCTGGTGGATTAGCCTATTTTGCATCTACTAAACAGAATCTTGCTCTTTTGAATCAAATGTTTTCTTCTGGAACATCTCGACAAATGAGATTTAATCGGATGACAGATAAACTTCATCTAGACATGGATTGGGATAATGCAGTAGATATTGGAGATTGGATTATAGTTCAATGTTATAAAAAGATTGATGGTGCAACTTATACAGAAATATATAACGACATTTTTCTGAAAAAATATACAACTGCATTATTTAAGAAACAATGGGGGCAAAACCTAATTAAGTTTGAGGGGATGCAATTGCCAGGTGGTGCGACATTAAATGGAAGACAAATTTATGATGATGGAAATACAGAACTAGAACGACTTGACGAGGAATTGCAACTGAAATATCAGTCGCCTGACAACTTTTATGTAGGATAATCGAATGGCCACAAATTCATATTTCCGCAACTTTGGTGCGAAAAATGACCAAGAACTTTTACATTCGATTGTCACCGAATCAATTAAAGTAACTGGTTACGATGTAAATTATATTCCTAGAACTCTTGTCAACGAAGACACAATTCTTGGTGAAGATTCAATTTCCGAATATAAAGATGCATATTCGGTGGAGATGTTCATCAAGTCCGTTGATGGTTTTGAAGGTGAGGGGGATCTTGTTTCTAAATTTGGTCTGGAAGTACGTGATCAAATCATATTTTCCTTATCAAGACAAGCATGGGAAGGTTTAGATATAGGAACTAGACCAAAAGAAGGTGATCTTATCTATTTTGGATTGACAAGTAAACTTTTCCAAATCATGTTTGTTGAACACGAATTGCCTTTTTATCAAGCAGGCGCACTTCCAACATTTGATTTAACTTGTGAACTCTTTACTTATTCTGATGAAGCTCTTGATACTGGAATTGATACAATTGATAAAATTGAACGACAACAATCTTTTGTTCGTACATTTGAACTATCTGGTACTTCAGGAACATTCACTGTAGGAGAAACAGTTACAGGTGGAACTTCTGCGGTAACAGGTGAGGTTGCAAGATGGGATACTGCAACAAATTACTTGTATCTCATCAATATGACTGGCACGTTTACGTTGACAGAAATTATTACTGGTGCAACAAGTCTAGCAACTGGAACTTATGCAACTAAGATTACAACCGATGAAACTACTGAAACTCTTCAGACAATTGATGATTCAACATCTGATAAAGTAAGTAGTACTAAACAGTTTGAGATTGATGCGGATTCTGTCTTTGACTTTTCTGAAACGAATCCATTTGGAGATAATCCGTAATGTTTGGAACATATTTTTATCACCAGACCTCAAGAAAGATGGTGGTTGCGTTTGGTTCGTTATTTAACAACATTGAAGTTCGTAGAACTGATAGTAGTGATGCAGTCACCGAAGTAATCAAAATTCCTCTTTCTTATGGGCCTAAAGACAAGATGTTGGTTAGAATTAGTCAAGATCCGAGCCTAAATCCTGGCGTAGCACTTACTGTTCCACGAATGGGATTTGAATTGACTTCAATGGCTTATGATGGTGCGAGAAAACTCAATACGATGGGTCGAAATGTTAAAGCAGGAACTACTTCAGGCCTGAAAAAACAATTTAATCCAGTTCCTTATAATTGGGATTTTTCTCTTTATGTATTTGTAAAAAATGCAGAAGATGGAACACAAATTTTAGAACAAATTCTTCCTTTCTTTACACCAGAATTTACAGTAACTATGACTTTAGTTTCTGGTATGTCAGAGAAACGAGACATACCACTTATTCTAAATTCTGTTTCAAGTGAAGATACTTATGAGGGGGATTTTGCAACCAGACGTTCTATTATTTGGACATTATCTTTTGTAATGAAGGGGTTTTTATATCCATCTGTTACAGATAATGCAGCTGTTATTACTTCTTCAGTTGTAGATACACATATTATGTCTGCCGCTACAGCCGCAGATCCGATATATATTGTTGCAGAAGATAGTACTCCTTATGCAAAAAATTATATGATTTTAAATAAACATGCAATCGATGATGCAACACGAATAAGAATATTGTCAGAAGCATCTGAGGATGCATCTACTGCCGGACAAACTGTCAGTAGAACAACCGTTGAACCAACATCTACTGGTGCCCTTACAGATGATGATTTTGGATTTAGTGAAACCTTTGAATTCTTTCCACATGGAGAAACACACGATCCAGTAGCCGGAACTGATAGTTAATGAAAACTGAAAAATTAGTCGAGCAAAGGATTGAAAAACATCTTGATCTCGTTGAACATGATAAAGAACACCATATAAAAACCGAAGTTCTTCCTGTAATTGTAAATGGAGAAGAAAAAGAAACAGATTTTCGGTATGCTCGTGAAAATATGTACCACATCATTGAACGTGGTAGAGATGCAATGGAAGAACTTTTAGAGATTGCAAAGGCAGAAGAATCTCCAAGAGCGTTTGAAGTGTTTGGTCAATTATTAAAAAATATGACTGACACACAAGAAAAATTGATGGAATTACATCAGAAAAAACAGAAATTGGAAAACGATGGAGAACGACAGGAAGTCACAAAAGCACAAAACGTGACTAATGCATTATTCGTTGGTAGTACCGCCGAACTTTTGAAATTAGTTAAGAAAGAGACAAAACAAAATGATTGATATTTTTAACACTTCTGAAATGATGATGTTGGGATTAGTTCTCTTCTCATCTTTTTGGATATTTCTTTTTAATTACAGACAGGATAATAAAGACAAGTATAGTGGCCATGCATGGTTAATTTTATTTGATTTAGTTATCAATATGGGAATGTCTGCAACTGGATATTTGTTGATTTCAATTGTATTCACAAATATTCCTCAACTTGCAGCATATGAAGGTTATCGTTACCCTGTAGGATATCTTTTTGGTTTAACTTCAAATGTAAGTATTCCAATAGTTCTCAAGTGGTTTCAACAACAAATAACCAAAAAGTTAAATCAAGCAGGAAAGAAGTGAGGTAAATTATGGCTGAACAAAAGAAAGCACCAAAACACGTTGCAGATGAAAATGTAGATGTAATGGAAGTAGAACCAGTAAAACAAATTGAAATAGAAACTAAAAATCTAGTTGCATCAAGTAAGGTTTTCATATACTTAATTATTGGACTGATAGGATATTTAACATTTATAGTTATTCCAGACATAAATGAAAAAGTTGAATGGATGGAAAAAGATCTCAATTCTGTTTTGGTTCAATCAGAACGATTCAAAAAAGGTACTAGAGTTTTTGCAAGAGATCATCAATGTGCATCTTGCCATTTAAGTCCAGATTATTTACTACATAATCTACTTACCAAATATCCTAGTTTTTCTGATATTAAAGCATTCATGCAAGTAGGACACCAAAGATACTATACAATGCAAACTCCAATTCCAGATGATGAACTTCTGGCAATATATAGGGCATTGAAGTAATGTGGATATTATCGGGAAAAGTAATAGTTGCATTGGTATGGACATTTTGGATGATTGTAGTAGGTTCTACTGCTGAAGGAAATCCTGCCGACAAGGTAATTGTAGAACCAGAACAAATAAGAGAAGAATATAATCCAACTTATGGAATGACTCTTGCTCGTGTGAAGGAAAGAGGAGAAGTTCTTTGTGGAACGAAAGAAGATTTTCCTGGCTTTTCAGAAATGATATGGACAGATGAGTATGGTCAAAGATGGATTGGATTTGATGTAGATATTTGTCGTGCAGTTGCAGCTGCAGTTTTCGGAGATGCAGATGCAGTAGAGTTTATCGAAGTGGATGGTAAGACAAGATTTTCTTATCTCATCAATGGAACAATTGATATGCTTTCGGCTGCAACGACATACACTTATTCTAGAAATGTTCTTAAAAAATTAGAATTTCTTCCAACTACTTTTTATGATGGTCAAGGGTTTATGGTAAGAAAAACTCTTGGTGTGTCTTCTGCAAAACAGATGGAAGGTGCAAGAATATGTTTTAGTTCTACTGGAACTGCTGCAAAAAACATAAAAGATTTTTTCAAAAAACATTTTATACAATATAAACCAGTTGAAATCGAACCACCAGAAAGACCTAAAAGTGTATACTTGAGTGGAGGTTGTGATATGTACGGAACAGATCGTTCTGGACTTGCATCAAATAGACTTCAGTTTGATGATCCAGAATGGCACATAATTTTACCAGAAATTATTTCAAAAGAACCACTTGGGCCAGTAGTTAAATATGGAGATCAACAATGGTCTGATATTGTAAGGTGGTCGGTTTTTGTTTTGTTCATTGCAGAAGAAATGGGATTGAATTCTCAAAATATAGATAGATTTAAAAATAACATAGATCCAAACATACAACGTTTTATGGGGGAATTAAATGGAAAAGATCATCCCCATCTTGGATCTAAATTAGGATTGGGCGAAGCTTGGTCATATAATATAATCAAACAAGTTGGAAATTACGAAGAAATATACGAAAGGAATGTAGGAGTAGACACACCACTTGGATTAGAACGTGGATTGAACAAATTATATACTCATGGAGGATTACTGTACGCCCCACCTCTCAAATAAAGGAAAAACATGGGCCACGTTACACGTTTCTCAAAACCAGAATATACAGAGGAACAAATAATTAATCATTTCGAGCAAGTACCAGAAAATCGTACTGCTGTAGATAATATTCTGCGAGTCAATCATGGTAATCAAATGAGACTAGGATTGATGGCAGATGCAAAAGCAAATATTATGATCACAGTTACTTCTATTGTATTTTCGGTTACAGTTGCAAACTTAGATAACGAAGCTATAAGATGGCCTCTGTTAGGATTTGCATTTGGATGTTTTCTTGCATTATTGTTTGCAATATTTGCAATCATTCCAAATACAGATTACCCTAAAGTAAAAGGATCACAGGAGATTGATAGGGAATCTCCAATATTCAATCCTTTATTTTTTGGACATTTTGCACATCTGGATATTCATGAATATAAAGAAGATTATGCAAAAATTCTAATGACCGATGATAGTGTGTATGATTCGATGGCAGGAGATATCTATGGTCAGGGAAAAATACTTGCACTAAAGAAGTATAAGTATTTAAAATGGTCTTATACAAGTTTTCTGTGGGGGATGACTACCGCAATTATAATTTTTATCGTACAAAATACAATTTAGGTTATTTAATACAATGATTGAACAAAAAACATATCTTGGCAATCCTTTACTCAAATCTGCATATGTTCCTCAGAATTTTTCAGAGGAACAGGTTGAAGAGTATATAAAATGTCAACAAGATCCTCTTTATTTTGTCAACAAACATGTAAAAATTGTTTCGGTTGATGAAGGATTAATCGAATTTGATGTTCGTGATTATCAAGAAGACATGATCAACAGATTTCATAATGAACGATTTGTAATCTGTAAAATGGCTCGTCAATCTGGTAAGTCAACTACAATTCTTGCATACCTTCTTCATTACATTCTTTTTAACGAGAATGTTTCGGTTGCAGTTCTTGCAAACAAAAAAGCAACTGCAATGGAACTTCTTGGAAGATTACAACTTGCATACGAACATATGCCCAAGTGGTTGCAACAAGGAGTTTTAATATGGAATAAAGGAAACATTGAGCTTGAAAACGGCTCGAAAATTCTTGCTAGTTCTACTTCTGGATCTGCAATTCGAGGTGGTAGTTTTAACATTATTTTTTTAGACGAATTCGCATTCGTTCCTTCCAATATCTCAGAAGAGTTTTTCAGTTCAGTATATCCTACTATTTCTTCTGGTAAAACTACAAAAGTATTCATCGTTTCTACGCCAAATGGAATGAATATGTTTTACAAATTGTGGACAGATGCAGAAGAAAAACAAAATGATTATTCTCCCATTTCGGTGCATTGGTCACAAGTTCCAGATCGGGATCAAGCATGGAAAGATAAAACGATACGAAATACCTCAGAACGCCAATTTCAACAAGAGTTTGAATGTTCATTTCTTGGTAGTTCTAATACGTTAATTTCGACTGAAAAACTTATGTCGATGCCGTTCAAAAATCCTATTTTTCAATATGAAGGATTGGATGTGTATCAAGAACCAATTACTAACCACACTTATGTAATGGTATGTGATGTTTCTAGAGGAGTTGGTTTAGACTATTCTGCATTTTCAGTTGTTGATGTGACTAAACAACCTTATCGACAAGTTGCAAAATATCGAAAGAATGATATTTCACCAATGTTATATCCAAACGTGATTTACACAACCGCACAGAAGTACAACGAAGCATTTGTTTTAGTAGAAGTAAATGACATAGGACAACAAGTAACCGATATTCTTTATCATGATTTAGAATACGAAAATATGATGATGGTCACGATGCACGGCCGGAATGGACAACAAATTGGTAGTGGTTTTTCAAAAAATGTATCGATGGGAATTCGCACGACAAAACAAGTCAAACGAATTGGTTGTGCAACTCTCAAGGATTTGATTGAGAGAAACAATCTACTCATTGAAGATTTTGATACGATTAGTGAGTTGACAACTTTTATTGGAAAGAGTACTTCATGGGAAGCAGATGATGGAGCTCACGATGATTTGGTTATGACAATGGTTCTGTTTTCTTGGTTAGTACAACAACGATATTTTAGAGAATTAACAGACCAGAATATACGAGAAAAAATGTTTGCGGAACAAATGAAGATGATTGAAGAAGAGTTGGTTCCATTTGGAATTATTAATGATGGTAATGATCCAGATGAATATCAAATTCCAGGCGATGATAATCTCTGGAAACCTGCTGGAGATAAAAATCAATATGAATATTTTTAAAGGTATTCTTTTTTCTTAGATTCAGATTCAAATCCAAAATCGTCTTGTTCTTTTGTTGTTTCAGTATTCAACAATAAAAGTAACGCATCTATTTCTTTTTCTAATTCTGGTCTAATATTACGAAGTCGAAAAAGATATTTAATACTTTCTTTTTCAATCATTTCTTTACTAATACGAACTGAACTATAACTTTTTTTATTTTGACTTTTGGTTTGAAGTTCTAAATGTTCTGGATTTACACAACCATTATTTTCACAGGTTTGATGAACAACCATATTTTCAGCGATATTTCCTTTGTGTAAAAGATAAGAAAATCGATGTGCGGGCATAGACTTGCCAAAAATAGAAAACATACCATATCCCTGTTTTTGTCTGGCTGCATTCCAAACGTGACAGTCATTGGTTTTATTGATTTTTGCATTAAACCGATCTATAGCTTTTTGAGGAAACTTCATATTTACTTTACACTAAATATTATTCATCAATTATGAATATTTATAAATATTCCATAGAGTAATATAACATTACGAAAAAAACTCAAAAATTTTAATGGAGAACGAATATGCCCTTTCAAGTAAGTCCAGGCGTTAATACCTCAGAAATTGACCTGACGAATGTAGTAGTCGCTGCAGGAACCTCAGTTGGTGGGTTCGCCGGAAGATTTCACTGGGGCCCAATCGAAGAAGTGACTTTGGTTACGGACGAAGATAATCTGGTAGATCAATTTAGAAAACCAGACGACAATAATTATGAACATTTTTTCACGGCCGCAAATTTTCTGTCTTATACGAATGCATTAAATCTTGTTCGTGCCGCAAATACGACTTCAGGTAATGCAGCTGCACCTCTTAATGCTGCCGCAAATACAGCCGCATACGTTAATGTTCAAATCAAAACATCAGAAGACTATTACACCAATTACGATCCAGAACAAGGTGGAGCAGAAGGTGGTGGTATATCTGGTTACGCAAATGACGGATGGGCAATTGCAAAATGGGCAGGAGATCTTGGAAATAGTTTAAAGGTATCCATTTGTCCAGCAGATAGACCATCTGCATCATTAACTGGAACAGTTGCATGGACACAATCAACTGGTGCTCTTGCAGGAACAGGGACTTTATTTGATATAGAACTAAGAGTGGGTGATGCGTTAGCAATTACTGGTGAAACAGGAAAACATATTGTTACTGCTATTACTTCTAACGTTGCATGTGTTGTATTTTCAACAAGTTCATCTGATAGTGCTGATGTCTCTGCAACCTCAGCTACACGCCAAAAGAGGTCTGCATTTGCTACAGCTTCTGGTCTTATGAAAGGAACCGTTTCGGTAACTCTTGGTAGTTCTACTGTAACTGGATCTGGTACTTTGTTTGATACACAATTCGTAGTTGGAGATTCAATTGTTATTGGTGATGAAACTAGGAGAATAAAAACACTTACATCAAATACTGTAGCGGTAACTGATACAAATTGGGATGCAACTGCATCTGCACAAGCATATTCAAGAGAATGGGAATATAAAGGTTCATTTAACGAAGGCGCACCTACAACATCCACACATGCAGCTGACAAACTTATGTCAATGGACGAAATTCACGTTGCAGTTGTTGATGAAGATGGGGATTGGTCAGGAACAGTAGGACAAGTTATAGAAGCGTGGCCGAATCTTTCTGTTGCAAGTGGTGCAAGAGATGATCAAGGAGAAGATATTTTTTACAAAAATTATCTCAACAAATATTCCAGATATATTTGGTGGTTTAATCATCCTTCAATTACTGGAATTGCTGCAACTGCAACGGCACAAGACCTTGCAGGAAATGGAACTCTTTTTACTAATTCAATTACTGGTGATGCAACTTTGCGTGCTTGGGGTGCAACAGCTGATGCAACAGGAGCACAAACCGCCGACGAATATGCAAATCCTTCTCGACCTTACACATTAAGTATGCAAGGTGGAGCAGACGGAACTGCACCAAGTGCAGCAGATCTTATTCGTGCATACGATAAACTGAAATCAGCAGAAGATGTTGATGTTTCATTGTTGATGTGTGGAAATCATGCTTCAACAGTTGTTCAACATTGTATTGGAAAAATTGCAGAATCACGTAAAGATTGTATTGCATTCTTTTCACCAGAATACGCTGATGTTGTTGGTGCTTCAAGTTCTTCAGTTGCAACCGATGCTGTAATTGATTATCGTGATACTGTTAATAAGAACTCTTCTTATGCAGTTATGGATTCTGGTTGGAAACAAATGTTCGATAAACATAACGATAAATTACGTTATGTTCCTCTGAATGGAGATACTGCTGGAACTTGTGCAAGAACTGATGCAGATCGTGATCCTTTCTTCTCTCCTGGCGGTTTTACTAGGGGTCAGATTAAGGGTGTTGTAAAACTTCCTTTCAATCCAAAGAAAGCAGAACGAGATAAGTTGTATCAAGCACAGGTTAATCCAATTGTTTCGTTTCCAGGCGAAGGTACAGTTCTTTTTGGTGACAAAACACAATTGACAAAACCATCTGCATTTGATAGAATCAATGTACGAAGGTTGTTCATTCTTCTGGAAAAAGCGATTGCGAATGCAGCTCGATTCCAGTTATTTGAATTCAACGATGAATTTACACGTTCACAATTCGTTTCGATGGTTGAACCTTTCTTGAGAGACATTCAAGGAAGAGGTGGAATTCAAGATTTCGCTGTTGTGTGTGACGCTTCGAATAATACATCACAAGTTGTAGATGCGAATCAGTTTAGGGGAGATATTTTTGTCAAACCTTCACGTTCTATCAACTTCATTCAACTCAACTTTGTTGCAGTTAGAAGCGGTGTAGAATTCTCAGAAGTCGTTGGTGCTGTTTAATATTTTGGACATAAATAATTAAAACAAAGTTTTTTGGAGAAATAACAAATGGCAGCTGTAGGACATACCTCACTTTCAAAATTTAAATCGGCTCTCACGTATGGGGGAGCCCGACCTAGTTTATTTGAATTTACTGTTACTTCTACACCAGATGGAGTAGATAATTCTCTTTCAGATGTTAATTTATATTGTAACGTATCTGCATTGCCAGGTTTAACTTTAACACCTATCGAAAGACAATATTTCGGTAGAACTGTAAAGATTCCTGGCGATTTAGTATTTGCGGATTTAACTACTACTATTATCAATACTGAAGAATATAATGTAAGAAATGAAATTGAAAAATGGATGGAACATATTAATAGTACTTCTGATAATTATGGTCAAGCAACAATAGGGTCGGTAACTAATTTTGGAACTGGAACTGCAAAATTGGTTCATTTTCAAAAAGATGGTAAAAAATCCATGACTTATGAATTTGTAGACATTTGGCCTACAACATTATCAGAAATTGCACTTAGTTATGATACTGCAAGTGATATAGAACAATTTGATTGCACATGGACATACAATTATTTCACAACACCTCTGAGTAGCGGTGTAGCTCAAACTTACTCGATGAACCAATAGGATAAGAACATGACATTTACAGTTTCAAATTTTAAATCAAACATGGCAAAAGCGGGAGGTGGAGCTCGACCAAGTTTATATAAAATTACAATAAACAATTCACAACAAGGTTCATTGGGATTAAATGAATATGAAAGTTTTCTTGTCAAAGCCGCTTCAATTCCAGCTGCAAATATTGCACCCCTTCCAGTAAATTATGCAGGAAGAGCATATAAATGGAATGGATTCAGAACATATGATATTTGGACAGTTACAATAATAAATGATGAAGATTTCACTGCAAGAAATAGAATGATGCACTGGATGAGATCTATTGGTGGACATTTAGATGGAAATAGAACAAGAGCTTACGGATCTCCACTTTATGGAAATACAAAGCGATGGTTTGATGGAGATGCTACTGTTACACAATTGGGTACAGATGGTCAAGATAAACAAGTTTATAAGTTCTATAATCTCTGGCCTACAGAAATAGCAGAAATTCCTGTGGATTGGTCAAATGATGCAATACAAGAATATACTGTTGGATTTGCATATGATTATTGGGGTCATGGTGTGAAAAAATCTGATAAAGACATAATTGATGCTTCATAAATAATTACATTATTAACTTATAGTAGTAAAATGAATGGCCTTTGCAGTATCAGAATTCAAATCAAATCTAAGGGGTGGGGGCGCAAGACCTTCTCTATTCAGGGTAGAATTTCAATATCCTAGTGGAATTACTAAACCAAACCCACCAAATCAAGCAAAATTTTTAATTAAAGCAACAACTATTCCTGCAAGTACAATTGGATCATATGATGTTTATTATCATGGTAAAGCGATAAAAGTAGCTGGAGATCGTACTTACGATACATGGGACACAACCATTGTTAATGATGAAGATTTTGGTATTAGAAACTCACTTGAAAATTGGATGAATTCTATTTCAAATCACAAACTAAATACAAGAAATAAACAAATATTTCCTGGCGCACCTATGGGTGAAGGTGATACGGCACCGTATAAATCTACTTTAAAAGTTACGCAATTCAGTAAGGCCGGATATTCATTACGTACTTATTCATTTATTGGTGCTTGGCCGTCTGCATTGTCAACGATCAATCTTGATTGGGCAACTGCATCGGAAATAGAAGAATTTACTTGTACTTGGGTATATGATAGTTGGGTAGTTGGACACAATACTGGTGGACAAAATGAAGATTTATTTAGTAATGAAGATTTTCTTTCGGATGATGAGTCTGGATAATATAGAAAAAGGAGAAAATAATTATGGCATTTGAAATATTCGGTTTCAAAATTGAAAGAAAAAGTCAGGAAACAGAAGGCTCTAGTGTTCCTGCATTTACACTTCCAGAAAGTGATGATGGTTCCATGATGGTATCGGGAGCGGGTGCATTAGGTTATTCTCTCGATATGGATGGACAATATAAGAATGAAGTAGAACTTATTCTTAAATATCGTGATATGTCTCAAATGTCCGATTGTGAAATTGCAATTGATAATATTGTAAATGATGCTATTGTTGTTGATGATACTCTCCCTTCAATATCAATTGTTCTTGATAAAATAGATCTCACAGAAAGTATCAAGAAAAAAGTTCGTGCAGAATTCGATACTGTATTAGATCTTCTAAACTTTAACAATTATGGTCATGATATTTTTCGCAGATGGTACATTGAAGGAAGATTGTATTATCACATTATGATAGATGAAAATGATCCAAAACGTGGTATTGTAGAACTTAGAAGTTTGGATGCTACAAAGATCAAAAAAGTTAAAAATGTTAAAGTTGATAAAAAAACCGATCCCAAAAAAGCAAAAGTAGACATAATTCCTACGTACACTTATAATGAAGCTGGACTAGATAAACGATCTTCTTCTGGTATTATAATTTCTGGTGATAGTATTGCATATTGTACTTCTGGTTTGTTAAATCCTCAAAAGAATGCAGTAATGTCTTATCTTCATAAGGCAATCAAACCACTGAACCAATTACGAATGGTAGAAGATGCAATTGTTATCTATCGTATTTCACGAGCACCAGAACGCAGAATTTTCTATATTGATGTAGGAAATCTACCGAAACTCAAGGCCGAACAATATATTCGTGATATCATGACACGTTACAAGAACCGATTAGTTTACGATTCGGATTCTGGTGAAGTCAAAGATGATCGAAGACACCAATCAATGTTGGAAGATTACTGGTTGCCACGAAGAGAAGGTGGGAGGGGAACAGAAATTACCACACTTCCTGGCGGAGAAAATCTAGGACAACTAGAAGATGTAGAATACTTTCAACGAAAATTATATAAAGCAATGCATGTCCCTGTTTCACGACTCGAAGCAGAATCGGGATTCTCTTTGGGGAGAGAAAGTGAAATTACGAGAGATGAATTGCTTTTCAGTAAATTTATCAAAAAATTGCAGACAAGGTTTTCGATTTTGTTTGATGAAATAATGGAAAGACAATTAATTCTGAGAAATGTTATGACTGCTGCAGAATGGGCTAAGATCAGAGATAAAGTTCATTATAGATATGAAAAGGATCATTATTATTCAGAATTTAAACATCAAGAAACCATGTCTCAACGTTTAGATCTTGCAAGAAATTCAGAAGATTATGTTGGGAAATATTATTCAAAAGAGTGGTTTCGTGCAAATATTCTTAAACAAACAGCAGCAGAAGTTGAAAAACAAGACGAATTAATGGCAAAAGAAGCAGAAGAAGAGGGTGGAGGCGAAGAAGGTGAAGAAGAATATTAAGGTTTTGCACCTTAAAAAGATTATAAATATTAATAGATAATTTTTGGAGATAAAAATGGCAGAACAAGAA